>Ga0182741_1000511_pt1 | contig 57845 bp, 52 predicted proteins | sample eDN5th37CBELigOP_FD_128874 | JGI IMG/M metagenome (GOLD analysis project Ga0182741, IMG submission 128874) | Enriched Organic Plus compost microbial communities from Emeryville, California, USA - eDNA 5th pass 37_C BE-Lig OP (version 2) (version 2) ... | reverse complement strand
GCGGTGGGAGATGTCGAAGCCCCCCCGATCCGACCAGGGGTTCGCCTTAGCCGAGACCCGATCCGCCATCCTGCCGCTCGTACCCTAATCTCGACACCCTGCGCCGGGGGGCATCGCCGTGGCGCTCACGAGCGTTGACGGGATTGCCTCCGCCCCATGGATGCGGGCGGCGCTGCGCTACGGCGCCATCGCACTCGCGGTGTTACTGTTCCTGCTCTCACTCCGGCGCTCCGGCGAGCGTGCGGGACGGCTGGCGGAACGCCTCGAAACCAAGGAGAAGACCAATGACGTCCAACGCCAAATGCTCGACGCGGCGGCTCGCCGCCCTCGCGATCGCAACGATCTCGCTGACCGGCTGCGCAACGGTCAGTTCTGAAGTTGGCGGACAAGGGACATGTCCACCGGTCGTCGAGTACCGCAGGGAGTTCCAGGCGCGCGCGGCAGAGGAGATGGCCCTTCTGCCGGAGGGTTCGGTCATCGCTGAGATGCTGAGCGACTACTCGGTAATGCGAGAGCAGGCTCGTGTCTGCAAGAGTAGCCTCAGGTGAAGATCGCTTTCGCGCGCGCGCGCGAGAAGGCGGAAGAACCATCATCAGGCCTGCTTGTCAAGAGATACGCAAAACGCATACCCTGTTCGGGATTGATGAGGGTGGCCATGAACGCACCGATTGAGCACGATGACTTGAACAAGCGAATTTCACGCGACCAGGCGAACGCGCTAGCAGCAGTTCGATGCGCGCAGCATGAGCTCGCCCAGTTTCGAGCGCCTGTGCTCTCTGGAAGTGGGCTGCACGGCCCCACCGAACACGATCTGGGCCGCAGGGACTATGCAGATAAGCGTCTCGCCGCCCTCGAAGCGATCATGTCGGACCCATTCCAAGCCATGGTCGAAGTCTACACCGAGGTGGTGGGCGAGCGTGGAGAGATCATCGAGAAAGAGCAGCTCTGGTATGCGAACGTCGAATCCTCCGTGAATGAAGTATTTCGGGATGGGTCTTCCAACATTGCCGTTCTGTCCTGGACGCATCCGGGCATCCAGTTGGCCCTATCCACAGACCTCGGCGACTTCCGAGACGTGAAGGCAAGTGGCTTCAAGCTTCGTAGCGTTGAACCTCTAGCAAAAGCGCGCTTCGACGCTGCGCTGCCACAGATATCGGCAGTCTACCAGCCTGGTGGTGCAGTGCGTCCTAAGCGTGCTGTGCAGCCCAAGACCGGGTTGAAGGCCGTCAAGCTGGAGATGACGAAGGATCAGGTGCAGGCCTTCGTATCGCGGATGAGCGGCCTCATGATCGTAACTGGCGCACCGGGATCAGGAAAGACGACCGTCGCGTTTCAGCGCATCCGCTTTCTCTTCGATCAGCAGGATCAGCGCGACGACGGTGGTCGGCTGGTGAAGTACGCGCCAGACCTCACGCGCGTTTTCTTGGCAAATGAAAATCTGGCTGGTCAGGCAAAGGCGCTCCTGAGCAAGCAGCTAGCGATCCCTTCATCTGTCGTTGAAGGCGTCGGCGATTTTATCAGCAACTATGTCGATCAGGTCTGGCTATATAAGCACAACGCGCGCCCGCGGCAAAAGAGGCTCTCCCAATTGGAGATCGCGGCGAGAAGCGCCATCCCAGGGCTTTCCGATCAGCACGACCTCGTTCGCCTTTGGGAACTCTACGAGCATCAAGTGGCGGAACGCCTGCAGGAAGGAGCGGATGCCAAATGGTCCACCTTGGCACCAGGTGCAGCGACCCAACTCGCAACACTGGCATCGGCCCTCCGGCGCTCGGCAGAGACCGCCAATATGGGGCGTGATCCGGCCTCGTCCGCTCTTTCCATGGCAGCTGTATTCTCAAAGGTGGCGCAGCCATACGCCGATGCACGCGATCGCATGAATCCAGCGGAGCGTCGGCAGTTTGATGAAGCATTCCAGCAATGGCTGTACTGGGTGTACGACCCGCTGAGCGCCATCGCGGGCTACTTCGGAACAAGGGAGTCGGAAGCGGCCTATCGGATGCGGCGCGGGACTGGCGGCCGCGTGAATGAAGCCGAGATCCTCGCCAACGCTCAACGTGAATGGAGTGATAGAACCTACGGCCCCGAGGACGTTCCGTGGATCGCCTGGCTTCTTCGCTTTGCTCTGCCGGAAGAGTTGGAGGCGCAAGGGCGCTTCAGAGAGATGCCTTCAGCGCTGAGTCCGGCCACAGTTGACGGCGATCGGTGGACGCACGTCGCGATTGACGAGGCGCAGGACCTTACGGTGGCGGAGGCGTCGCTTCTCGGCTCGCTCGTGGACCCGGATGGTGCGCTGACCGTCTCCGCAGATTTTCGGCAAATTGTGAGCCCCGTGCAGGGCATGCGTGACGCCGAAGCGCTTCACATTGGTCGCTCCCTGCGAGGCAAGGGTGCTGAACAGATCTATCCATTTGCTCGGAACATGAGGCAGAGCAAACAGATAGGTCGCTTCCTACAGGGTTTCTACGAGGTAGCCTTTCGAGAAAGGCCGACTTTTGACGTGAACAGCACGCTGGAAGACAAGAAACCCCAGCTCATTGTGGCACCGCACCAAGACCATGCTCGCCGTATAAAGCAGCTTGTCGCGGTTCTACGCCGATCTGATGTGGTCTCGAGTATCGCTCTTCTACAGATCAACGAGGATCAGCAGGCGCTGAACGTTCTTCGCGAGGAACTGGCTGCCATTGACGTTCCTCTTGCGCCGATTTGGGTCGCATCCGGCGACGGTCTGCTGACGTCCTCGGTGGAGCGCATCAAGGGCCTCGAGTTTGATGCATGCATCGTGCTGGGCCTGGAAGGCGTCGAGAGCGCAGCACTGAATTTCACCTTGAACCGGGCGTATGTCGCGCTTTCCCGGCCTGCGCGCCGCTTGGCCCTAATCTGCAGCGAATATCCGCCGTTGCTCCGCAAAATGGACAAGTCACTCTTCGATGTGACTCAGTCCTGACAGAAAGAAGAACAATGTCAGACACAGGCGACGCTCAACTCTTCCCAGAACTTGAGAGATACGTTGAGAAGAATGGACTTCTCGCAAACGCAAAGGGAATTCTTGCAGCGCGCTTGCCGCGTATTCTTGGCCAAGGCAAGACTCGTGCAGAGGGCCTTGATCTCCCACCAGCTGCAATTGAGCGACAACAAGAGTTGCTTGCCCTGTCGCTCCCCGAAGATGCAACGAAGGATCCCGGGATCCGACGCGAAATAGAGGCAGCGCAAATGGCTGTCGACGCGCATGCAGACCAAATGCGGCATCCTGAGAACCGAAGGCGTTTCGCTCTGCAGGTGCTCCGCCAACTCGAAGGGGTGACTACAGGCAACAAAGACAATCACTTCTTTGCCGATCGTTTTGTCTTGGTGCCGGACAAGAGCGGCTTGAGCTGGTCCTGGTCGATGACACCACACTACGCCATGATTTCGAAGATCCCGGCGGACGTCGACTATGTCGTAAGGGCATACGAAGCTTCCGAGAGAATCGTCGAAAAGTGGACGATGCCTGTCGATCGGTTCTTGGACAGGCTCTCGCTTGCTTGGAAGATGGCGCGGCACTTTAGCGACGACGAGAATGTCTTGATCGCGGATGTTGCACGCCTCTTCAAAATTGCTGTTCAGGATGATCGCTTCTGGAACAGTCCAGCGCGAAGAAACTTTGAAGATGTTCCAGAGGCTGTATTCATTATCAACCTGATCAATTGGCGTCGAAACCGGGAATCCTTATCCGGACCAAACTTCGAGCTCGTGCCCGCAACCCTCAATCAGGCACATGGATCAAAGTCACGGGCTTTTTTCGTGCCGGGAAATACAGAAGGCACCATCGTCCGGCCGATGATCTACATTCGGCAAGTTGCAAAGTGACCGGGAGCAAAGAATGACAGTCGCCATCTCGAAAATAGACGCCCGGCGTCTCATAAGCACTCTTCTGAACTCCCCTATCGCACCAGGGCGTTATTCTCATTTTATCAACGTCGGCACCGAGCACATAATTGATGCGCTAGATCAAAACTATTTCCGCGGTGATCTCGCTGATGGCATCGGGTGCTTCAAGTACTTGGAGGGCGACTACGGGAGCGGCAAGACTCAATTTATCAACAGCTTGGCCCAGCGTGCCGCTGAGAATCAGGTGGTGACTGCACTTGTGACTGTAGGCGCTGAGTGTCCATTCAACTCGCCCGCAGCAATTTACAAGGCAATCATGGAGTACTTTCAACCACCGACAGAAGCCGAAACAAGTGAAAGCAAAGGCATCGACATACTAATCGATAACTGGATCATCAAGCGCATTCGCGACCTTGGGGCCGAGCCGGGGGGCGATGTTCCCGACCTGGTTCAGCGTCAGATCGAGGAGCAACTCGGCGGTCTGTGGAAGGGGGCGCCAGATACGCAGATGGCCTCAGCTTTGACTGCGCTGAGCAAGCGGCTCCTGAAAACGAACTGCGGTGCTAAGGATTCGGTGGCCGACAGCGAACTCATCTCATGGATCAAGGGCGACAACGTCCGCTCAGCTGGGCTGAAGGCACTGGGCCTTTTTGAACCCGTGCGAGATGACAATGCCTTTCGCCGACTGAAGACTGTGATTGCGTTCCTTCGAACGAGGATGGCCTATCGCGGCTTTCTGATTGCCTTCGATGAAGGTTACCGTACCTCCTCCTTCCGAAGGGGCTCTGCCAAGCAGAAGCAGGCCATCGAGAACCTGCTTACAATGATCAACCAAAACGCCGAAGGCGAATTTGGCGGCGTGATGTTTCTGTATTCTGCTACGCCAGACTTTCGCTCGGAAGTAATTACAAAGTACCGAGCTCTCCTCGACCGCATCGGTACCGTCGCCTTCTCTCGAGGCAGCCCACTGGTCCCCTACATCAACATTGAAAGCGCGAACTCCGAAGAGGTCATATACCAGATTGGAGACCGACTGCTTTCGGTTTTTGCGAAGGCGTACGATGTTGAATGGGATCAGGAAGTACAGAAGGCGAACATGAAAGCGATCATCGAGGCGCAGAAAGACAGCCTCTTTGAGACGCCGAAACCACGCTTCTTTGTTTACCAGTACTGCCGCTTCTTGAATGGCCAGCGCGAGGCCCAACGCGCAATCAGCAATGAGCAAGCCAGCGACTTCGTGAACGACAACGAACCTCCTCTGGAGGGGGAGGCAGCGTGATCAAGGCTGGTGATCAAGTTGAGCACGAGGAATTCGGCATCGGCCAGGTTCTCGCTCTGCTCGGCGAGACGGCTACCGTTGAGTTCTTTGGTGAGACGTTCGATGTCGAGGTCGGAGACCTGCTGCCTCGTCCGAACGGCAGTAGTCCGGTCATAAATGCGTCGCCAGTAAGAGAAGGTACCGACTTAGCCTTCAGGCAATCGTTCGAGGCGGTCAATCTGGGCGTGGTGCCATCGAACCCCGACCAACTGATCAAGCTGACGATAGGTGGGGACCAAATCTCGGCCAATGTGCGCAGTATCCTTGATGATGCTCCTCGCAGCGGCGCGTCTCGTATCTTCATGGGTTACTATGGCTCAGGCAAATCCCACCACCTGAGGCTTGTGAGAGCTATTGCGCTGCGTGAGGGGTGGGTAACGGCATCGATCGAGCTTGACCCAAAAGCTGCCGATCCGGCCAAGCCGTTCTCGGTCTACCAAGAACTTATCACAGGCCTAGAGTTCCCGATGCGCAGCGATGGCAGCCGGAACGAGGACTTCTTCGATCTCATCAAAGAGATTCGAGATAAGTGGATGGACGTGCGGTCGCTGAAGTACCTGAAGGCATCGCAGTGGTTTGGGAACGGCATAGAGGCACTACAGTTTCTTGCGCATCGTCGCGACGACCCTGAGTATGTTTCGGCGGTCAACTGGCTGGCAGGGCAGGTCAAGCTCATTAGTGCAATACGCAAGGTCACGTGGCGCGAGGGCTACCGGGGGAAGATCCCGACGATGCCACAGACCAAAGACACCGGACTCATCTATGCATTTCACCTGGTGGTTCTGCACGAAGTTTTGAAGGCGCTAGGATATCGGGGCTTGGCCTTGATCATCGACGAAGCGGAGCACGTCAGAACTTATTCAATCAATCGGTACCTCCGGGCGAACAATTTTTTCGATGTGCTAGCGCGATGTGCTCATCCCCCTCGAAAGGATCTTCAGGATCCGAATTGTGATTACGACATGACGGGAGTTCCGCCGTTCTGGCGAGAAGGCCCGCACTTCGGTTTGTTCGTGGGCTTGACGGAGGGTGAAGACACGCAGGACCTGAAACGAAAGGCCGGCGAGATGAGCGTGCTCATTCACTCGCCCGATGAGGTCGTCCACCTCGCTCCACCGAGTGCTGCTGATTACGAGGCATGGGCAATCCGGTTCTTGACCGAGGCCTCAAGCCACCTTGGGCCAAAAGTGGACTTGCTTTCGGATCCAGACTTGTGCGCGCAGATTGCTGCTGTCCTGAGGGAGCGGTTCGAGCAGATACCAGACACTGAGAAGTTGCTTCGGAACTGGACGAAGATGGCCGGTCTTCCGCCCGCGGTACTGCTGAGCCAGTCAGTGGCCGTAGGGCACAATGAGCTACTCGCGATTATTGATGACGCGGCCAAGCAAATTTCAGGGGAGGTGATGCCCTGGGATGAGTAACAGCCGAGCCGACCTGGCGCGTATGATGCCGGACGCCTTTCCGATCTTTTTCGCCGGACGGCAGCCATATCCGGGCCAAGCGTCCGTGATGCCGGAAATCGTTCGTGGTCAAAACGTGCTGTTCGCCGCGCCGACAGCCTCTGGCAAGACGGAAGCGGCCGTCGCGCCGCTCTATCAGCGGCATGTAAGTTTCCGACGCGGGGCTTTGTCCACGATCTATGTAGCACCGACCAAGGCGCTCGTGAATGACCTCTATGAGCGTCTGGTCACCTACTTGGGCATCAAGCACCCCGGGACGATCGCTCGCTACACTGGCGACCGCCATGAGTACTCACGCGCAGAAGGGGCCTTCTGCGTCGTGGTGACCCCGGAGGCGCTCGACTCCCTGCAGCTACGGCACCCGGAACTTCTGCATTCCGTGCGATCGGTGGTAGTGGACGAAATTCACCTGCTCCATGGCCAGGCGCGCGGCCAGCAACTGCGGCATGTGATTTCTCGTATCCGGAGTGCGGCCAAGCCGTCACGGTCTCCGCGGGACAACTTTCAGATCGTTGGAATGACCGCGACGCTGGACGACATGCCGGCAGTCGCAGCGCTCTGGCTCGGCGAAGACGCGAAAGTATTGTCTCATGGTTCGCCGCGCGAAATTGATCTGGAGCTCGTCGATGTCGTCGTGGAGGAGCCCGGACAAGCAGACCGGGCTAAGGCCCGGCAGCTCGCTCTGTGGCTCGCGAGGGCGGGCGCTGAGAAGGTGCTCGTGTTCACCAATTCCCGCAATGGTGCGCACGCTATGGCGGCGCATCTTCACGAGGAGCTCTCCGGCACCCGGTGGCCGGTTCACCTCCATTTCGGGGCCTTGGCTGCCGGTCAGCGGGAGCGCGTAGAGGAGCAGATGCGAAACGACCGGTTTGGCGTCTGCGTGGCCACATCGACGTTGGAGATCGGGATCGACATCGGAGACGTTGATACCGTCGTACTCGCCGAGATGCCGCGAAGCGTTAACGGCTTCCTTCAGCGGATAGGTCGGGGAAACCGACGAACTGGGACCTGCAGAGTGGTCGGATTCCGAAGCTCAGACGACGACGAACAGCTCATGCAGGCGTTGCTGGACTGTGGTCGCCGTGGAGACCTGGACGACGTGTATGAGTACGATCGCCCGTCAGTTCGGTTTCAGCAGGTGCTTAGCCTCGCCTGGCGCGCAACTCGTGAGGACCGCTCCCTGACGGAGAAGCATTTGGCTGCAGAAGCCGGAACGGACGAGCATACTAGGGTTGTGCATGACATGCTGTCGACGGGCTGTCTCGTGGATCTGCGCGGAGCCCTCGTGCCGTCTGATCGGCTGATCGATGAGGGAGATGCGGGCCGGATCCATACAGTCATCGCCGGCGGGGTCAGCAGCTCTGTCGTCGATATTCGAACCGGCGACACGGCATTCCGAGACGCGGACGCAGCTACCACAGGTGGAGCCCTGTTCCACGCCGGTGCAATGCGACGGCTGCTGGCGGGAGGTGATGGGGCGGCTTACCTCGGAGATAACGCCAAAAGGTCTCATCCGCTTGCCAAGATCAAGGCTACTGGGCCTGCTCTGCCAACGAGCCGTAGTATCATATGGGCGCTGGCACGTCTCAATGGGTATGACCCGGCTCGTTGGCAATTGAACGGCGGAACGCTTTTGACTTGGGGCGGGCAGACACTGAATGCTCTGCTTGCTGCAGTTTTTCGAAGGTCAGCTCCTGACCGCAACTTCTCTCCGAGCCCAACCGCAGTTTCCGGGGACATCTTTGCGATCGATCTGTCGATTGAATCTATCCGGGACTTGGCCAAGGGTATCGAGACGGCAAACGATCTCCCCCTTTCCGTCGCTTCGAAGTTCGTCGGCCCAAGCCGTTTCATCGGGGAGCTGTCAGACGCGCTGGTGGCAGAGGAGAAGCGACGTGCAGTCCCGTGGGCGCTCTTGCATCGCTGGCTTGATCGGGTCGAAGGCATCGACCTCGGAGGATCATTGCCCATGGGAAAGCGAAATTGAGTGCAGGTACTCTGACGCTGCGTACCAGGAATTTTCAATTGTGTTATAAAACAAAGGCTTAGACTGGAGAAGGTTGGATATCAGGCCCATCCCCTCCGCCACAACCGGAACGGCGGCGGACCGGGCGTTTCGATACAGAGCGGTTTCAATTGAGAAGGCCGAGCCGAGGCGCTTTGGCTGGGGCGTCAGACAGCCCTATGGCAGGCGTGCATTGCAGGCACGGACCAGTTCTGCCAGCTTGAGCGGCTTCTGAAAGGATCCGGCCACCCGCAGATTGCGCGCAAGGCAAAAACGGGTGGCGACGCCCAGTAAGTCCATGGCAGCCCCCGACATCAGCACAAGTGTCATCTCCCTGGATCCTTCGGTACCATGCAGATGGTTGACTATCTCAAATCCGTCCGGCGGAGGCATATAGATGTCCAGCAACAACACGTCGGGCTGGAACGCCATGATCTGATGTACCGGCCTTTTCGACGGATCCAGCGCCGCCACCGCGAAGCCTTGCCCGGACAGCGCCTCTGTCAGTTCTGACGCGAAGGCGCCATCGTCATCGCATATGAAAATCCGGCGCGGGGAAGGCAAGGGTTGACGGCTTGACGGCCGCATGGCCGGGCGATGGCCTTCTCTCGTTACCGGCAAGGGAGGCGCGGGCATATCTTCAACCTTTCAAAGCACCAGGGTCGGCCGGCCGCAGCCCACCGCCTGGACGCCAACGCTGATCGTCCCCAGCCGCAGCCCCGCGCTTTCCAGTATCGAGGCCACCGCGGGATCAAGAGAGGTCAGGATCGAGACAAGCAGGGGGCGCAGAAGCGGCATGACGGTCCCGGCAACGACACTGTTCACAAGGCCGGTTATGCCATTGCCCTTGACTTGCAGATCGAGCTTGTCGGCCAGGCCGGAAAGCAACCGGCTGGTGTCGCCGCCCACGCTCTTCACGGTCCGGTTCGCGATGTCTGAGGCCGTGAAGGCAAGGGGTTGCGCGCCGCCTCCGGCGACCGTGGCCGCCGCATCCGCTTCTATCGTGACAGGGATGCCGAGCACCCGCAGGGATACGACGCCCGCGGGGGTCGGCGCGGGTGAGCGGGTGTAATCCTTGAGATCGCCCGTCGCCACGGTTCCGATGCGTGCCGCGACGGCGGTTGGGGTTGCGGCGATGGTGGCCATCGTCCCGTCCCTGCGGCATTGGATGGCGGTGACGCTGGCCTCTCCGCGCGCGGCTTCGATGTAGACGGGAAGGCGAACTGTCGCGCTGGCAATGCCCAGATTGACATTCGCCGCCGTCACAATGATCGCCAGGCGTATCTGCGATGTCGTCAACCCTTGCCCGACAGAGGCCGCCGTCATGCTGGCCATGGGCTCGCCGGCCGCCAGATAAGCTTCTACCGATGTGTTGGACACGGGCAGGGAAATGCCCGCTCCGATATCCGCGATATGCTTACCGCCATACAGGCGGGCCATGGCGGAAACGGCTTCAAACAAGTTGATCACGGTCTGGCCCGGTGCCTGCTGGACGATGGTGCCGATACGCCGTGTCCGCCACAGCGTGGTGTCGAACAGCGCACCCAGCCGTGCGGAAACGTCTTGCGGAATCCGCAAGGAAAGCAGATTCAAGGCTTGGACCGCGGCGGTATTGGCGGCGTTGGGATGGATGTCGAGCACGGCTTGCGCCGCCGCAATGAACTGGCCCATCGAAATATCGGTATCGGCCAATTCGTCATAGGTCCCGGCCGCCAAGCCGGCCCGCGCGGCGAGCTGATCCAGCATGGTCAGGGCGTCAATATTCGCCGAGGCCAGCCCGTTATAATCCGCCAGCGTCAGGTTCAGCGTCGTGCCCAGCAGGGCGCCCAGCGTCCGGTTCAGGTCGCCTGCCGAGAGATCCGCCAATCCCGATCCGGTGGAGAAGGAAACGGTGGGTATGCGCGCCGCTATGGCCGTGGCGGTTATCCAAGATTCGCCGTCTCCCGCAAACATCCGGGAGAAGAAGCCCGGCGCCTGGATGGATTTGGTCACGCGAACGGCGTTGGCGCTGCCGGCGTTTGCGCCGAAGCGCTGTCCCGCGGCGACGGACGGGTCGGGCGCATAGTCCCCGACCTGCACCGACAGGGAGGCGTCATCATAGCCCTCCCGCGTGAGATGCCCGCGCACTGTCGCCTCGGCCATGGCGGGATTGACCGAAGCGGCGAGCGCGGATGCGTCAACCGCCGCCTGCAATCTGCGCTTGGCCAAATACAGGTGCCCGGCGTCAATCGCGACCGTGCCGAGAGCGAAGCACAGAAGGATGAAGAATGCGCCGACAATGGATATGACGCCGCGTTCGTCCCGGCAGAACCGGACAAAGGATGCGGGCCTATATATCCAACGCCGGTTCCGATGCGGCGCACGGCTGCGGCGCCAGTCTGTCTTTCGCATCGTCATGCCTTTCGCGCGCAACACGATGTCCCATGCCGGATAATAGCACGCAGTCCGGAAGCTGGATGGCGGCCGCAGGCGAAGAACTGTCGGCGCGGCCCCACACAACTCGACACAACAGCACACCAAAAGTCTTAGATTTTGGCTAAGAAATCGAGGATTTCGGGCACGTTCCCGCCCGGCTTCCATGGGAGAACATCATGCGAATTCGCCAACTGCTTGCCCCGCTCAGCGTCGCCATTCTGTGCGGCGTCAGCCTCACCGCCTGCGCTGACAAATTATATTACGGTTCCGAACTGGGACCGGGTAATGGCGGCAATGGCGGCCTGAACGGGACGGACGGCCAGAATGGCGGCAACGGCCAGAATGGTGCCCCCGGCCCGCAGGGACCTGCCGGCCCGCAAGGCGCGACCGGTCCCCAAGGCCCTGCCGGTCCCCAAGGCTCTGCCGGCCCGCAAGGCGCGACCGGTCCCCAAGGCCCTGCCGGTCCCCAAGGCGCCGCCGGGCCGCAGGGCGGCGCCGGCCCGCAAGGCAGTCCCGGGCAGATCGTCGGCTCCAACAGCCCGATTTCCAACGGTCTGGGGCTCACAGGCACGAACGGTGTTGTGGCCAATCTTCTGGGCAGTGATCCGGCCGGCGGGTTGGTGGACGGTCTTCTGGGCAGCAACAATGCCGTCAGCCAGATCATCGGCAGTCCCGCTGATGCGCCGCGCCCCGGGCTGATCCCGACCCTGGCCGGCCAGATTCAGAATGGCACCGAGACCGCAGCGTTGGGCAATGGCCTGGGCGTTTCGGGCGGTGGCGGGCTGGTACAGGACATCATCGGCACCGATCTGGCGGGCGACCTGCTGGGCACATCGGGTGTGATCGGCGCCAATATCGCAGGCGGCAATGACGGGATTCTGGGCAGCGTTATCGGAGGCGATGCCTCCAATCCGCTGCTGCCTCAGATCGGGCAGGTTCTGCCAACCTCGCAGGTGAACGGCGTGCTCGCCGGCCTGCCGCAGCTGGGCATTTCCGGTACCAATGGCCTGACCCAGGATCTCCTGGGCACGGACGTTGTCGGCAACATCCTCGGCACGCAGAGCGGAATTCCCGCCGTGCTGGCGGGGGGCGACCCCGGCGCCCTCGGTCAGGTTCTTCCCAATGGCAACCCGCCGTTGGGCGCGGTCGGCGAGACCGTGAACGGCCTTCTGGCGGCGACGGCGGGCACCGGACCCAGTCCGCTGCAAGGCGTGTTGGGCGGCGATGCGACCGGCGGGAGCGGCGGCGGCGTTGTGTCGGGCGGCGTGATCGGTACGGTCACCAATATTGTCGGCGGTCTGCCCGTTGTCGGCGCGGTTGCGAGCGGCGTGACCGGTGGCGGCGATGGCGCGGCGCAGGGCGGTGTCCTGGGCGTGGTCACAGGCCTGGCCGCAAACCTGCCGGTGGTCGGCGCGGCCGTCGGCGGTGCGCCCGGCGGTGACGGCGCGGGACTGGGTAACATCCTCGGCACGGTTACCGTCGTCACGGGCGGTCTTCCGGTGGTTGGCGCCGCTGCCGGCGGGAGCACCGGCGGTGAAAGCGGAAACGCCGCCGCCGGTCTTGGCAATGTCCTGCAAACGGTCGGCGCCACCGCGGGCAACCTTCCCGTCGCGGGCGGGCTTCTCGGCGGCCTGACCGGCAACGGCAAGAGCAATCCCGGCAACGGATTGCTGGGCGGCCTGCTCGGCCGGAAGTAGCGGCAAGACGCCCGCCCCCGGCAGTGAAAGGGCCCGGAGCGTATCCGGGCCCTTTTCATTGCAGGCGTCTGCTCACCGAAGATCGCATTCCTCCACATATTCACGCCAAATCCATCACCGTTTTCGCCATCGGCTCGATAAGCTGGGGGCATGATGATCAAGAAGCCGCACATTACAGTCGCCGTCCTGGCAATCGCCACGCTGCTGTCCATCGGCCGGGCCGGCGCGCAGGTCGCGCCACCCGCGATTCCCGCGCCGGCCGTGCCCGATGCGGGCCAGATTCTCAAACCCGCGCCCGAAGCGCGGCCGGCCGCGCCGTCCCCCGTCATGCCCGCACCCGGCGGCGCACTGCCGGACACGCGCCTGGAAGGCACGCATGTCCGTTTCCAAGCCGTTCGTGTCAGCGGCGCCACGGTGGTTTCCACCGAAGCGATCGCGGCAATCTTCGCGCCGCTGCGCGACAAGAATGTTTCCGCGGAGGCGCTGCGCGCGTGCCTGGATCAGGTGCAGACCCTCTACGCCGACGCGGGATACCCGCTGGGCCGCGCCTATATACCCGCCCAGCGCCTACAGGGCCGCACGCTCACCGTACGCATTGTGGAAGGCTATATCGCCAATCTCGCCGTCCAGTCGGATTCGGATAAGACCCGGAGGCTGGTGGAAGGCATGGCGGCGCCGCTGACGGCCGAAAAGCCCCTGACCGGCAAGACGCTACAGCGCGTTCTGCTTCTGCTGCAAGACATTCCGGGCATCACGCTCGGCTCCCGGTTTCAGGCCATGGACCCGCAGACCGGCGCGACGACGCTGCTGCTTGCGGCGAAAATAACCCCCTTGTCGGCGACGTTCTATATGGACAACAGGGCCAACCTGGACGGGCTGCCGGTCCAGCCTTATCTGATCGCCGCCGCCAACAACCTGTTCGGCGCAGGCGACCAGCTCTCGCTCACCGCTCTTCTGTCGCCGCGGCAGAAGGACTATGCCTTTTACAGTCTCGGATATTCCCAATTCGTGGGAACGGATGGGCTGAATATGGGACTGAACGCATCCTGGGCGCAGTCGCTTGACGAACGCACATTCGCGCCCTTCCCCGTGCGAAGCCAGACCTCGCAGCTTTCGCATACGGCGCGGTATCCCGTCATTCGCGGGACGGAGCGGCAATTCAACCTGGACGGCAAGCTCTACTTCACCCATGCCGGCTACAGCTTCGCCGGCATCCCCATCGCCCGCGACAATTTCACCGCTCTGCGGCTGGGCGGCGATTATGCCCGGAGCCTGTCCGATGCCGCGGCTTTTGGCGGCAGCCTGCATCTGACGCAAGGGCTGTTCGACACGGGTGGGGCGGCGCATACGCGCGGCGCGGCATTGGCGAACTTCACCAAGCTGCATGCCGACGCCCGCCTGGTCTATAAGGTGACCGGCGAGTTTTCGCTGAACCTCCGCGCGGCCGGACAATATGGTTCCGGCTCGCTCTTCGCTTCCGAGGAGATAAACTTCGGCGGCCTGCAATATGGGCGGGGCTTCGACACTTCCGAACTGGCGGGAGACAGCGGTTTCGGTCTGACCTTCCAGCCGGAATATACCTTCGCCTTCAGCCAGGCGGATTTCGGTCTGGGGGCGGGCTTGGCCGTCACGCCCTTCATGATGGTGGATTATGCCAAGACCTATAACAGTCCTGGCGACGGGCAGGCGAAGGGCGAACTCCTGTCGGCGGGCCTCGGTGTGCGGCTCGCCGTCGCGAAGCTGGCGACAGTGACGCTGGAACTGGCCAAGCCGGTCAACCGCAAGCCCTTCTATCGCCGCGACCGGGCGCCGCGCTTCTATGTCGGTCTGGAGTTCGGCATGGATCAGGCCTACCGCCTCATGGCGGGAAACCTGTGAAGACATAGCCGCGGCCGCGCACCGTTTTTATCACCAAAGGATGATCGGGATCGGGTTCCAACTTCCGGCGCAGCTTGACAATGATGCCGTCAAGGCTGCGGTCATAGGGACTCCATTCCCGGTTGAAAACGCGGCGGCACAGATTGTCCCGCGTTTGAGGCATTCCTTCCTTGGATACAAGCTCTATGAGCAGGTCGCATTCCGCAGTGGTGAGGGGAACGGGGGTCCCGTCCGGCGCGGACAGGCTGCGGCGCATGGGGTCGAAGCGCCAGTTGGACGGCGTGCCGCCTCGGCTGGCCGGCGCCGCGCCGCCTTGCTGCTCCCCGTCCGGCCTGCCGGATCGGCGGATCAAGGCGCGGATGCGCGCCAGAAGCTCACGCAGATTCACCGGTTTGGTCAGATAATCGTCCGCCCCCAGTTCCAGCCCGACGATCTTGTCTGTGACCTCATCCTGCGCCGTCACCATGATGCAGGGAATATTGCTGGATTGGCGGATGGTGCGCAGCACATCGAAGCCGTTTTCGGAGCCCAGCCAGAGATCCAGCAGGACGAGATCGAACCTGCCTTCGGAAAGAAGGCCTTCCGCCTCCTTTGCCGAATTGGCGACGGACACATGCATGCCGGCAAAACCGAGATAGGAGGCGAGTTCCTCACAGATCGCCCGATCGTCATCCACGATGAGAATCTCGATTCCGCGCGCGTCCATGTGATCTGCGGCCTTCAATGAAGGACCCGAATGGGACACTGTCATCATTCACCCTTCCGTAAAAAAGCCTGCCGGCGGGACGGTTCCCGGCCACGGATTGAAACATATCTCGACACTAGGCGGGCACGATTTGGAGCATAGTTCCCGGACTGCAATGAGGTTCCGCAGAACCGTGAAGAGGTCAGTATATGCCGCAAACCGAAAAGACCTGGGGCCGGGGGAAGAGCCGCAGGCGGCGCGGGCTGGCGCCGGTGCATCTCCCTCCGGACCGGCTGCCGCAGGCGGTGCGTTCCCTCGAGAATGAGGAACTCCGCCTTCTCCTGGTCGCGCTCCTGAGCGAATGGCGTTCCCGCGCCGAGCGCGGCTTCAATGGATGATGCCGGGATGCGTGAGGCGGGCTGCTGGTTCCGTGCCATGGCGGTCAGGGCCTGCAAGGATAGGCGGCTTCCAGGATGGTCAGCAGATTGACGGCCGCGGGATAGTCGCGCAAAGCGGGCCGCTGCGACAGCACCTTCACATATAGCTCCCGGATTTGCTCGGGCGAAACACCGGACTGCGGCAGGCAATAGCCTGCCGTCCGGTTACGGCTGCGCTGGGCGCTGTAATGGCCCAGATACCCCCGCATATAGGAGCCGCATACCAGAAGCCGCTCGCGTTCGGCGGGCGCGATGACGCCACCCGCCGGATCGGCGCAAGCCCGGGCGAGATCTTCGCCCGTGGCGATGACATGGCTCCCGCTTTGGGCATGGACCGGCGCGCTCCAAAGGCCAGCGGCGAGCGCGCATGCGAGCAATTTCGACTTATGCATGGGGTTTGCCTTTCCTGACATGTGTTGCCGCGGCGCCGCGGCGATGCAATGGGATTACCCGGGAAACGGTATCGGCGTCCGGCCTGCGGAAGAACAGTGTGATCAGGCCTCCGCCATTCTCGGCATTCCCGATCTCCATGCGGCCGCCATGCTCGCGCATGATGGTATGAGAAATAGACAGACCCAGTCCCGTGCCCTTGTCCGCCGGCTTTGTGGAGAAGAAGGCATCCAGTGCGTGCTTCAAGACGTCAGGCGGGAAGCCCGGCCCATTGTCCTGCACATGCACACGGACCATTTCGGAATCCTCATCCGGTCTCGTCCAGATGCGCACTTGCGGCGGCGCCGCCGGACGCTGTTCCGCAAGGGCGTCGCAGGCATTCTGCAGGAGGTTCACGAGAATCTGCTCGACCTCGATGTCGCAGGCCAACACCACCGTGTTTTCGGGAATGGCCACGACAATCTGAATGTCGTTTTTTTCCAGGGCCGACAAGATCAGCGCACGGGCGCTGTGGGCCAAGTCCGCCAGGGAACAAGGGATATAGTCCCCGGCGCCCTTGCGCCCGAAACGCCGCATCCGGTCCATCACCGCGCAGGCGCGCTCGACCTGCCGCAGGATACGCTCCATCCTTTCCAGGACAAAGGCGGGATCGGCGGCGCCGTTCTCCGCCGCCAGGATCAGGTTTTGCGCGGCGATGGAGATGGTGTTGAGGGGCTGGCGCAGTTCATGAGCGATGCCGGTGGACATTTGCCCCAGGGCGGAAAGCTTGGCCGCATGGATCATCTGATCCTGGTCGTTGCGGAGCAGCAGCGCCTGTTCCAGAAGGAGCGAGAAGCGGTCCATGATGCCGAGTTCACGCGAGCCGAATGCGCTCCGTCCTTGCAGCAGGAACAGGTATTGCTCCGCCCCGCACGAAAGTGTCACCAGACCGATGTCGCGCCGCGACAGTTTCGTGACGGATTGCAGGGCCGCTGCCGTGTCACAATCCGCTTTCAGGATCTGGACGCGATCCGCGGAGATGTCCGCAACCGCCCGGCAGAGGGATGCCGTGCCATAAGGCGAAAGGGCTTCCGCGCCCAGCAGTCTCGGCTTGCTGCCGGCGCGATTGTGGATGACCTCGACCGTATCGCAATCAACCATGATCGCCAGCTGTTCCGCCAGGTTCCGGATTTTTTCGTGGAAGGACGCCTGAGCCAGCAGGATGCGAAGGCCCAGAAGCATGCCTTCCGCCTCGCGCCGCGCCTGGGTCTCGCGCAGCTTGGCGCCCAGCATGGTTTCCACAATTTGTGCGTCTATCGCCAGCAGATCGCCGGACAGATCGGGGCCGGCGGCAAGACTGCCGCATATGCCCGTGCCGCCGGGTTTCGGAGCAGCGGAGAGATAGAGCGCGTTGCCCGCGGCGTCGCTTTTCGCCAGCCGCAGGTTGCGCGCCGGGCCGTGCACGTCCGGCCATTGCGGCGGCGTCTGCTGGGCAGAGAACGGAATGTCTTTCAGCCGAACCCTGTCAATGTGCGGGACCAGGTCGGATCGGCCGTTGAAGACATGCGTGACATGGACGATGTCATCGGGGCCGGCTTCCCAAACCAGATCCACATTCGTCCGCAGCAGGGAGAGGAAATGTTCCGTGCCGGAGCGGACCCGTTCCTTTACCAGCCGCAGCTCCGCATCGCGCCGCAGGCGGTGCAATTGCCGCACGGCGGATTCGGCGAAATCGGAGAAGATGGCGGTGAGATGGCTCTCATGGAGACTATCATTCTCCACCCGGAACAGAAGATAAAGCGGCATCTCGTCCTCGCCGGCCGCGACGAGAAGCGCGCTTGTTCTGCCGTCAAATGACAGGGCTTGGCCCATATGTTGGCGCGCGCGCGCCAGCCATGCCCGCAGCAACGGCCCCTCTTCCAGCATTCCCAAGCTACCGTCTCCGGCGGTCCAGGCGATGCGCATATCCTGGGAAAGCCGCACACCCAACTCGGCGATCTGCATGGCATAGCCGTACACGGTCATGAGGTCGTCAAGAGCTCCGGCAATGGCCTGGCGGCAGGCGGACGGGTCTTCTGCCAGAAGAATCCGGCGCGTCGCGTGCCATGACAGCGGGCCGCCGGCTTGGGTTTTCGCGTGCGGGCTCATCCCAGCGGATCCGTTATCAGATAGCTCACCGAAACGGGCGCGTTGCTGGAAAGGGTGGGGAGGAACGGCAGCTTCACGAAGCGGCTGTCCGTATAGTCAATTTTGACCGTCACCAGCTTCCCGTTCCCATCCTGCGTGATCAGCACGGAAATCTCGGCCCGGTCGGTATCCACCAGGGGGTGCCAGGCCGCCAGGACTCTCGTCACCGCCGTGCGGGCCAGGTTCCGGCGTTCATCGTCGTCAAGCCCGGCCAGCGCCATGCGTCCGCCTTCCGAAGCCGCATAAGTCAGCGCAATCCTGGTGGAATATTGCATGCTGAACAGGATAAGGCCGAAGACGAGGATGAACAGGCTCGGGGCCAGAAACGCAAATTCAATGGAAACACTTCCGGCCCGGTCTCTCGGCAGGTGCCGGTATCGCGGGGCTATGGGGAACGATACCGGCACCCGCCGCTCCCTCAGGTCGGGCTTGCCGAGGCCAGATCGGCCTTGATGCTGTTGAAGATGCCCTGCAAATCGCCGCTGATGCCGGCCAGGATCGTCCAGAGGCCGATCGCGATCCCGGCCGCCAAGAGGCCATACTCGACGGCGGACAGGCCGCTTTCATCCTTGGCGAAACGCTGTATCTGCATTTTGCATTTCTCGATGGCTTTCATCCTTTTCTCCCTTGCTGTTGAAGTCACGCTTTGATCCTTTGTCAGGGCTGAGTGTCCGCCCATCCGTCAGGCAGGGCCATGCCTGTGTCCACGCGGCGGGGCGCCGTGCCGGAACCGCTTTTGCCCGCCGCCTTGCGATAGGCCGCGAGAAGACCGGCGGCCTCTTCGCCGCTCATGCCCGCGGCGGCGCCGGTTGCCGCATATTGCGCGCGCATCACCGAATCCGCGCCGGCGGGGCTTTGCCTGGAGACGGGGGCGCCGCAGGCCGCGGCCAGAAAGAGGCCGGACAGGCAGAAATGCAGGGCGATGGAATGCGTGCTTTTCATGGCGCGTCTCCATTGCGTCCCAATCCGCGCCCGGCTTTTTCCGGCCAGTTCGCGGCAAACGCCCTGACTTCCTCCCGCTGCGCCGCATCCTTGATGGTGGACAGCAAGGCGGCCATGCCGGTTGAATCGTTGGAGAGCTGCGCCGCCAGAATCAGATTGTTGCGGATGACCGCGGAGCCGGGCGAAAGCTCATAGGCCCGCTTCAGATTATCCGCCGCGGCGGCAAGGTGTTCCTTCCCGCCATGCCGCAGGCGGGCGTACCCCAGATTGTTCAGATAGTCCGCGTTCGCGGGCTCGATCGCGGAGGCCCGCCGGAAAGCTTCCGCCGCCGCCGCCCAGTTTGCCCGCGCGCTTTCCGCCCGGCCGATGCCGTTATAAGCCTGCGCCGCATAGACGGTCTGGGTCAGCCTTTCATAAGTCAGAATGGCGTCGCGCCAATAACCGGCTCCCACCTGGGCATTGCCCCGCAGAATCTGCGCCCGCGGCGAGTCGGAAGGATACTGATCCAGGAATGCGATCGCCGCCTGATAGCGCTTCTGCTGGATCAGGCCCTCAATCACGCCAAGATAGAGGCGGTCCTGGGTCTGGCTGTCGAACGCGGCGTCCAGGGCGCCGCCGGGACGGGACATTTTCGCGGCGATCGGGGACGCCGATACGCACCCCATCAGAAGCGGCGCGATCGCAAGAATCACGATAATCCTCATCATCATATCCTCCCTGCCTGGAGATCGCGCGCCACATTTTGGAGCGTCGTCATCACGTCATGGACCGCCGGCCCCGCCAGCGCGATCATCAGGACCGGCATGAAGAAGCCCAGCATCGTCAGTGTCAGAAGAACCGACTTGCGTCCGATCTGCTCCCGCGCCAGTGAAAGCCGCGTTTCGCCGATATCGGCGGCCAGCCGCCGCAGGGGCGGCCCCAATTCGCCCCCCTGGAAAAGGTTGAGCTTGAGCAGGTTGGTGAAGTCGCGTCCTTCCTCGATTGCCAGGCGGCCGGCAAGCCGGTCCAGGGCCTGATCATAGGGCAAGCCTTCTTCGACCTCGGCGAGATACTGTTTCAGCAACCCGCCGGTTATGGGGGCGGCGCGCCCGAGCTGGCCGGATATGTGCTGGAGGACCATGTCAATGCTGACGCCGGCCTCCAGGACCATCAGCACGAGATCCAGGACATAGGGAAGCTCGCGCCGGATATCGCGCAGCCGGGCTTGCGCCCGCAGATACAGCCCGGCATGGAGCAGACGATAGAAGCCGAATCCTGCGAAGCAACCCGCCGCCAGGGACTTGGCGTCGGGCGAGGCGCCAACGGGTTTGAGCAAAATGACCGCGATGGCCGCCGCGGAAACGGCGCCGGCGATCTGGATGCCTGAGAATATATAGGCCGCGCCCGGCCCGTAAATCCCCGCGCGAGACAGCTGCGCGCGCAGCGTTTTGAGCGAATCGTCCTGCGTGAAACGGGCGCCCAGCGAGGAGAAGAAGCTTGCCAGGGCGCCATGCAGGCTGCGCGTGCGGACGTCCTGCATGAAGTAGGCACGGAAGCGCTGATTGATCGCGCGTTCCGCTACAAAAGGGATGAAGCCCTGTCGCAGGCGCAATGCCGCACTCAGCAGGAGGATTGCGGCGGCGCTGAGAAGGAGGCTTCCGGCCATCGCCATGTTAATATCTCGTCCGGGTGATGGCGCGCATGCAGAAGCCGCCAAGCAGTTGGGAAAGCAGGGCGTAGGCGATCATGTTGTTGCCGGCATCCGTCTCCAGAAACCAGCGCGCATAATCGGGATTCGACAGCACCACCAACGCCCCGGCAATTACCGGCAGGGCCGCCAAAACCCATGCGCTGGCGCGAATCTGCGCCGTATCGGCGCGCAACTGCCTTTCGATCGTGTTCCGCTTGCGGAGATTGTCGCTCATGTTGCGCATGATTTGCGTCATGGAGCCGCCGAAGCGTAGGTTCACCTGGACGGCGGTTGCCAGAAGGTGCAGTTCATACGCATCGTAATCGGCGGCGCAGCGGCCCAGGCTTTCGGACAGCCCGCCGCCGTTACGAAGGCGCCGCACGGCGGGTTGCAGGGTCTCGGCCAGTATGGGCGGCCCGGCTTCCACGGATTTTTCCAGCGCGACCGCCACGCTGTTTCCCACGACGATGAGCTGACGCATTCGTTCCAGAAAGCCCATCATCGCATCGGATAGCCGGCGCATGCGCGATCTGGCGCGCAGTTCGACCAGCATGACGGCGGCAAGCAAAAGGACGATTCCCGCTGCCATGCCGGGCAACAGACCCTGCCACAGACACAGAAGGCCGACCCCGGCCGCCGCGGCCGCCAACAGAACAGCCTGCTTTTTGCGCGGATGGAAGCCTGCCTGCCGGAGCTTCCGCAGCAGCGCTTCCGGCAGGTATGGCATTTGCGCCTCGTCGGCGGCCTGGGACGGCTCAAGCGGAGCTTCCTCAAGGTTCAGGAGACGGGTGAAGCGATCCAGCGTGGCGCGCCGCCCCGCTCTCCAGTTGAAATAGAGAAGCGCCGCCGCAGCCATCACGCAGCCTCCCGCAACGATCCGGAGGAAAAGAAGGGTCATTTGCGGACGCCTCCCTTTCGGCACGCCTGTTCCGGCCCCACATAAACCTCACGCTGGATGTAGCGGTCGCCCTCCAGCCCGACGATCTCGACAATGCTGGAGACGCTGCGCTTGCCGTCGCCGCCGCGTATGGTCTGCACCACGATATCAACAGCGCTCAATATGAACCGGCGCACGGATCTCATGTCGGTGGAGAAGCCATGGAGACCCATCAACATCTCCAGCCTTTCCAGCGCGTCGGCGGTGCCGTTGGCGTGGATCGTGGCCATGGAGCCGTCATGGCCCGTTCCCATGGCCTGCAGAACGTCTATGGCTTCATGGCTGCGGACCTCTCCCAGGATGATACGGTCCGGGCGCATGCGCAGGGCATTGCGCAGCAGATCGCGCGCGGTGATTTCGCGGGCGCCGTCAACCGAGGACGGGCGGGTTTCCAGGCGTACGACATGGGGCATCTGCAGCCGCAGCTCCGCGGTGTCCTCGATCGTCACGACCCGTTCCTTCGGACCGATATACGAGGACAGGGCGTTCAGAAGGGTGGTCTTTCCCGATCCCGTTCCCCCCGATATGAGGATATTGCGCTTTGAGCGCACGGCGTCGGACAGGAACGCCAGGGCGCGGGCCTCCATGGTCCCATTGGCCACCATCTCATCCGCCGTCAGGGGAATGTTCTTGAATTTGCGGATCGAAAGATGCGGTCCGTCCAGCGCGACCGGCGGTATCACGGCATTGATGCGCGAGCCGTCGGGAAGACGGCCATCAACATAGGGTGTGGCTTCATCCACACGGCGGCCGATCGGCGCTATGATGCGCTGAATGACATTCATGAGATGCGCCGTGTCGCGGAAACGCGTATGCGCCTTTTCCAGGACGCCGCGCCGCTCTATATAGACGCATGCCGGGCCGTTCACGATAATGTCTTCGATGGTCGGATCGTCCAGCAGGGGTTGCAGGGGGCCATAGCCGACGATTTCGTTGGCAACATCCATGACCAGATGGGCGCGTTCGCCGCTGTTGAGCGCCAGGCCGCGCGAACTGAGAACGATGCTGATGGATTTTGCGATCTCGTTCTGCAGGGCGGCATGCTGCATGGCGTCGCCGGTCAGGCCCTGGCGTTCCAGGCATTCCAGCGTGACGTCGAAGATGCGGAACTTGATCTCCTGATATTGGTCGGAGACAAGAACATCTTGTGACGTATCCCGGTTGGCGAGGGTGAGCGGGGCGAGCAGCGTCATCGCGCACGCACCTTCTGTAGGAGGTGTCGGATAGGATTGAATGTCTCCGTCTCCCTCTTTTCCAGGATCGCCGCCCTGGCCATGTAGTTGCGCAGCGCGTCCACATAAGGTGAGGCGCTCTGAAGGGACAGCGGGCGGCCTTGGTTGCAGGCGCGGGCCATGGCTTCCCAGCTGGCGGGCAGGCTCAGGACATGATGCGCTCCGACCGCCCTGGCGATATCCTCGGGACCCGGGGGCATGCCGGGCGCCATCAGATGGATCGCCAGAGTGACATCGGGCGCTTCAATCCCGGCTTTGGCCAGTGTCGCCATCGTGATCTTCGCGTTGCGCACGGACGAAAAGCGCTGATTGCAGACCAGAACAAGGCGCCCCTTGTGACCGCGGGCGACCAAGGGCGTCTGTAGAGAGAAGGCGCCCCAATGGACCACCACGACGTCAAAGGCGCTGCCGATGATCTCGAACAGCGCGAGTAGGTCCTGCATGGACGGCATGGCGGCCGTGTTGGCGCCGTCGCAGGATAGAGGCAGGACATGTATGGCGCCCTCTTTTGAATAAGCGAGGGCGGATTCCAGGAAGTCTTCGTCCAGGCGGCGCATTTGCTGAATCGCCGCTTCGATCGTCAGGCCGGGATCGAGGCCAAGCGCCAGATGGGCCGCGCTTGAGGGCAGGGAAAGATCCACCAGGAGCGCGCGCCGCTTTCCCTCCCTGGCCGCCAGGATGGCGATATTGAGGGCCAGGTCGCAATCCTCCTCGCTATTTCCGGCGCTGAGAATGTCGAAGTGAATCGCGCCGGGGCGGCTTCTTTCGTGGGCGCTATGATCCGCCAGCTTGGGCAGGATGACCATATGCAGTTCGAGATCGGAGGCGTTGCGATCCAGAAACTCGTTGGCGCCCGCCCGGAACGCCATCAGCACCGATTGCGCGCTCATCTCGTCGCCCAGGATGATGAGGGGCGTGCCGGGGAATTGCGCGCGGATGAGGCCGATGAACTCCAGCGTGGTTTGCCGTCCCAGATGCGCTCCGGCGTCAACAAGGACGCCATGGGGAAGGAAACGCTGGGCCAGGGCCTGGTAATCGCCGCCATTCGGGTCGGCGCAAACCGTGGTGCATTCCTCGGCGAGGGCCGTGCCTATACGCTCGCCCAGGCTCGTATCGTCCGAAAGGAGGAGGAGGTTGTACCGCATGTTAAGGCAGCACCCCATGCTCGACGATGTGCCGTTCCAGAGACCTCGTTCCGAGGATGGTTTCGCTGATTGACGGCTGATGCGGGGGGACATCTTCCCCCGGCAAGGCCGGCGCCTCGCCGGGCTTCATTGGGGAAACCAGGCGCGGGGTGGCGATGATGATGAGTTCCTGCTGCTCCCGGCTCTGCTGCGTCTGGCGGAAAAAGCTGCCGATGACGGGCAGGTCGCCGACGCCGGGCAGCTTGTCCTCGATCGAGGCGTTCGCGCTGTACATGAGGCCGGCCAGCACGAAGCTCTGTCCGTCGCCGAGTTCGATGGTGGTGTTGGTCGAACGTGTCTTGATCGCAGGGATATTGAAACCCTGAAGCTGCACTGCGTTGGTGGGGTCCAGCTCGCTGACCTCCGGGTTCACGTTGATGACGATGCGCTGATCGCTCAGCACGGTGGCTTTGAGGTTCAGTTGAACGCCATATTTGCGGTATTCGATGGCAACGGCGCTGCCGCCGCCGCCCACCTGCGGCACCGGCACGGGGATCTGGCCGCCGGCAAGGAAATGCGCCTCCTCGCCGGAGCGCACCAGCAGGGTGGGCTTTGCCAGCATCTGCGCCAAATTGGCGTTGCTGAGCGCGCTGATGACCCCCATGAAATCCGCGCCGGGCCAGGCCATCAGCAGATTGAAGGCCCGGCTGATGGGCAGCCCGCCTTCCACCGACATGCCCCCATTGCCGAAGGAAAAGTCGCGGATGGAATTGGGAACGCCGGTGGCAAACTGAAAGCCGGAATTTCCCAGACGATTGAGATTGATGCCCAGCGCCTGCATGGCGGTGACGGATACCGCGGCGAACCGCACTTCCACCGCCACCATTTGCTTCTGCCCAACCGTGATGAAATCAACGATGGCGTCACCGAACTCCGTCTTGGCCAGTTTCACCGCCCGGTCGTGCGCGAGCACGGACGGCACATGTCCCGCCAGGATGACGGCCTTGCCTGTATCCCTGACTTCGATATCGGCCAGTTCCGGATCGTTGGCGAAGACCGTCTTCAGGCGGGAGAAATCCACGCCGACGACAATGCGATGGATAAGCGGCGCGTCGCTGCCCTGCTGCCATATCATCAGATCGGTGGTCCCGGACTTGGCTCCCAGGATTCGCACCTCGCGTGCGGAAAGTATCTGCACATCGGCGATCTCGGGATCGCCCACGGCAAGACGCGTCACGCGCGCATCTGTTTCCAGCAGGTGCTGGCCGCCGAGTGAAAGCGAGATTTCCGTCGCGCCGGCGGATAGGGTCGCCGTCAGCAGGATGGAAAGCGCCGCCGCAAGCCGGAGCGGCGTATCCCGGGTCATGCTGCGCCACAGTGATTGTGTCATGGTGTCCTCACCACAGAGCGATCCTTGCCGGAATAAACCGCGATCGCGGGAACGGAAGGCGGGCGTCCGACCGGCTTTTTCTTTTCCGGGACGCGGTACGGTTCCAGCGCGGCCAAGTCTGCGAGCGGCATGACGGGCCGTTGCCGGTCGGAAGGATTGCGGATCGCAAGCGATATGCCGCCCAGCCGTGCCGCCAACGCGACCTTGGGCAGCGCCTCGGCCTGGATGGCCAGTGTCACGGTGCGCGCCGCGGTGTTGGGGTCATCACCGGCCTGTGTCTGCGTGCCCACGGCAAGGACATCAATATTCTCCAGCAGGAGCATGCCCTTGCTCTGATCATCCACGGTCTTTCCGGTACCGCCCTTCTCCGCGAAAAGGGCGCTGGGCAAGGTCACAAAAAGATCGACGCGATCACCCGCCTGCAGCAGACCGCCGGAGATATCCTTCTCGGAAATGGCGAGCGCATAAGCCCTGTGGCCCACCGGGATGCGCTTGGCGATCCCGGCAACCGGATCGGCGGTGATGTGGGAGGCGCGGATGGCGGCGCCCGCCGCGATGGGTTCAAGCGCCATGCGGCCGATGGCATCCGACGGATTGCGCAAGCCCTTGGCGGGAGGATGCGCGGCTTGGACGGGCCGGGCGGCGATGTCTTCGGGTGCTATGATCTCGCCGCGATCTATGGGCCTTGTGCTGAACAGGAAGGTTTGCGTGCGTGCAGCCTCGGTGGCGGGGGATGCGGCGCTTTGCTTGCTTTCGATGTTCCTTGCATACCATGCGATGAGCAATGCCAGCGCGGCGAGCATCGCGGCAGCGGCAAAGACAAGGCCTGAACGCAGAAGTGTCGGTCGAACGCTGCTCATGTTCCGCACTCGCATGCGAGAATTTCATTTCATCATAGACGCGGAGCAACGCGACCAAAGTGCGTCTATGAACTGTGCCATCATTATCGGCCGCGCGTTACCATCCCCTAAACAAATCGCCACAAAACATCACGCCGGAAACAAAAGCCGATGAAACTCTCATCGCCTTACGCATGACTCTCTGGAAGAGTTGCGTGCAGACAAACGTGGTGCCTGCATGATGCATCCAAACCAGGGAAGGACGGTTTTTCCGGAAAACCGGGGGTTATCCGTCCGCCGGCGGTTGATCCCGAAATGTTTCGTGATGTGAATTGCAACCTCACATTCTGTCCGGCGTGTATGAGCTATCTGAATAGACATCATCTGATTAGGCACCACCCTGATTGAAGGATGACGGAAATGAAGTATGCGAAGTTCCTGTGTGCGGGCGTGGCGCTGACGGCGCTTGCCGCTTCCGCCCATGCGCAATCGGCGCAGCCCCGTCCCGAAGGCTGGTATATAGGTCTTGGCGGCGGACTTGCCTTCATGGATGGAACCGCCGACTTCAACGGCATCGCCGATCAGGCACTCGCCTATCAGAGCCATGCGCGTCTGTCCGGAGCGCTTGGATACAAATGGGCCGAAGGATTTCGTGTCGAGGTCGAGCCGACCTGGGCGACCAACGACATACATGTCGTGGGCCTGCGTGGCGGAACGACGATGGCCGGCGGGCTGGTCAACGCCATGCTCGATATTCCCTTGGGAAGGAGCTGGCTTGGAACCGGTTGGTCTCTGACGGCCGGCGCAGGGGCCGGCGGCATCCGTGTCTCCCACGATATGCACACCAACTCCGGAAACCTCTTTCTCGGCGGGCATGGCACCAACTTCGCCTGGCAACTAATCGCAGGCGTGAGCGCCGCGCTGCGCTACGATCTGGAGGCCGGGGTCGATTATCGCTATCTCGATACCGGCGCCACCGATGCGATTTCGGCCTTTGCCCCCGCCCGCTTCCGGGCGGGAAAGGCGCAGACCGTCATGCTGAGTCTGCGTTGGTATCCCTTTGCCCAACTTCCCGCCGTGGCGCCGCCGCCGGCGCCTCCGCCTGCGCCGCCTCTTGCCCTGCCGCCAGCGCCGCCGCCTCCGCCGCCCGCGCCGCCTCCGCCCCCTGTGCGGACATTCATTGTCTTCTTTGATTTCGATAAGGCGGATTTGACGGCCGAAGCGCGGGGCACGATCACGCAGGCGGTTGCCGCGGCCCGGTCTCAGGGGACGGTGCGTGTAAAGATCGTCGGGCATACCGATACGGTGGGTTCGCAGCGCTACAATCAGGCTCTTTCCCTGCGGCGGGCCGGCAATGTGCGAACGGAAATGGTGCGCCAGGGCTTGGAAGCGAGCGCTATCGGCGTGGAGGGGCGGAGTTTCAACGATCCCCTGGTTCAGACCGGTCCGGGGATTCGCGAACCGAAGAACAGGCGCGCGGTGATAGACCTGGAAGGCTGATGCCTGCGGCGCCGTGATCGCGGATGCGCGGCAGGCGCGCCGGCCAAGATCACGACGCGCCCGCCCTATCGGATCGCATCGGCCCGCACGGAAGATGCCGCCGGGCGTGGCCGGTGCGGGTTCATCCCAAAGGCGCACTTTGTCCTGCGATGACGCCCTTGTTCTTCTGCGGCGCAAAACATGGTTGCAGTCCCGCATTTATGCTGCTCAAATAGGCGTGCACAATTTTTAGCTAGGAAGAAATTTTCCTAATGTGTGTAAAGGGTTATTTGATGCGCTGCCGGCAGAGGCGGCCAAAGCGGGGGCAACCGTGAGCGCCCTGGCCGTCCGCGCGCCCGCGCCGGTCCCGGCGGCCATGCCTGCTTCCCTGCCGCGCAGTTTCGGCGCCCTCGATCTGGAATTCCGCAAACAGGATGGCGTGACCCGCGCTCACCGCACTTATCAGCAGGGCGTGCTGCGGGTGCGCTTCCCCAACGTCCCCGCCGGCGCACCGCCGGAGGCCGTCCTCATCAATACGGCGGGCGGCCTTACCGGCGGCGACCGTCTGGCGATGGCGGTTACGCTGGCAGAGGGCGCCGCCGCCACGCTTACCACCCAGGCGCATGAGAAAGTCTATCGCGCGTCGCTGGGCACCGCCGCCATCGTGGCCGATGTCATGATCGGAGCCGGGGCCTCGCTGGACTGGCTGCCCCAGCCCACCATCCTGTTCGACCGCGCCCATCTCTCCCGCCGGACAGAGGTCGCGCTGGCGGCCGATGCGCGGCTGCTGGCGGTGGAAGCGGTGATCTTCGGGCGCATGGCGATGGCGGAAGTGGTGGCCAGCGGGGCACTCAACGACGAGTGGGTTATCCGCCGCGCCGGACGCCTGATCCATTTCGACCGTTTCGCGCTCGAAGGCGGCATCACAGGCATGCTGGCGCGGCCTTCGGTTCTGGACGGCCATGCCGCCATGGCCACCATCCGCCATGTCGCGCCCGATGCCGGGGCACGGCTGGAGGATGCGCGCGCCCTGCTGGGCGAAGACGGCGCGGCCAGCGCCTGGAACGGGATGCTGCTGGCGCGCATCGCGGCGAAGGACGGCCATCATCTCTGTGATGTGCTGGCGCGCCTCTTGCCCGGCCTGCGCGGTTGCCCGCTGCCGGCGATCTGGACCATCTAGGGGAAAAGATGCTGCTCACCGCGCGCGAGAAGGACAAGCTCTTGATCGCCATGGCTGCGCAGGTGGCCGAGCGGCGGCTGAAGCGCGGCGTCAAGCTCAACTATCCCGAAGCCGTGGCGCTGATCTGCGATTTCGTGATGGAAGGCGCGCGCGACGGACGCAGCGTCGCCGAGCTGATGGAGGCGGGCGCCCATGTCGTCACCCGCGCCCAGGTGATGGACGGCATCGCCGAGATGCTGCCGGACGTGCAGGTGGAAGCCACCTTTCCCGACGGCACCAAGCTGGTGACCGTCCACAATCCCATTCGCTGACGAGGCAAAGATGAGACTCCCTTTTATCGCGCTGGTCCTGCTCCTGCTGCCGGTTCCGGCTTTCGCCCATCCCTCGCTGACGCATCATGCCCAGGACCTGGCGGCGGGCGCCGCGCATCCCTTCACCGGGCTGGACCATCTGCTGGCCATGCTGTCGGTCGGCCTCTGGGCCAGCCAGAAGGGCGGCCGCGCTCTGTGGCTGTGGCCCGCCGCCTTCGTGGCGGCGATGATCGCAGGCGGCGTGCTGGGCATGGCGGGCTTTGCCTTGCCGCTGGTCGAGCCCGCCATCGCCGCCTCCCTGATCGTGCTGGGCCTGATGATCGCCAGCGCCGTCAGCCTGTCCCCGGTGTGGGGCGCGGGCCTGATCGCATTGTTCGGCATTTTCCACGGCAACGCGCATGGGCTGGAGGCGGGCGGCGCGGCCGCGGGCTATGCCGTCGGCTTCACCCTGGCGACCGTCAGCCTGCATGCGCTGGGCCTGGCCCTGGGATGGAGCGCGGCGCGGGCCCGGGCGCGCCCGGCGCTGCGCCTGGCCGCAGGCGTCATCGCGCTCACCGGCGCGGCCCTGTTCTTCCTGTGAGGGCGCCATGATCCCGGGCGAGATTCTTCCGGCCGAGGGCGAGATCGTCCTCAATGACGGCGCCAGGACCATCACCCTGCGCGTCGCCAACACCGGCGACCGGCCGGTGCAGGTGGGATCGCATTACCACTTCCATGAGGTGAACGATCAGCTCGTCTTCGACCGCGACAGGGCGCGCGGCTGGCGGCTGGACATTCCCGCGGGCAGCGCCGTGCGCTTCGAGCCCGGCCAGAGCCGGGACGTGACGCTGGTGCCGCTTTCCGGCGCGCGCGCCGTCTATGGCTTCCAGCAGAAGATCATGGGTAAGCTCTGATGGGATACCGGCTGGCGCGCGCCCACTATGCCGACATGTTCGGCCCCACTATGGGCGACCGTGTGCGGCTGGCCGACACCGACCTGATCGTGGAGGTGGAGAAGGACTTCACGCTCTACGGCGAAGAGGTGAAGTTCGGCGGCGGCAAGGTGATCCGCGACGGCATGGGCCAGAGCCAGCGCAGCCGCGCCCAGGGCGCGGTGGATACCGTCATCACCAATGCCCTGATCATCGACCATTGGGGCATCGTCAAGGCCGATGTGGCGCTGAAGGACGGCCGCATCGCCGCCATCGGCAAGGCGGGCAATCCCGACATCCAGCCGGGCGTCGATATCGTCATCGGGCCGGGCACCGAAGTGATCGCGGGCGAGGGCAAGATCCTCACCGCCGGCGGGCTCGACGTCCACATCCATTACATCTGCCCGCAGCAGATCGAGGAGGCGCTGAACTCCGGCGTCACCACCATGCTGGGCGGCGGCACGGGACCTGCCACCGGCACCAACGCCACCACCTGCACGCCGGGGCCGTGGCACCTGGCGCGGATGATCCAGGCCTCGGACGGCTTTCCCATGAACCTCGCCTTCACCGGCAAGGGCAACGCCTCGCGCCCGGAAGGGCTGGTGGAGCAGATCCTGGCCGGGGCCTGCGGCCTCAAGCTGCATGAGGACTGGGGCACCACCCCCGCCGCCATCGATTGCTGCCTGGCGGTGGCGGAAGAGCATGACGTGCAGGTGATGATCCACACCGACACGCTCAACGAAAGCGGCTTCGTCGAGGACACCATCGCCGCCTTCAAGGGGCGCACCATCCACGCCTATCACACCGAGGGGGCGGGCGGCGGGCATGCGCCCGACATCATCAAGGTCTGTAGCCTGCCCAATGTGATCCCGTCCTCCACCAATCCGACGCGGCCCTTCACCGTCAACACGCTGGACGAGCATCTGGACATGCTGATGGTCTGCCATCATCTGGACCCGTCCATTCCCGAGGATGTCGCCTTCGCGGAAAGCCGCATCCGCCGCGAGACCATCGCCGCCGAGGACATCCTGCACGATCTGGGAGCTTTCTCGATCATCTCCTCCGACAGCCAGGCGATGGGCCGGGTAGGCGAGGTGCTGATCCGCACCTGGCAGACCGCCGACAAGATGAAGAAGCAGCGCGGCGCGCTGCCGGAAGAGCGCGGCGACAACGACAATGTGCGGGTCAAGCGCTACATCGCCAAATACACCATCAATCCCGCCATCGCCCAGGGCATGGCGGCGCATCTCGGCTCGGTGGAGGTGGGCAAGCGCGCCGACCTGGTGCTGTGGTCGCCCGCCTTCTTCGGCGTCAAGCCCGACATGGTGCTGCTGGGTGGCACCATCGCCGCCGCCGCCATGGGCGATCCCAACGCTTCCATTCCCACGCCGCAGCCGGTGCATTACCGGCCCATGTTCGGCGCCTTCGGCAAGGCGCGGGCGCATGGCGGCGTCACCTTCGTCTCGCAGGCGGCGATGGACGGGGGCCTGCGGGAACGCTTGGGCGTGGCGCGGGAGCTGGTGGCGGTTTCCAACACCCGCCGGATCGGCAAGGCGGCGATGGTCCACAACAGCCTGACCCCCGACATCACCGTGGACCCGGAAACCTACGAAGTGCGGATCGACGGGGCGCTGATCACCTGCGAGCCCGCCAGCGTGCTGCCCATGGCGCAGCGCTATTTCCTTTTCTGATGCTGCGCGCCACCGCCACCGCCCGCCCGGCGCGGCCGCCCTTCGCGGACGTGGTCACGCTCGACCATGACGGCCGCCACCGCCGCCGCATCCGGCTGACGGCAGAGGGCGGCCACGACATCCTGCTCGACCTGCCCGATGTGCCGGACCTGCGCGACGGCGACGGCATCGTGCTGGAAGACGGACGGCATGTGCTGGTGCGCGCCGCCCGCGAGCCGCTGATGGATATCCATGCCGGCGATCCGGCGCATCTGGCGCGCATCGCCTGGCATATCGGCAACCGCCATCTGGCGGCGGAAATCGCCCCGGGCCGTATCCGCATCCGGGCCGATCATGTCATCGCCGCCATGGTCGAAGGCCTGGGCGGCCATGTCCATCCGGTCAGCGCCCCCTTCAACCCGGAAGGCGGCGCCTATGGCGGCGCGGCCCCGACGCATCACGGCCATCATCATGGCCACCACCATCATGGTCATGGCCATGACCACCGATAGCGCGGCGCTGTACCGGCTGATGGCGTGGCTGTCGCCCGCCTATCCGGTGGGCGCCTTCTGCTATTCGCACGGCATCGAATGGCTGGCCGAAAGCGGCGCGGTGCGCGACGCCGCCACGCTGGCGCAATGGGTGGGCGACATTCTCATCCTGGGTGGCGGGCGCAACGACGCCATCCTGCTCGCCGAAAGCTGGCGGGCGGCGGGCGATCCGGAGCGGCTCCGCACGCTGGCGGAGCTGGCGGCCGCCCTGGCGGGCAGCGCCGAACGCGCCCTGGAAACGGAAGCGCAAGGCCAGGCCTTCTGCGAGGTGACGCGCCGCACCTGGGGCAGCGCCAGCCTGGACCGGCTGGCTGCGGCCTATCCCGATCCGGTCTGCTATCCCGTGGCGGTCGGCATCGCCGCCGCCGATCACGGCATCGCGCTGGCGCCCACGCTGCGCGCCTATTGCCACGCCTTCGCGGCCAATCTGGTGTCCGCCGGCGTGCGGCTGGTGCCGCTGGGCCATAGCGACGGCCAGCGCACCCTGATCGCGCTGGAGGCGGCGGTGGAAGAGACGGCGCGCGCGGCCGAGGCTTGCGATCTTTCCGGTCTTTCCAGCACGCTGGTGATGGCCGACATCGCCGCGATGCGGCACGAAACCCAGTATACGAGGCTTTTCCGCTCATGACCTCCACCAATCCCCTGCGCGTCGGCATCGGCGGCCCGGTCGGCTCGGGCAAGACCACGCTGATGGAAAAGCTCTGCGTCCTGTTCCGCGAGCGCTACGAGATCTGCGCCATCACCAACGATATCTACACCAAGGAGGATGCGCTGATCCTCACCCGCGCCGGGGCGCTGCCGGAGGAGCGCATCATGGGGGTGGAGACGGGCGGCTGTCCCCACACCGCCATCCGCGAGGATGCCTCGATCAACCTGGCGGCGGTGGCGGCGATGCGCCGCCGCTTCCCCGGGCTGGAGGTGATCCTGATCGAATCGGGCGGCGACAATCTGGCCGCGACCTTCAGCCCTGAGCTGGCCGACGTCACCATCTATGTGATCGACGTGGCGGCGGGCGAGAAGATTCCGCGCAAGGGCGGCCCCGGCATCACCCGTTCCGACTTCCTGGTGATCAACAAGACCGATCTGGCGCCGCTGGTGGGCGCCTCGCTGGACGTGATGGACGCCGACACGCGGCGCATGCGCGGGGAGCGTCCTTACGGCTTCACCAACCTGAAGACCGGCGAGGGGCTGGACGCTGTCGCCCGCTTCATCGAGCATCGCGGCGGGCTCGGCCCCGCTAATGCTCGCTGAGGGCCTGGATCACCTTCATCGCCGCGGCGGTGCGGTTCTCCACATCCAGCTTCTGGTAGATCTGCTCCAGATGCTTGTTGATGGTGCGCGGGCTACAGCCCAGGATGGCGCCGGCGTCGCGGTTGGACTTGCCCTTGGCGATCCAGAGCAGCACTTCGGCCTCGCGGTCGGTGAGGGCGAAGACCTGTTTCAGGACGGTGCTTTCGCTGGGCGCGCCCTTCTCCTTCAGCCGCACCAGATATTCGCCCGGCTGCGCCTCGCCGATGAAGGAGGCCAGAAGGCCGCCCTCCAGCGGCAGGCCCGCATCGCCCAGCCGGCCGGCCACGATTTCGGCCAGCCGGGGGGCGATCCTCACGCGCCAGTCGCCCGCGCCCAATCGCGCGACGGCCTTCGGCGTCACCCACAGCACTTCGCCCTGCGCATTGGCGGCCAGGAGCGGCGAGCCGGAAACGTCCAGCGCCTGGCGCGCGCTCTGCGCCAGGCGCGCATTGGACAGATGGGCGCGCACGCGCGCCAGCATCACTTCCGGCACGATGGGCTTGGTGATGTAGTCCACCCCGCCGGTCTCGAAGCCCTTCACCACATTCTCGGGCTCGGTGAGGCCGGTGAGGAAGATCACCGGGATATGCGCGAAGCGGGCGTCGCGCTTGATGGCGCGGGCGGCGTCGAAGCCGTCCAGGCGCGGCATCACCGCATCCATCAGGATCAGGTCGGGCAGGGCATGTTCCAGAAGCGCCAGCGCGCCCGCGCCGTCACGCGCCACCAGCGCGGTCATGTCCGCCTTCTCCAGGATAGCCGACATCATGGAAAGCGCGTCGGAGGCGTCGTCCACCACCAGGATGACGGGCTTCTTCTCAGGCATTGGCGGCCTCTGCCTGGGCCAGCATGATCTCGATCAGGGCGCGATAGCCGTCCAGGTCGCAATCCTCGGTCAGTCGGCGCAGGGCCGCCAGCGCCTGCGCGGTTTCGGGCGCCTCGCCGCCGATCTCGTCCAGCTTGGCCAGGATGCCGTGCAGATGGCCGATGCGGCCAAGCTGCTGCAATTCGGCCAGCCGCGCCGCGCCGGGCAGGGGGCCGCCGGTTGCGGGCCGGGCAGGCTCGCGCCCGGCGCCGTAGATCCAGTCCAGATGCAAAAGGCGGCCGAGCTGATCCAGCAGCCGCTCGATCCGCACCGGCTTCATCAGATAGGCGTCGTGATGGTCCGCCGCGCCATGCTCGGGCGCATAGGCGGAGATCATCAGGATGGGCACGCGCCGCGCCAGCCTTTCGCGCAGCCGCGCCGCCGTCTCCCAGCCGGAAAGACCGGGCATGTTCACGTCCAGCAGCACCGCGTCGGGATACTGCGTCATCGCCAGCAAGAGACCGTCATCGCCATTGGAGGCGGCCAGCACCTCGAAGCCCAGCACCCCCAGCGCCTCGCGCAGGAAATGAGTCTGGTTGGGATCGTCGTCCACCGCCAGGATGCGCTTGCGCGGGCCTTGATAGCCCAGGATGGGGCGGCCGCCCATGTTGGGAGCGCGGATATGGGCGGGCACCGGCGGCAGCATCAGCCGCACGGAAAAGCAGCTTCCCCGGCCCGGCGTGGAGGTGAAGGTCAGTTCCCCGCCCATCGCCTCGGTGAGCAGGCGGGTGATGGTCAGGCCCAGGCCCGAGCCCCCGCGCGAGGGCCGCCCCGGATGCTCGATGCGCTCGAAAGGCTCGAAGATGCGGCGCGCATCCTCGGGCGCGATGCCAAGGCCGGTATCCTCGACATCGAAGCGCGCCACCTGGCCGCTATAGGAGACACGCAGGCTGACCCGCCCCCGGTCGGTATAGCGCACGGCATTGGAGAGCAGGTTGATCAGCACCTGCCGCAGGCGCTTCTCGTCGGTATAGACGGTTTCGGGCAGATTGGGCGGGGTGTGGCAGGCAAAGGCCAGGCCGTGCGCGCGTGCCTGCAGCCCGATCATGTCGGAAAGCTGCGTCAAGAGCTCCGGCAGCACCACCTCCTCGCGGTTGATGGACAGGCGCCCCGCCTCGATCATGGAGATGTCGAGCAGCCCGTCCACCAGGCTGGAAAGATGCTCGCTGGAGCGGCGGATCACCCGCGCGCCATGCCGCGCGCCGTCGCCAAGGCCGGCATCGTTCTCCAGAAGCTGGGCATAGCCCAGCACCGCATTCAGCGGCGTGCGCAGCTCATGGCTCATGCCGCGCACATATTTGCTCTTGGCGACATTGCGGGCATCGGCGCGCTCGCGCGCTTTCTGCAGCTCCAGGTCGGTCAGGCGGTGGGCCTCCACCTCCTGCTGCAGCATGCGGGCATGGTGCTGGATCTCCTTGCGCGCGGCGCGGCCGCTCTCGCTGGCCAGGATGAAGGGCCAGACCGCTATGGCGATCATGATGATGGCGGCATAGAAGACATTGTGCAGCGTGGCGGCGATCTGAGCGGCGTCGGCGCCGCCGGCGCTGGTCATCTGGACATAGACGACGGCCAGGATGGCGGCAGTGGCGGCGCAGCCCAGCAGCACCAGCGCCAGATAGCGGGCGAAGCGTGTGTCCACCGCGCCCGCCAGCCTTTCGGGCACGATGCGGCTGATCAGGGCGTGCCACTGCTCGCCGATGCTGGCCTGGCTCTTGCACGCATCGTCGCAGCGCACGTCCAGCGAGCAGCAGAGCGAGCAGATCGGCCCGGAATAGAAGGGGCACTGCGCCATGTCCTGCGGCTCGAAACTGTGCTCGCAGACACAGCAGCGTATGTCGGCCCCGGCCAGCGGGGCCGCGGGCCGGGCGAGATAGAAGCGCCCGCCGGTCGCCCAGGCGAAGAGGGGTGTCAGCACCAGCGCCACGCCCAGCGCCACGAAAGGCGCCAGGCCCCGATAGTCCTCGCCGAAGGCCCCGCCATAGACCGCGATGGCCAGGCCCGAGGCCGCCAGCATGGCGGGCAGGCCGACGGGATTGATGTCGTAGAGATAGGCGCGCTTGAACTCGATATGCTTCGGGCTGAGGCCCAGGGGCTTGTTGATGGCCAGGTCCGCGAAGATCGCCGCCATCCAGGCCACCGGGATGTTGGAATAAAGCCCCAGCGTGTTCTCCAGCGTCTGGTAGATGCCCAGCTCCATCAGAAGCCAGGCCAGCGTGACATTGAACACCACCCACACCACGCGCCCCGGATGGCTGTGGGTCAGGCGCGAGAAGAAGTTCGACCAGGCCAGCGATCCCGCATAGGCGTTGGTGACGTTGATCTTGAGCTGGGAGATGACGACGAAGATGCCGGTGAGCGCGATGGCCAGTTCCGGCGTCGCCACCGCCTGCTGGAAGGCGAAGAGATACATCTGCGCGGGCTGGGCGGCGTTTTCCGCGCTCATGCCGTGGCCGACCAGCAGCACCGCCAGAAAGGAGCCCGCCAGCATCTTGAGGATGCCCGGCACGATCCAGCCGGGCCCGGCGCAGACCACCGCCGTCCACCAGGCCCAGCGCCGTCCGGCCCGCGCGCGCGGCAGGAAGCGCAGGAAATCCACCTGCTCGGCATTCTGCGGCACCAGCGCGAAGACCACCGCCGCCGCGGCGCCGAACAGCATCAGGTCGAATCCGCCGCCGCTTTCGCCCAGCCGCCCGGAAAAGCCGGTCCAGTCCTCCAGGCGCATCAGCCCCGCCGCGCCGATGGCGATGAAGGGAATGAGCTGCAGGATCGCCCAGGCGATCTGGGTCCAGAACTGGAAGCGGTTGAGGAAGGTGAAGCCGTGCGTCACCAGCGGGATCACCACCAGCGCGCTGAAGAGATAGCCCCAGAAAAGCGGCAGGCCGAAGCACAGCTCCAGCGCCTTGGACATCACCGCCGCTTCCAGCGCGAAGAAGATGAAGGTGAAGGAGGCGTAGATCAGCGAGGTGATGGTCGAGCCGATATAGCCGAAGCCCGCGCCGCGGGTGAGCAGGTCTATGTCCACACCGTATTTGGCGGCGTAGTAGGAGACGGGCAGTCCCAGGGCGAAGATGATGGCGCCCACCACCAGGATGGCGGCGGCGGCATTGGTGAAGCCATAGGACAGGGTGATGGCGGCGCCGATGGCCTCCAGCACCAGGAAGGCGACGGTGCCCAGGGCCGCATTGGCCACCCGGAAGGTGGACCATTTGCGCGCCTTCGTTGCCGTGAAGCGCAGGGCGTAGTCTTCCAGCGTCTCGTTGGCGACCCACTGGTTGTACTGCCGCCGCTCGCGCAGAATGCTCTGCTGCCCCGCCGCCATCCGGGAAGTAAAGCGCCCCTTGTTGCAGCGCACAAGCCAGCCTGCGTCAGGCCACCGCAGGACAGGTCAGGCGGCAGGTTGCCGCGGAATAAATATCATTTAATACCATGTACTTATGACAGTTGGCCGATCCCCCATCTGGATTCGGACGCCGCCATACGTCATTCCGCGTATTGTTGCACCGCACCTTAAACCCGACCCTCGCCCCGACTTTAGCTGTCACGCCGGCAAGCCATGCGAGAGGCATGGCCCCGGTCCATAAAAGCGGGGACTCAATTCCATGAAAAAGATCATCACCGGCGCGCTTTCGGGCATCGCCCTTCTGGCCGTTTCCGGCGCGGCTTCCGCCGCCGAGAATGTCTCGGGCGACATCGGCTACAACATCAATTCGCACTTCATTTCCTATGGCGTGGATGTCTGGGGCGCCGGCGGCGACTTCTTCGGCGGCCGCTCCACCTCCTCCATCTATGGCGATCTGGCGGTGGCGCTGACGCCCGAGCTGAGCTGGACGCTCAACGCCTGGACCGACATCAACGGCAACGCGCCCAGCGCCATCGGCGGCTCGCTGCAGGAACTCGATCTCAACACCGGCTTCGCCTACAATTTCGGCCTGGTCACCGCCGGCATCACCTACGGCGCCTGGGTCTATGCGGGCGACGTCGAAGAGATCGTGGACTTCTCGCTGGCCTTCAACGATTCCGGCTGGCTGATCCCGGACTTCGCCTTCAATCCGAAGATCGTCTGGCACTATCGCGCCTCCGGCAACGGCGCCCAGGCCGTCGGCTCGGCCATCGTGCTGTCGGTCGCGCCGGGCTTCGACCTGGGCAACGGCTTCTCGCTGGGCATCCCGGCGGGCGTGGCCTTCTTCACCACCGACACCTTCCAGGGCGGCACCGAGGGCGGCGTGGGCTATGGCTTTGTCGGCGCCTCGCTGGGCATCCCGCTCTCCTTCGTGCCGGAAAGCTACGGCACGCTGTCGGCCAATTTCGACCTGATCGCCTATTTCACCAACAGCACGGCGATCCCGACCAATCCGCAGGCCGATTTCGTTACCGGCTCCTTCAACATCAAGCTGGCTTTCTAAGAACCGACAGACATTGGGGTGATCTGAACTCTAACCGAGGAAGACAAGATGAAACTGGGCAAGACACTCATCGCCGCTGCGGCGATGCTGTCCATGGCGGCGTCCTCCGTCATGGCGCAGGACACGATCAAGGTGGGCATCCTGCATTCGCTTTCGGGCACGATGGCGATCAGCGAGACCACGCTGAAGGACGCCATGCTGATGCTCATCGAGGAGCAGAACCGCAAGGGCGGCCTTCTGGGCAAGAAGCTGGAGGCCGTGGTGGTGGACCCGGCCTCCAACTGGCCGCTCTTCGCCGAGAAGACGCGCCAGCTCCTGGCGCAGGACAAGGTGGCGGCCATCTTCGGCTGCTGGACCTCGGTCTCGCGCAAGTCGGTGCTGCCGGTGGTCGAGGAGCTGAACGGCATCCTCTTCTATCCGGTACAGTATGAGGGCGAGGAATCCTCGCGCAACGTGTTCTACACCGGCGCCGCCCCCAACCAGCAGGCGATCCCGGCGGTGGATTATCTGATGAACACCGAGAAGGTGCAGCGCTGGGTCCTGGCGGGCACCGACTATGTCTATCCGCGCACGACCAACAAGATTCTTGAGGCCTATCTCAAGAGCAAGGGCGTGAAGGATGCCGACATCATGATCAACTACACGCCCTTCGGCCATTCCGACTGGCAGACGATCGTGGCCAATATCAAGAAGTTCGGCTCGGCTGGCCGCAAGACGGCGGTGGTCTCCACCATCAATGGCGACGCCAACGTGCCCTTCTACAAGGAGCTGGCCAATCAGGGCATCAAGGCCGAGGACATCCCGGTGGTCGCCTTCTCGGTCGGCGAGGAGGAGCTGGCGGGCATCGACACCAAGCCGCTGGTCGGCCATCTCGCCGCCTGGAACTATTTCCAGTCGGTGAAGTCGCCCGCCAACGACGCCTTCATCAAGGCCTGGCACACCTACACCAAGAATCCCAAGCGCGTCACCAACGACCCCATGGAGGCCCATTACATCGGCTTCAACATGTGGGTGAAGGCGGTGCAGAAGGCCGGCACGACCGACACCAACAAGGTGATCGACGCGCTGCCGGGCGTCACCGCGCCCAACCTGACGGGCGGCACCTCGATGATGCTGGCCAACCACCACATCACCAAGCCGGTATTCATCGGCGAGATCCAGGGCAACGGCCAGTTCGCCGTCGTCTCCAAGACCGGCATGGTGCCGGGCGACGCCTGGAGCAACTTCCTGCCGGGCTCCAAGGACCTCACCGCTGACTGGGTCAAGCTGAAGTGCGGCAATTACGACACCAAGACCAAGAAGTGCCTGGGCCTCAAGGCCATGCACTGACGAAAAGGCGAGGCCGGCACACCATCCTCTCAACGTGCCGGCCATTGTCCCCCGGGAGAGCGCGTCTTGGGCCGCGCTCTCCCACCTTGGGCTCCTGACATTGGCCCCTGAAGAGGCCGCCCGCATGCAGCGCCGGGAAACAGTCATGAAACAATTCTTCAGATGCGTCCTTCTTGCGCTGCTCCTGTGCTTTCCCGCGGCGAAGGCCGCGATGGCCGCCACCCCCGCCGAACTGGTGCGCGAGCTGGGCGAGGCTGACTTCGCCCGCAAGGCCGAGATCGCCCGCGAGTTGGCCGCGGCCGATGCCGGTGTGGCGGTGCGCGTGATGGACGCGATGATCGCCGGCACCTTCTATGTCACCGCCGAAGGCAGGGGCGTGGTCGAATCCGGCGGCACCTATACCGATGTGCTGACCGGCCAGGCCGTCACCGTCGCGGACCCTTACGGCCTCAACCAGGTCATCGCCAACAACCGCCTGCGGCGCGATCTGCGCGGTCTCTCGGCCAGCCTGTCGCTGATGTCGCCCGACGAATCCTTGCGCCGCAGCGCCGCCCAGGCCGCCTTCGCCGCCCATGACCCGGAAGCGCTGGAAAGCATCGAACAGGCGCTGGCGGTGGAAAAGAACGGCGCCATCCGCGCCGTGCTGGAACAGGCGCGGGCCAATATCCTGCTGCAGGGCGGGGAGGCGGACGAGGCGCAGAAGCTTTCCGCCATCGCTATTCTGGTCAGCCGCGGCGACCAGGAGGCGATCAACGCTCTGATGCGCGCTGCCGGCGACGATTCCGCAAAAGTGCGCACCGCGGTGGCCGAGGGCGTGGAAACCATCCAGTCCTCGCTCGCCTACTGGGCCTTCGCCCAGAATGTGATCTATGGCATCTCGCTGGGCTCGGTGCTGCTGCTGGCGGCCATCGGGCTTTCCATCACCTTCGGGGTGATGGGCGTGATCAACATGGCCCATGGCGAGATGATCATGCTGGGCGCCTACACCACTTTCGTGGTGCAGCAGACGATCGAGAGTTCCGCGCCCGCCCTCCTGCCTTTCGCGCTGCTGATCGCCATTCCCGCCGCCTTCCTGGTCTCGGGCGGCATGGGCGTGGTTCTGGAGCGCGGCATCATCCGCTTCCTCTATGGCCGCCCGCTGGAAACGCTGCTCGCCACCTGGGGCGTCTCGCTGATCCTGCAGCAGGCGATCCGCTCCATCTTCGGCCCCACCAACAAGGCGGTATCCTCGCCCGCCTGGATGAGCGGCTCTTTCGACCTGGGCCATCTGACGCTCACCTATTCGCGCTTCTGGATCGTCCTGTTCGCGCTTCTGGTGCTGGCGGCGCTGATGCTCTTCCTCAAGCGCACCCATTTCGGGCTTGAGATGCGGGCGGTGACGCAGAACCGGCGCATGGCCTCGGCCATGGGGGTGCGCACCAACTGGGTGGACGCGCTCACCTTCGGCCTGGGCTCGGGCGTGGCCGGGATCGCGGGCGTGGCGCTGACGCAAATCGACAATGTCAGCCCCAATCTGGGCCAGTCCTACATCATCGACAGCTTCATGGTGGTGGTGTTCGGCGGGGTGGGCAATCTCTGGGGCACGCTGGTGGGCGCCGCCACGCTGGGCGTGGTCAACAAGCTGCTGGAGCCTTACGCGGGCGCGGTGGTGGGCAAGATCCTGGTGCTGATCTTCATCATCTTCTTCATGCAGAAGAAGCCGCGCGGCCTCTTCGCGCTCAAGGGACGGGCGGTGGAGGCATGATCCACAGGCTGCTCGACCGTTTCGGTCTTTCCGGCGCCTTTTACGGCGTGCTGCTGGCGCTGGCACTGCTGGTGCCGCTGCTCAACCTGGCGGTGCCGGAAGGCTCGCCCTTCCATGTCTCCACCTTCATGGTGGCGCTGCTGGGCAAATATCTCTGCTATGCCATGCTGGCGCTGGCGCTCGACCTGGTCTGGGGCTATTGCGGCATCCTCTCCCTGGGCCATGGCGCCTTCTTCGCCCTGGGCGGCTATGCCATGGGCATGCATCTGATGCGCGAGATCGGGCCGCGCGGCGTCTATGGCCATCCGGTGCTGCCCGACTTCATGGTCTTCCTCAATTGGAAGGAACTGCCCTGGTACTGGCTGGGCTTCGACCATTTCAGCGTCGCCATGTTGATGGTGGTGCTGGTGCCGGGCCTGCTGGCCTTCGCCTTCGGCTGGTTCGCCTTCCGCAGCCGCGTCACCGGCGTCTATCTCTCCATCATCACCCAGGCCATGACCTATGCCCTGATGCTGGCTTTCTTCCGCAACGATATGGGCTTCGGCGGCAATAACGGCCTTACCGACTTCAAGGATATCTTCGGCTTTCCGCTGCAGGCCGGCGCCACGCGCAACGCCTTCTTCGTCGCCTCCGTGGCGGCGCTGGCGGGCGCTTATGCCATCGGCCGCGCCATCGTCACCTCCCGCCTCGGCAAGGTGCTGGTGGCGCTGCGTGACGCCGAAAGCCGCACCCGCTTCATCGGCTACCGGGTGGAGAAGTTCAAGCTCTTCGTCTGGACCGTCTCGGCGATGCTGGCGGGGATCGCGGGGGCGCTTTATGTGCCCCAGGTCGGCATCATCAATCCGGGCGAGTTCGCCCCCGCCGCCTCGATCGAGGCGGTGATCTGGGTGGCGGTGGGCGGACGCGGCACGCTGGTGGGCGCGGCCCTGGGCGCGGTGCTGGTTTCCGGCTTCAAGAGCTGGTTCACCGGCGTCTTCCCCGAAGTCTGGCTGTTCGCGCTGGGCGGGCTTTTCGTGCTGGTGACGCTGTTCCTGCCCAAGGGCATTGTCGGCACGCTGATGGCGCGCTGCGGCGGCCCCAAGCCCCAGGCGGCGGTGAAGGCGGAAAAGGCCGAGACCGAGAAGCGCGCGCTGGAGCAGGGCGCATGAGCGGGCACGGCACCATCCTTTATCTCGACGGCATCACCGTCAGCTTCGACGGCTTCAAGGCGCTGAACGCCCTGTCGCTGGCGATCGACCGGGGCGAGATGCGCGCCATCATCGGCCCCAATGGCGCGGGCAAGACCACCATGATGGACGTGATCACCGGCAAGACCCGGCCCGACGAGGGCACCGCCGCCTTCAGCGGCGCCCACGACCTCACCCGGCTGGACGAAGCGCAGATCGCCAATCTGGGCATCGGGCGCAAGTTCCAGAAGCCCACCGTGTTCGAGAGCCACACCGTCTGGGACAATCTGCTCTTGGCGCTGAAGGCGCCGCGCGGGGTCTTCTCCACGCTCTTCGCCAAGGTGGACGCGGCCCAGACCGCCAAGATCGAGGAAATCCTCGAGACCGTGCACCTCACCGCCGCGCGGTCGGCGCTGGCCGCCAACCTTTCGCACGGCCAGAAGCAATGGCTGGAGATCGGCATGCTGCTGGCCCAGGACCCGCAACTGCTCCTGGTGGACGAGCCGGTGGCGGGCATGACCGATGCCGAGACCGAGAAGACCGCGCATCTGCTGCGCGAGATCAACAGGACCCGCTCGGTGGTGGTGGTCGAGCATGACATGACCTTCGTGCGCGCCCTCGACGTCAAGGTGACGGTGCTGCATGAAGGCGCGGTGCTGGCCGAAGGCAGCCTGGACCATGTCAGCGCCGACAGCCGCGTGATCGAAGTCTATCTGGGGCGCTGACATGCTGGCGGTGGAGCAGGTGGACCTCAAGTATGGCGCGGCGCAGGTGCTGTGGGGCGTGGGCCTCACCGCCGAGCGCGGCAAGGTGACATGCCTTCTTGGCCGCAACGGCGTGGGCAAGACCAGCCTTCTGCGCGGCATCGTCGGCCAGCAGCCCATCGCGGGCGGCCGCATAAGCTGGGACGGCGAGGATATCGCGCGCCTGCCGTCCTTCGAGCGGGCGCGGCGCGGCATCGCCTTCGTGCCACAGGGGCGCGAGATTTTCCCGCTGCTGACGGTGCGGGAGAATCTGGAATCCGGCTTCTCCGCCATCCGCGGCCGCGGGCGCAAGGCCATCCCCGAAGAAGTGTTCGAGCTTTTCCCGGTGCTCAAGACCATGCTCCACCGGCGCGGCGGCGACCTGTCGGGCGGCCAGCAGCAGCAACTGGCCATCGGCCGGGCGCTGGTGATGCGGCCCGCCCTGATCATCCTGGACGAGCCGACCGAGGGCATCCAGCCTTCGATCATCAAGGATATCGGCCGCGCTATCGCCTATCTGCGCGACAAGAGCGAGATCGCCATCCTGCTGGTGGAGCAGTATTTCGATTTCGCCTGCGAACTGGCCGACCGCTTCGTCATCCTGGATCGCGGCCAGGTGGTGGCCTCGGGCGACCAGGCGGCGATGCGCGATCCCGAGGTCCGCCGTCACCTGACCGTGTGAACGGAATCGGCTTGCGCGGTTCCGGATTGTTCCCGCAAGCCCCGCGCTGAGACAATTCTGTGATATCGCACGGGTGACAGGGCGGCGCATGACTTTGCGATCTGCGCCATTCTGGCTCCGCTCACGCATGCGCGCATGGAACTTGCGCAATCTTGGCGATTTTTGGTGGACAAGCGCCGCCGCGGAATGTCCACTTCCCCGCAGGACGCGGGACAGGCCTTACAGAACAAAAGCGGACAAGCCGCACCGGATACCCGCGAAGGCCGCGAGGAAACAGGGAGGTTCATATGCGAGACGAGAGGCGACCATGCTCGTGCCCATTGCCCGAAGCATTCCTGCCCGGATCCGCAGCCGTACCTGCTGCGCATTCTCCTTCCTGTGCGCCGGTCTGATCGGTCTTTCCGGCTGCACGCCGATGCCCGGGCGGCCGGCGCATCCGGCATCGCTGCCGCCCATGCCGGCCGATGTGCTGCCCGCTTCGTCGCCGCTGGCCGAACCGGCGGTCCCGGCTGTCGCGCGGCGCCTGCCCGCGCCGGTGACGCCATCGCCGCGGCCGGCGCGCGCGCCCAGGGAATCCCGCCCGGCCCCGGCGGCGGTGGCGGCGCTCGATCCGGGCCGGCTGATCGGCCTCGATCCGTCCGAGGTCAGGACGCTTCTGGGCGCGCCGGCGCGAATCCATGACGACAAGCTGGCGCGCGAATGGATTTATGCCGCGCCCGGATGCAGCTTCCGCGTCTTCTTCTATCCCAACCTGAATGCCGCCAAGCTGCATGTCCTGAAATACAGCAGCACCGACGAATCCGGCGCGCGCCTGGCGCCATCGCATGCCTGCGTCCGCCGCATCCTGACCGGGAGGAACGATGCAACGGAATGACACGTCCGGCCCGCGCGGCCATGTCGTGGTGGTGGATGACGACGCCCTTTTTCTGGAATCTGTCAGCACCAACCTTGTGGATGCGGGCTACCGGACCGAGACGTTCGCGGGCGGCGCGGAAGCCATCAACCGCCTGTGCGGCAGTCCCGATGGCGACATCCTTCTGCTCGACTGGAAGATGCCGGGGATCACGGGCATCGAGGTGATGCAGCGGCTGCGCGCCGAAAAGGTGGACATTCCCATCATCTTCCTCACCGTTCTCACCGACCAGATTTACGAGGAAGCGGGCCTTCTGGGCGGCGCGGTGGATTTCGTGGAGAAATCGCGCAGCTTCGCGATCCTGCAACGGCGGATCGAGCTGATCCTGGACGGCAAGAAGCGGCGCTGGCAGGCGGAGGAGCCGGCGGGCGGCCTTGCCGATGCCGATCTGATATTGCGCTATGAAAGCCGCCGCGCCCTCTGGCGCAACGCGGCGCTGGACCTCACCCTGACGGAATTCAACATCGTCGCCTATCTGGCCGAGAATGCGGGCCGCGATGTCAGCTACCGCGAGATCTACGACATCGTGCATGGCGAAGGCTTTGTGGCGGGCGATGGCGAGATCGGCTTCCGGACCAATGTCCGCGCCTTCATCAAGCGCATCCGGCAGAAATTCCGCGACGCGGACCCCGAATTCTCCCGCATCGAGAATTATCCCGGCTTTGGCTACAGGTGGCTGAATGGCCGCAACTGACGGGCACCCTCTGCTGCGGCTATTGCATTCCTTCACCCTGAAGCTTTTCCTGCTGGCGCTGATCCTGCTGTCGGTGCCGCTGATCCTCTACTGGCAGTTCATGCGCGCCGAGCAGGAGCAGCGGGCGCTGGCCACGCGCGCGGTCGCCCAGACCAACCAGGTCCTTGCCGGCATGCTGCAGGGGCATTTCGAGGGCTTCGCCAGCGAGCCGGCGGGCGAGATGCAGCAGGCGCTGGCCCGGGCGGTGGGCGGCCGCACACGCGCGAAGATTCTCGTCCGGCTGAGGAATACCGATTCCTTCCTCTATGTGGCGGCGGTGCCGGCGGTCTCGCGCGATTACCTGGACGCCGAGCGGGCGGAGCTGATGCGCAGTGGCATTCTGGGCGCGCTCGGCCCGAGCTGCGACGCCCCCGCGAACGCGCGTAATGCGCGCTTCGTCAATCCCGCCGGGGCGGAAGAGGTCGTCATCGCCATGACGCCGGTGCATGTCGGCGGCGATTGCTGGATCGTCATCACCTCGGAGAACGCCTCCCGGCTGATGCGCGGGCAGGGGGCGGGCGCCGCGCCCGATCCGCTGCTGGTGACGGCGGCCGTCATCTATTTCATCGCCGCCGCCCTTGTCCTGTGGCTGTTCGTGCATCTCTACCGCAATGTGCGGCGCTTCCGGCGGGCCGCGCGGCACCTCAGGATGCGCGACCGCGCCCCGGTCTCGTTCCGCAAGACCAACACCATCCCGGAGCTCAACGGCGTCGCGGAGGATTTCGACGCGCTGGTGGATGCGCTGAAGGCGTCGCAGGCGCGCATGAAGGAAGCGGCCGAGGAGAACAGCCATGCGCTGAAGACGCCGCTGGCCGTGATCGCCCAGTCGGTGGAGCCGATACGGCGCGCCATCGCGCCCGGGCAGGACACGGCGCTGCGCAGCCTGGCGCTGATAGAGGAGGCGGTGAGCAGGCTGGATGCGATGGTCTCCGCGCAGCGCGACCTGGATCAGGCCGATGCCGACATGATCTATCCCCTGCGCCAGCCCATGGATTTGTCGCGCTTCCTGCGCGCCGTCCTGCAGCGGTATGAGGCGGCCCTGGCGATCCAGGGCAAGCGGCTGGCCTCTTCCATCGAGGATGGCGTGCGGGTCTATGCCAATGACGATGCCCTGGAGCCGATCGTGGAGAATATCCTGGAAAACGCCGCCAGCTTCACGCCGCGGGGCAAGCTGGTGGAGGTCAGCCTGCATGCGGAAGGCGGCCTCGCGCATCTGACGGTGCGCGACCGGGGCCCCGGCGTGCCTGCGATGCTGATGTCGCAGGTGTTCGAGCGCGGCGTCAGCTTCCGCAACGGCGATGCGCAGGACGGCGCGCTGCTCGGTCTCAAGACCGGGCATCAGGGATTGGGTCTTTGGATCGTCCGGCGCAATGTCGAGGCGCTTGGCGGCCGGGTCGCAGTGCGCAATCGCGCCACGGGCGGATTCGAAGTTGTCGTCTGCCTGCCGCTGGGGAACTGAGCGCCCGGGCATTGTCCCATCTTTGTCACATCATCATCGGCCGCAATCTGGCTAGCCTTTCTGTGTGCGTTGCAATGCAGAGCATGCGAGGAAAGGTGCGATGGCGATGCCGGCTTATGCGGAAAGGTCTTTGTCCGGAAGGGTTCTCCGGGGCCAGGGGATGAGCTGGAATGTCTTGCGCTTCAGGCTGTTGCAGCGCGGTCTCGCCCTTGCCCTGGCGCTGGGCCTGACCGCCTGCGCGAGCGGGCCCATCACCGGCTCGGCGGAGGCGTTGAACGAATCCCGCGCCCTGGCACGGACCTATCAGCTCCATGCCGGCGACAAGGTGAAGATCACCGTCTTCAACGAAGACAATCTCAGCGGCGAATATGTCGTGGCGCCGGACGGCCTGGTCAGCCTGCCTCTGGCGGGCGGCATCACGGCGGAAGGCCTGACGCTGGCCGAGTTCCAGCAGGCGGTCACGGCCCGCCTGCGTGACGGCTTCGTGCAGGATGCCAATGTCACCGTCGCCGCGGTGGAGCTGCGGCCCTATTACATCCTGGGCGAGGTCAACAAGCCGGGGCGCTATGGCTATACGCCCGGCCTGACCGTTCTGAACGCGGTGGCGACCGCCGAAGGCTTCACCTATCGCGCCGACATGACGGCGATCTATGTCCGTCATGCCAACGATGCCTCGGAACGGGAATATCCGCTGACGGCGAGCATGGCGGTTCTGCCGGGCGACACGCTCCGCATCACGCACCGTTATTTCTGAGGCCGATCCGATGAATCTGGTGCCAGGGTTTACCGCCGCGCCGCCGCCCGAACCCTATGCCGAGCCGGTCCATGCCTATCCGCAGGCGCCGGACGACAATGCCAAAATCTTCCTGATCGATATCCTGGCGGCCATCCACCGCAACCGGAAGCTGGCGCTGGCCGTGGGCCTTCTGGCCGCGGCGGCGGTCATCCTGGTGACGCTCTCCATCACCCCGCTCTACAAGAGCTCGGCCAGCATCATGCTGGATACGCGCCGCAAGCAGGTGGTGGACGTGCAGGCGGTGCTGTCGAACCTGCCGTCCGACACTTTCGTGGTGGATTCGGAGGCCCAGGTGCTGCAATCGCCGGACCTGGCGCGCAAGGTGATCGCGCGGCTGAACCTGGCCCAGGATCCCGAGTTCAATTCGGCCCTGCGCGATCCCTCCACCCTGTCCAGCCTGCGCAAGGGCGCGGCCCATGGGCTTGCAAGCCTGGCGGGCTGGCTGGGCCTGGCCCAGCCGCGGCAGGAAAGCGTGTCGCCGGAGCGGCGGGAGGCCGCGATCCTGCAGACCTTCCGCAGCAATCTCACCATCGCGCGGCAGGGGCTGACCTATGTCATCAACATCACCTTCTGGTCCGAGGATGCCGGCAAGGCGAGGCGCATCGCCGATGCGGTGGCCGAGACCTATCTGCAGCAGCAGCGGGACGCGAAGGTGCAGGCGACACAGCGCGCCAACACCCTGATCCAGACGCGGGTGAAGGCACTGCAACAGCAGGTGTTCCGCGCCGAGCAGGCGGTGGCCGACTACAAGTCGAAGCACGGGCTGCTGAACGCCGTGGGCGCGCCGCTCACCGAACAAGTGATCTCCGCCCTCAACACCCAGATGGCGACGGCCCAGGCGCAGGAAGCCGAGCAGGCCGGCCGGCTGGCGGCGGCGCGCGCGCAATTGCAGCGGAACGGCAGCGACGGTGTCGGACAGGCGGCGCTGTCGGAAACGGTGCGCCAGTTGCGCGCGCAGCAGGCCGAACTCATCACCCAGGAAGCCGACTTGGCCCGGCGCTACGGCCCGCGTCATCCCGCCCTGATCAAGGTGCGCTCGCAGCGCCAGGCGCTCGACACCGCCCTGGTCGCGGAGGTGCAGCGCGTGATCGGGGCGCAGCAGGCGGAAGCCTCTGCCGCCGCCTCGCGCGCCTCTTCGCTGCGCGCCTCCATCGCCAAGGACCGGCAGCAACTGGCCGCCAACAATTCCGCCGGCGTGCGGCTGGCGGAGCTGGAACGGGACGCCAATGCCGTGCGCGGCGTCTATGAATCTTTCCTCAACCGCCTGAAGCAGACCGCGGCGCAGGAAGGCTTGCAGGAGGCGGATGCCGCCATCGTTTCCCGGGCCTCGCTGCCGCTGCAGCCCTCTTCGCCCTCCTGGATGCTGGCCGCCGCCATCGCCGCCGCGCTCGCCCTGCTCGCCGCGGGCCTGGCGGTGCTGCTGCGCGAGTTCTTCCATCGCGGCGTGCGCTCCCCCTTCGAGGCGGAACATGCGGTGGGCCTGCCGGTGATCGCCACCATTCCGCAGATCGCCAAGGCCAATCCCGCCGCCTATGTCGTGCAGCGGCCGCTGTCGGATTTCGCGGAGGCCATCCGCAACCTGCGCACCTCGCTGTTCCTGTCCCGCGCCGGAACGCCGCCCAAGATCGTCGCCCTGATGTCGGCGCTGCCGCATGAGGGCAAGACCACCACCGCCCTGGCGCTGGGCCGCCAATGCGCCGAATCGGGCGCGCGCGTGCTGATCGTGGATGCGGATCTGCGCCGCCACGCGCTCACCGCCCATCTGGACGAGCCGGTTCCTTACGGCCTGGTCGAGCTTCTGGAAGGCCGCGCGCCCCTGGAGCGCTGCCTTTACCGCGATCCGCTCTCCAGTGCGATGATCCTGCCGGTGGCGCGCGGCAACGGCGCCAGCAACGACCTGTTCTTCGCGCACGATCTGGAGCCTCTGTTCGCGCGGCTGCGCGAGCGGTTCGACATCATCCTGGTGGATACGGCGCCGCTGCTGCCGCTGGCCGAGCCGAGGGTCGTCGCCGCCCATGCCGATGCCGCGGTGCTGCTCACCCACTGGCACAAGACATCACAGACCGCGATGCAGGACGCCGCCCGGCTGATGCGCTCGCTCGACGTGCCGATCGCCGGTCTGGTGCTGACCTGCGCCGACATGAAGCTGCTCGACAGCTTCGGCTATTCGGCCCGCAGCTACGGCCAGCGCGCCGGATACGCCAGATACTATGTGCCATGAGGAAGCGTCCGGGGCAGATGCCTTTGGGAGAACGCGATGAACAGATTGACCACCGCCACCTGGTTCCACGATGTCCGCCCCCGGCGGGAACGGACCGCCCGCCCGCCTCTTACCCCCAAGCTGGTCTTTGACGTCTGTGCGGCCGGCTTGGCGCTGATATTGCTGTCGCCGCTGCTGCTCCTGGTCGCCATCGCCATCAAGCTGGAGAGCCGCGGGCCCGTCTTCTTCTCCCAGGTCCGCTATGGCTGGGACAACCGGCCGTTCCGCGTCTACAAGTTCCGCAGCATGTGGACCCATATGGGGGACGCGCGCGGCACCCGCCAGACGCAGGAGAACGATCCGCGCGTGACGCCGCTGGGCGCCTTCCTGCGCAAGACCAATATCGACGAGCTGCCGCAGCTTCTGAATGTGGTGAAGGGCGACATGTCGCTGGTCGGGCCCAGGCCGCATGCGGTGGGAACGCTGGCGGGCGGCATGCTCTATGAGGATTTGGTGCCCTTCTATTTCCGGCGGCACCGCGTGCGTCCCGGCATCACCGGCCTGGCCCAGGTCCAGGGTTATCGCGGCCCCACCGTGGACCCTTACCGGGCGCGCATGCGCGTGGTGCTGGACATCGCCTATTGCCGCAAGAACAGCCTGCGGATGGACATCGCCATCCTGATGAAGACGGTGTGGCGCGAGATTCTGGGGCGCGGCACGGGATTCTGAACATGTCCTTCCCCGCGGCCCTGGAATATCTGGCGCCTGCCGACGCCGCCGCCATGCCCGTGCGGCGCGCGGAGGCGCGCAGCATCGCCATCGTCCTGCACGATTTGCGCGGCGGCGGCGCCGAGCGCGCCTGCCTGCGGCTTGCCGGGGGCATGGCGGCCGGCGGGCGCCTTGTCGATCTGGTGCTGGTGCAGGAAGGCGGCGCCTATGCCGCCCAGATTCCGGCCGGGGTGCGCGTCACGGTGCTGGGCAGCCGGCGGGTGTCGCGCGCCATCCCGTCCCTGGCGCGCTGGCTGCGCCGCAACCGCCCCGGCGCGGTGCTGTCGGCGCTGACGCATATGAATGTCGCCACCCTCGCGGCGGCGGCGCTGTCGGGCACGGGCGTGCCCGTGGTGGTCTCGGAGCGCAACCAGATCTCCGCCAAGGTGAAGAACGCCCGCACCCTCTGGCAGCGCGCGCTCTATCAGGCGGTGCCGCTGGCCTATCGCCGGGCGCGGCGCGTCGTGGCGGTCTCTGCGGGCGTGGCCGACGATCTGGCGCAGTTCGGCGCGCTGCCGCCCGGCCAGGTGCAGGTGATCCACAACCCGGTCTTCAGCACCGATCTCGACAGCCTGGCGGCGCGCGCGCCTGATCATGCCTGGTTCGCGCCGGGCGGCCCGCCGATCGTGCTGGCGGCCGGGCGCCTGCACCGGCAGAAGGGCTTCGATACGCTGCTGCGCGCCTTCGCCCAGGTCCGCGCCGAGACCGACTGCCGCCTGATCATCCTGGGCGAGGGCGAAGAGCGATCCGCGCTGGAGACGCAGGCCGAGGCGCTGGGGCTGCGCTATGACATAGACCTTCCGGGCTTCCATCCAAATCCCTTCGCGTTGATGGCGCGCGCGGGCGCCTTCGTGCTTTCGTCGCGTTGGGAAGGCTTCCCCAACGCCTTGGTGGAGGCGATGGCCTGCGGCGCGCCGGTGGTTGCCACCGACTGTCCCAGCGGCCCGCGCGAGATCGCGCAAGGGCTGGCCCCCCTGGTGCCGGTGGACGATGTGCGTGCGCTCGCGGGCGCTCTGGCCCCCACCTTGCGCCGCCGCCCCGACACCGCGGCGCTGCGCGCGCGGGCGCGCAGCTTCAGCGTCGAAGCCGCGGCCGGCCGCTATCTACAGCTTCTGGAGCAGGCATGACCCAAGCGGCGCTCCAGCACGGGCCGGACAAGCCTCCCGGGCGGCTGGAGAGCGGCTTCATCTTCGTGTCGCTGCTCTTGGTGACACAGGCCTTCACGCCGCTCTTCTTCCTGGGCTCGGCGGGCGCGGACACGCTGGGGGATTCCAACCCCGCCACGCTGCTGTCGGCCCTTGCGGTCTATGCCATCGCCTTCTGCCTGGCCGCGCGGCGGCCCGGCGCCATGCTGGACACCATCCTGAACGACTGGCTGCTGCTTCTGATCTTCGCGCTGCCGGTGCTGTCCGTGCTGTGGAGCGTGGACCCCGGCACCAGCGCGCGCCGCGTCGTGGCGCTGCTGATGACGGGCATCTACTGCGTCTATATCGCCAGGCGGCTCTCGCCCGACGAATTCCTGCGCTACCTGCTCTGGGCGCTGTTCGCCGGGGGCGTGGCCAGCATCGCCTATACGCTGCTGGACCCCCGCCAGGCCATCGAGCAATCCGCCATCAACAACGGCTCCTGGAAGGGCGTCTATGGCCATAAGGCGGTGCTGGGCCGCATCGGCGCCATCGCGGTGGTGGTGGCCGTCTATGTCCGGCCGCGCCGCATCCATGAACACGCGCTGCGCTGGGCGACCATCGCCATCTTCCTCTTCCTGGCGCTCCAGTCGCAGTCGCGCGCAAGCTGGCTGATGCTGCTGGGCGGCTTCGCCTTCATGTTCCTGATGATGGTGCTGCGCAACCGCCGCCTGTCCAGCGGCATCAAGCTCAGTGTCGCCATCGCGCTGGGCTTGGCGGTGCTCGCCGCCGCCGCCGCGAATTTCGAAAGTGTCCTGGCCGCCTTCGGGCGGGACGACACGTTCTCCGGCCGCACGTCGCTGTGGGAAGGCGCCGTCGCGGTGGGCGGCGCCCATCATCCCGTGCTGGGCGCGGGCTATCGCGCCTTCTGGACGGCCACCGGCGCCGCCGAGGTGCGCAACTATATCCTGGGATGGGCGCGCCTGCCGGGGCATGGGCACAATGGCTATCTTGATGTCTGGCTGGAGCTGGGCTGGGCGGGTGTCGCCGTCTTCGCGCTTTTCCTGCTGGTGATGATCGCAAGGCTGGCGCGGCGGGTGCTGCGCGCGCCCCAGGAACGCGCCTGGGCGGCCTTCGCCATCTTCTTCTTCGTCTTCATGCTCAACAACGCCTCCGTCACCGTGGCCTTCAAGCACACCGACATCGCCTGGGTGACGGCCATTCTCGCCTGCCTCTACACGCGCGGCGCCGCCCATGCGCGGGTGCCGGTGACGGCGCGGCGCGAACGCAAGGACGCCCGGCCGTCCCCACGGCCCGTTCCCGCCTTCGCGCGGCAAGCACCCCTGATGGAGGCACGGACATGAAACCGCTCGCCATCGGCTTTCCCTATGTCGCCGACCGCTTCGGCGGCAGCACCGCGTCCTCGCTCGTCCTCGCCCGGGCGCTTCAGGAATCCGGCCATCGCGTCCATGTCCTGACGCATGGCGAGGGCGGGCGCGTCACGGATCAGGCGCTGAGCCTCGGCCTGGACGTCTCCTGCCTGCCGCCGCTTTCCCGGCTTCCCGGCTATGCGCGGCCCGACCGTTTCCGGCTGGAGCAGCTCGGCGCCTTCGGCGCGGCGCGGCGGGCGATCGCGGCGCTGGAGCTGGATATCGTGCATACCAACGACCTCACCATGCTGCGGAGCTGGGCGATGCCGGTGTTGTCCAGCCCGGCCAGCCTGGTGGCGCACTGGCGGTCGAACTTCCGCGAAAGCTGGTCGGTGAAGGCCGCGCTTCAGGTGGCATCCTCGGTCATCGCCGTGTCGCGCTACAGCTTCCGGCAATTGCCGGACTGGGTGCGGCGCAAGGGCTTGGTGGAATACAACGCCTTCGCGCTCGACATGCCGCCGGCGGCACGGCAGGCGGCGCGCGCACGGGTGCGTCAGGCGCTGGGGCTGCCCGCCGATGCGGCGCTGCTGGGTGTTTTCGGAAACCATATCGTGCGCAAGCGCACCCATGTGCTGGCCGATGTACTGGACGCCATCCCCCGCACCGCAGACGGCCGGCCAGTCTATGGCCTGGCCTGCGGCGGCCATGCCGAACCCTATGACCACGATCTCGACCGCAAGATCGCGGCCTTCCATCTGGAGGATCGCCTGCTGCGTCCCGGCTTCATGCGGCCGGTGGAGGACTGGATGGCGGCCTGCGACGCCATCCTGGCGCCTGCGGTGAACGAGCCCCTGGCGCGCAATGTGCTGGAGGCGCTGACGCTGGGCGTGCCGGTGATCGTCTCCACTGATGGCGGCCTACCGGAACTGATCCGCGACGGCGAGAGCGGTCTTCTGTGCGATCCCTACGATCTTCCCGGCTGGATCCTGGCCGTCCGGCGCATCCTCGACCAGCCCGCGCTCCCGGCGCGGCTTGCGGCGGGCGGGCGCGCGATCGTGGCGGAACTGACGCCGTCGCGGCATGCGGCCCGCATCGCTTCGCTCTATCGCGGCGTGCGGCAGAAAAGGTGCGCGGCATGACGCTTTGCGAAAACATCCTGGCCTATCTGCGCCGCCATGCGGCCGACGGATTGTCCTTCTGGACGGAGCGGCAGTCCGCGGCGCAGCCCTCGGTGCTGGCGGCTTGCGACGTGTTCTATGCGCTCAAGCTGACCGGCACGCTCGACCTGCTGGCCGCCGACGCGCCCGGACGCTTCGCGGCGCTGATCTCGCGCCATCGCCTGGCCGGTGGCGTGGGGCGCGGCGACGGCGTGCCGCTGGATGTGCACAAAACGGCCTATGCGCTGGGCGTCCTCAACTTCCTGGCGGCGCATGGCTGGCCCGTGCAGGACCAGGCGCTGGCCGGACGGGCATGGCGTCTGGACGAAATCCTCGACAGCCGCCACCGTCCGCGCTGGCCCTGGTATTTCGCCCATCATGCCTGGCGCGTGGGACACTGGATCGGCGGCATTCCCGCCATCGTGCTCTCCCTCTGGCGGCTGGCGCCGGAAAAGGCGGCGCGCAATCGCCTGCCGCTGCCGGATGTGGTGCTGGAATCGAGCGACGCGCTGCTGGACGGCGATACGGGGCTGTTCCGCGCCTACCGCCTGGAGCCCGTGCAGAAGGCGTTCCGCGCCCTTTACCGCTTCCGCCACGATCCCGATGCCGGGGCGCTGGGCGGCGTCGCCCATCTGCACTGGGGCAACTACGCCGCCGGGCGCCTGCCTTACAAAGCGGCGCCCGCCCTGTTCGACCGGACCTGGGCGCAGATGAAGAAGCGGCAGCCCTTCATGGAAGAAGTGCCCTACTGCCTGGATTTCGACATCCTGCATCTGGCGCGCACCGCGGTGCCGCAGGCCGATGCGCGCCTGCCGGCGCTGGAGCGCGAGGCGCTGGATTATGCCGGCAGCATCCTGGACTTCTACGACACGGAGCTCGGCGAAACCTACACGCTGCACAAGCTGCCCGGAGGGCTGGCGGCGCTGCATGAGTGCGCCCTGATCGGCAAGGCCGGGCGCGTGCCCGGCCTCGACACCGCGCCGGTGGACGTGGCGCGGGAAGCCTACTGGATATGAGGAGGGATGCGGCAATGCAGAAGAAGATCGTGGGTGTCATCTCCTTCATGAATCCCGCCGGCGCGCAGGAGGCGATGCTGCGGCTGATGCACCAGTTCCGGCTGCGCGGCCATGACACCGAAGTGTGGTTCCTCTATGCCAAGTCCCACTGCTTCAGTGGCCAGCCGGGCGTGCGCATCCTGCTCGACAAGCCGCGGCTCTCGCCCTTGGACTTGGTACGGGTGTTTCTGCGCCTGCTGGCGCTGCTGCGCGCATCCCGGCCCGATGTGGTGGTGGCGTTTCTGCCCCTGGCCAGCATCATGGGCCTGGTGGCGGCGGCGCTGGCCGGGGTGCCGCGCCGCATCGCCTCGCAGCGCTCGCCGGGGCCGACCTTCGGCGCCCTGATGCGTCGGCTGGACCGCATCCTGGGCTCGCATGGTGTCTATTCCAGCATCGTCTGCGTCTCCGAATCGGTGCGCCAGTCGTTCGACGATTATCCGCCCGCCTATCGCAGCCGCATGTCGGTGGTGAACAACGGCATCGCCTGGACGCCCTCGCGGCTCGGAAAGGCCGAGGCGCGGGCGGGCTTCGGCATCCCGCCGGACTTTCCGCTGCTGGTGGCGGCCGGCCGCTTCGTGCCGCAGAAGAATTACGACCTGATGATACGGGTGCTGGCGACCACGCCGCGCCTGCGCCTGGCCATCGCGGGCGACGGGCCGCTGCACCAGGGCGCGCGCGCCCTGGCGGACGATCTGTGCGCCGCCGACCGCATCCATTTCCTGGGGGCGCTGCCGCATGAGCGCGTCATGGACCTTTTGCGCGCCGCCGACGGCTATATCCAGACCTCGCTCTTCGAGGGCCAGAGCAATTCCACGCTGGAGGCCATGCATGAGGGCCTTCCCATCATCTGCAGCGACATCCCCATGCAGCGGGAAACGGTCTGGGAGGAGAATGACGCACCCGCCGCGGTGCTGGTGCCGCTGGACGATTTCGAGGGATGGCGCGCCGCGCTGATCCGCTTCCGCGACGCGCCGGGCGCGGCGGTAGAGCTTGGCGCGCGCGCCAGGGCCCTGGTGCGGCGGCGCTTCACGCTGCAGCGCATGATCGACGGTTTCGAGAATGTGATCCTGGAAACGGAGGAGAAGAGATGGACAGCGGCTGGCAGCAGCGCCTACGCCGTGGAGCGCGCCGATTCCACACCCTGATCCATGCGCGCCTGGCCGGCTACGACACCGGGCCGGGCACGATCGTGCGGCGGGGCGCGGTGATGGGCGACGACCATGGCGGCTCCCTGACGCTGGGGGCGCGGTGCACCGTCCATCAGGGCGCGATGCTGCTGCCCTATGGCGGCTTCATCCGCATCGGCGATCGCTGCAGCATCAACCCCTACAGCATCCTTTATGGGCATGGCGGCCTCTTCATCGGCGATCATGTGCGCATCGCCGCCCATTGCGTGATCATCCCGGCCAATCACGGCACGGCGCTGGACGGGGGGCTGATCGCGGACCAGCCCCTGACGCGGCAGGGCATCCGCATCGGCGACAATGTCTGGATC
>Ga0182741_1000510_pt1 | contig 57978 bp, 48 predicted proteins | sample eDN5th37CBELigOP_FD_128874 | JGI IMG/M metagenome (GOLD analysis project Ga0182741, IMG submission 128874) | Enriched Organic Plus compost microbial communities from Emeryville, California, USA - eDNA 5th pass 37_C BE-Lig OP (version 2) (version 2) ... | reverse complement strand
GGCATCCGTCCCCCGAACTCCTCCAGGTAGGCGCCGATGCTTCCAACTTCTGCCTTCCAACCGTCGGGGTCGAAGCCGAACAGCTTGGCCTCGGCTTCCTGCGAAAGCGGCAGGTCGGCCAGGTTCAGATCACTGGGTCGCGGCAAGTTGCCGATAGGCGTCTCGACCGCGTCGGCTTGCCCTTCCACGCGTTTGATCATCCATTCCAGGACGCGGAGGTTCTCGCCGAAGCCGGGCCACAGGAACTTGCCGTCATCGCCCTTGCGGAACCAGTTGACGTGGAAAATCTTCGGCAGGTCCGCGCCAGGCCGGTCGAACGAGAGCCAGTGGGCGAAGTAGTCGGCGAAGTTGTAGCCGCAGAACGGTTTCATCGCCATCGGATCGCGACGCATGACGCCGACGGCGCCGGTGGCGGCCGCCGTGGTTTCCGAGCCCATCGCCGCGCCGACCAGTACGCCGTGCGTCCAGTCGCGGGCTTCGAAGATCAGCGGCACCAGCGAGGCGCGGCGCCCGCCGAACACGATCGCCGAGATCGGCACGCCCTGCGGATCCTCCGCGCGGGGCGAGTAGCTCGGGCATTGCCGCGCCGAGACGGTGAAGCGTGAATTCGGATGCGCGGCCGGACCGTTGGCGGCGTCATAGGGACGTCCCTGCCAGTCCAGCGCCGGCGTGCGGTTGTCCAGGCCTTCCCACCACGGTTCCTGGTCGTCGGTCACCGCCACGTTGGTGAAGATGGTGTGGTGGCTGATGGTCGCCAGTGCGTTGGGATTCGAACTGTCGGACGTGCCCGGCGCGACCCCGAAGAAACCGGCTTCCGGATTGATCGCGTAGAGGCGGCCATCGGCGCCCGGGCGCATCCAGCAGATGTCGTCGCCCACGGTCCAGACTTTCCAGCCGGCCTGGCGGTAGCCTTCCGGAGGAATCAGCATGGCCAGGTTGGTCTTGCCGCAGGCGGACGGAAAGGCCGCGGCGATGTAGTGCGTCTGTCCCTGCGGGTTCTCGATGCCCACGATCAGCATGTGTTCGGCCAGCCAGCCTTCCTGGCGCGCCTGGTGCGAGGCGATGCGCAGGGCGTGGCATTTCTTGCCCAGCAGTGCGTTGCCGCCGTAGCCGGATCCGAAGCTCTTGATGGTGAGTTCTTCCGGGAAGTGCATGATGAAACGGCGTTCCGGATCCAGCTCACCGATCGAGTGCAGGCCTTTGACGAAGCTGCCTTCGCGTTCAATCCGCGCCAGCGCCGGCGCACCCATGCGCGTCATGATCCGCATGTTCGCCACCACGTACGGCGAGTCGGTGATTTCCACGCCGCAGCGTGCCAGCGGCGAGTCGATCGGTCCCATGCAGTAAGGCACCACGTACAGCGTCCGGCCGCGCATGCAGCCGGCGAACAGCGCGTCCATCTTCGCGTGCGCCTCGGCCGGTGCCATCCAGTGATTGTTCGGGCCGGCGTCTTCGCGATACGGGGTGCAGACGAAGGTCAGGTGTTCGACCCGGGCCACGTCGCTGGGGCTGGAGCGGTGCAGCCAGCTGTGCGGGTGGGTCTCATGGTTCAACGGCAACAGCGTGCCGTCCGCCTGCATGCGGGCGATCAGGGCGGCGTTTTCGGCATCGCTGCCATCGCACCAATGGATGTGGTCGGGCTGGGTCAGGGCGGCCACCTCCGCCACCCAGGCGTTCAGCGCGTCCAGCCGGCATCCCCGGGAATCCTGCGATTTGAAAACGTCGACCGCTGCGTTCATGCCTAGCCCTCGAAAAAGAGACCAAAATGATACCAATGTCCAGTCTCGATGACGAGGACAACGCTGAACGGGATCCGGAGAGGTCAGGCGATGTCCCTCGGGAACACGGCACTCGCGTGCGCAGCGCGTGTCTTCTCATGAGGAGAGCCGACGTGCTTCGGCTCCGAGCGGACTCAACCGGCGCGGGTCGCGATCCAGTTCACCAGCGGACCGGTCCATCGCGGACATGAATCCGAAGCGCTCCAGCACCTCTGCCCGGCACCAGCGGTTGAGGGTGGGAACAGCGCCATCAGCAGTGCAGGCTCCTTGCAGCCGCGCCAGCCGCGCCACGACGTGTGGCCGTATACCACCTCCGCGCTGGGCTTGGCCGGACCGACATCCCGCACCTCGGATCTGTTCCAGCCGCTGAGGGCTCATCACGCGCCGGGAAAACATCCGCTCGATGTTCACTCGATCGTCTTCATTCGAGCCGCGGGATCCCGACAAGCCACCACCTGCGCGCGCGGGTCGCGTTTCAGCACATCGATCATCAATTCGACGGACACGGCCACGGATGGTGGATTCCCACGCTTTCCATGCCGCGAGCCTGCCCGGTCCGACGCACGCCGGCCCCGGCACCGGCGGAACGCCGACACTCGATGATCACGTTGCATCCGCATCCCATTCACGGGAGACGGATACGCAGATGAGTGGAAGCGTGGCGGCCCGCCCGCGGGTGTCCGCGCCCGTCCTGCATGCCCCCAAGATGCGTTCCTGCGCTGGCCTGCCGTTGCCGGCAGCGCCATCAGGCCGGAATGAGCGTGGAGATGACGTGCTCCAGATAAGCCTCGAATTCGTCGTGCGTCATGCGGGGCTGCTGGAGCTGCAGCGACAGTTGCAGGAAGCCCACATAGGCGGCATAGGTCAGGCGCGCGCGATGGATCGCGTCCTGCCGCGCCAGTCCCGCCTGCCGGAAAGACGCCATCAGGTATTCGAGCCGGCGTTGTGAGACACGATCGATCACCGGCTGGACGGCCGGATGATCCAGCGCCTTCAGCAGTTCACTGTAGATGATGTGCGGCTTTACCTCATGGCCGACCAGTTGGAACAGCGCGCGCAGCCGCTCGCGCGGATCCGGCACCTTCTCCAGATTGCCGAACACGCTTTCCTGTTCCACCGCTTCCCAGCGCTCCAGCGCGGCCTGCAGCAAGGCATCACGGGAAGGGAAATGCCAGTAGAAGCTGCCCTTCGTCACACCCAATCGACGCGCCAGCGGCTCGACCGCCACGGCGGAGACGCCCTGTTCGGCGATGAGATCGAGCGCGGCCTGGGCCCAGTCGTCAGCACTGAGACGGGCATTCCGCGGAGAGGTTGCGGGAGCAGGGTCGGGGCTTTGGGTCGTCATGGGCCCATTTAACCATACGCCGAAGTTTGTTGGAGTACGTTTGCTGCGTCGCAGCAAAACTTTTGTGAAATCAACCGTTTGCCGGGCGGAGGATCCGTCCGACCGATTGACTGCTCTAAACGGGCAAGCCCATACTAGCCCGTATGGTCGATGTCCCTTCCCCTGCCTTGTCCATCACGTCAACCAGCGTCGGAGAAACCCTGGGGCTGACGGGCGCCGGGGACCTGCGGCTGACCGCGAGCCGGTTCGCTTCCCCTGCTCCGCTTCAGGCAGAACCCGCGCTGATCTACGCGCATGGCTTTGGCCAGACCCGCCACGCCTGGACGCGGACGGCGCAATCGCTCGCGTCCAGGGGTTACGCCGGCCTGGCCTACGACGCCCGCGGGCATGGGGACTCCCAGCGCAACCCCGAACACCTGCCCTACGCGGGCGAGCAGTTCGCCGACGATTTGATCATCGTCGCCGGCGAGCAGGCGCAGGCCCCGATTCTCGTCGGTGCCTCGATGGGCGGCCTGTTCGGCCTGATCGCCGAATCGCGCTGGCCCGGCCTGCTGCGGGCGATGGTGCTGGTCGACATCACGCCACGCTGGGAGTCGGCCGGCCTGGAGCGCATCCTCGGTTTCATGACCGCCTTCCCCGATGGTTTCGAATCCCCGGAACAGGCCAGCGACGTCATCGCCGCCTACCTGCCGCATCGCCGCAACCGCAAGTCGCCGGACGAACTGCGCGCGCTGCTGCGCCCGGACGCCAACGGCCGCTGGCACTGGCACTGGGATCCGCGCCTGATTGACGAGCTGGCCCGCGACAGCGAACAGCATCAGGATGCACTGGCCGAGGCGGCCAGCCGCATCCGCTGCCCGATCCTGCTGATCAGCGGCGGACGCAGCGATCTGGTTTCGGAAAAGACCGTCGGGGAGTTCCGCGCACTGGTTCCGCACGCGCGGCATGTCCACCTGCCGGACGCCACCCACATGGTGGCCGGCGACGACAACGACACCTTCACCGCCACCGTACTCGAGTATCTGGCCGAACTGCGGTCGCCGCAGGCCGCGGTCGCGCCAGCCCCCGTCGAATCGTCCGCCGCAGGCGGATCCGCAACCGGAGCATGTCCATGAGCATCCTAGCCCCCTTCCTCGCCTTCCTGTTGGCGGGCGCGTTCGCGGCCTACCACCGCCTGCGGCTGGCCTACTGGGCCGCGATTACCGCCACCCTGCTGGTGGCCTGCTGGCTGCTCGGCGCCAATCCCACCGCCACCGTGATCGCCGCGATCATCGTCGCGCTGATCGCGGTGCCGCTGCTGATCCCGGCCATCCGCAAGCCGCTGATCACCGCACCGCTGCTGACCTTCTACCGCAAGATCCTGCCGCCGCTGTCGCAGACCGAGCGCATCGCGCTGGAATCCGGCTCGGTGGGATTCGAGGGTGAGCTGTTCTCCGGCGACCCGGACTGGAACCAGTTGCTCTCGCAGCCCAAGCCGGAACTCACCGCCGAAGAGCAGGCATTCCTCGACGGCCCGGTCGAGGAGCTGTGCCGGATGACCAACGACTGGGAAATCACCCACGTCCACGCCGACCTGCCGCCGGAAATGTGGGACTTCATCAAGAAGAACAAATTCTTCGGCATGATCATTCCCAAGTCCTATGGCGGCCTGGGCTTCTCGGCGCTCGCGCACCACAAGGTGATCCAGAAGCTGGCCTCGGTTTCCAGCGTGGTCAGTTCCACCGTCGGCGTGCCCAATTCGCTGGGCCCGGGCGAACTGCTGATGCACTACGGCACCGAGCAGCAGAAGGACTACTACCTGCCGCGCCTGGCCGACGGCCGCGAGGTTCCGTGCTTCGGCCTGACCGGCCCGTTCGCCGGTTCCGACGCCACCTCGATTCCGGACTACGGCATCGTCTGCGAAGGCGACTGGGACGGCGCCAAGGTGGTCGGCATCAAACTGACCTTCGACAAGCGCTACATCACCCTCGCGCCGGTCGCCAGCATCATCGGCCTGGCCTTCCGCATGTATGACCCGGACGGGCTGCTGGGCGACAAGCGCGACCTCGGCATCACCCTGGCCCTGATGCCGCGCGAGACCCCGGGCGTGGAGGTCGGCCGCCGCCACTTCCCGCTGAATTCGCCGTTCCAGAACGGCCCGGTGCGCGGACACGAAGTGTTCCTGCCGCTGTCGCAGATCATCGGCGAGGAAAAGGGCATCGGCGAAGGCTGGCGCATGCTCAGCGAATGCCTATCGATCGGCCGTTCGATCACCCTGCCTTCCACGGCGAGCGGTGGCGCCAAGCTCGGCGCCGTGGTCACCGGCGCCTACGCGCGCATCCGCAAGCAGTTCGGCCTGTCGGTCGGCCGCTTCGAGGGCGTGGAGGAAGCGCTGGCCCGGATCGCCGGCAAGGCCTACGCGATCAGCGCGCTGTCGCAGGCAACCGCGGCGGCCGTGGATCGCGGCGAAAAGCCGGCCGTGCCTTCGGCCATCGCCAAGTACCACTGCACCAACATGAGCCGTGACGTGGTCAAGGACGTCATGGACGTGGTCGGCGGCAAGGGCATCATCCTGGGACCGCGCAATTTCGTCGGCCGCGCCTGGCAGGCCTCGCCGATTGCGATCACGGTGGAAGGCGCCAACATCATGACCCGCAGCCTGCTGATCTTCGGCCAGGGCGCGATCCTGTGCCATCCGTGGGTGCTGAAGGAAATGAAGGCGGCGCAGAACCCGGACATCGTCGCCGGCACCAACGAGTTCGACCGCAACCTGTTCGGCCACATCGGCTACGCGATTTCCAACGCCGTGCGTTCGTTCTGGTTCGGCCTCACCGCCGCGCGCATCGGTGCGGCGCCGGGCGACGACTACACCCGCCGGTTCTTCCGCAAGCTGGATCGTTACTCGGCCAACCTGGCGCTGATGGCCGACATTTCGATGCTGACGCTGGGCGGCAAGCTGAAGTTCAAGGAATCGCTGTCCGGCCGCCTCGGCGACGTGCTGAGCCACCTGTACATGACCAGCGCGATGCTCAAGCGGTACCACGACGAAGGCGCGCCGGCGGCGGATCGCACCCTGCTGGCCTGGGCCTTCCATGACAGCGTGCACCAGATCGAACTGTCGCTGTCGGCCGCGCTGCGCAACTTCCCGATTCGTCCGGTCGGCTGGCTGATGTGGGCGCTGATCTTCCCGTGGGGCCGCCGTGCGCACGCGCCGGGTGACCGCCTGGGCCATCGCGCCGCGGCGCTGCTGATGACGCCCAACGAGGCGCGCGATCGGCTGGCCAAGGGGGTGTTCACGACGCCGTGCGAGAACAATCCCGCCGGCCGCATCAACAGTTACCTCGCCAAGGCCGTGCTGGCCGAGCCGGTGGAGCGCAAGTTCCTGAAGGCGCTGAAGACCAAGGGCATCGAGGCGCTGGATTTCGCCAGCCAGCTGGACGAAGGCGTGCGCGAAGGGTGGATCACCGCCGAAGAGCGCAAGCAGCTGGAAGAACTGCGCGCGATGACGCTGGACACGATCACCGTCGACGACTTCGATCCGCACGAACTGCGTGCCGCCAGTTACTACGACCGGCACCAGCCGGGCGACAAGTCGCGCGCGGCGGCCTGATCGCGTTTTCCCGACGGCGGGCTTCGGCTCGCCGTCTTCGTCTGGAGACCCCATGAGCGCTTCCGTCCTGCCGTTGTACCGCAAGCTCGCCGCGCGGCCGTTCGGCCGATGGCTGTTCTCGCGGCTGGTCTGCCTCAAGGCGCCCTACTTCGCCAGCATCCGCCCGCGCATCACCGTCCTCGAGCCCAACCGCGGCGAAGCCACCCTCGCGCATCGCCGCAGCGTGACCAACCACCTCGGCACCGTGCATGCGATCGCGCTGTGCAATCTGGCCGAGTTCGTCGGCGGCCTGACCACGGACGTGAGCATCCCGGCTTCGATGCGCTGGATCCCGAAAGGCATGACCGTGGAGTACCTGAAGAAGGCGGTCGGCACGATGCACGCGATCGCCACGCCAGCCTTTCCACCGCATCCGGCCGAGCAAGGCTACGAACTGCCGATGGACATCGTGGTCAGCAATCCGCAGGGCGAGCCGGTGTTCCGCGCGCGCATCGCCATGTGGGTGTCGCCACGCCCGCCGCGCGATGGCGGCTGAGACGTGGACGCGCCGGGCGACTGGCTGATCCGGCGGGCGGGCGTGCACAGCCTGGGCTTCGCGCTGTTCCATCCGGGTTTCTGGAAATGGTTCCGCTGAAACGGCGAACTGGCCAAGGTCGGCTTCGCCACCCGCACCATCACCCGATTCTGAATCTGCGCCTGATCTCCCTGTTCCTGGGTGCGGGCGCCCGCCTGCTTCGCATTCACTTCCGAATCGCAGCGCAGCGCGCTGGGCCGGGCGTTGCCGGGCTTCATGGCACTGTTCCGGCTGGGGCGCTTGATCGAACCGTTCGTGTTCCTGCGCCGCCACCACGGATTGCTGCATCTGCTGACGGCGCTGTTCGCGCTGGGCGCGGCGCTGTTCGCCGCACCACTGTGGATGGCGGCCGGGCGCTGAAACCCCGGCACGGCGGATGCCGCTTCAGTCCAGCAGTACGGCCGCCAGTGCGGCGATGGCCGGAATGCCCTGCACGAAGAAGATCCGCCGGCTGACGCTCCAGGCGCCATACAGCGCCGCGATGATCACGCAGATCAGGAAGAACGCCACCACGTTCCATTGCTGGCTCAACAGCCCCCACAGCAGGCCGGCGGCCAGGAAGCCGTTGTACAGCCCCTGATTGGCGGCCAGTACGCGCGTGATCGCCGCGTTCTGGGGAGTGTTGCGGAACGTCTTCAGGCCGATCGGCCGTGTCCACAGGAACATCTCCAGGACCATGAAGTACAGGTGCAGCAGAGCGACCAGGAAACTCAGTGACGCGGCAATCAGCATGGCGGGTTCCAGCACGGCGGCCTCGACAGCATAGCCAATGACGTCCGCGTGCCGCTATCGCGCTCAACCCCGCGTTCATGCACGTCGTTCAGCCGCGATGTCCTGCGCGCGCCGCGATGACGCATGCTTCCGCACGGTTCCGCGCGTCAGGCCGGTTTGCCTTCCGCGTGGATGGCCATGCCCGATTCCGGCAGGCGGCGTTGCGCCTGGATCACCCGCCAGGCGCCCAGCGTCATGCCGGCGGCGACGCCGATGCCGACCAGGAACACCACGCTCGAACCCAGCGCCGCCAGCGCCTTGTGCAGCCATACGAAACTCAGGTCGCCGGCGCGATAGACCACGGTATCGATCACGGCCTTGGCCTTGTAGCGGGACTCGCGATCGACCCGCGTATAGAGCGTCTCGCGCGCGGGCTTGGCCAGGGAGAATTCGCCGGCGCGCGTCGCCACCTGGACCACCCAGATCAGCGCCGGCAGCGGCGCCGCGGCCAGCAAAGCGTAGCCGAGCAGGATCGCGCTGGCGGGAATCAGCAGAAGCGGCGCGATGCCGAAGCGGCGCAACAACCAGCGGGTCAGGAACACCTGCACGGCGATGGTCAGCAGGTTCACCCCCACGTCCAGCCTGGCGTAGTACGCCGTGCGCGAGGCATCCTGCGCCAGTTGGCGGGCAACCGCCGCCTGTTCGTTGTACAGCAGCGTGCCGACGCCTACGCCGAAGAACATCAGCATGGCCAGCGCACGCAGCAGCGGATCCCGCCAGACCAGCCGCAGGCCCGCCAGTATGGAACCGCCCATCGCGTCCTCGCCGCTGGCTTCGCGGTTGCGCTGCTCGCGGCGTACCGCCCACGGGCGCAGGCGCAGAATGCAGAACAGGCACACCGCCAGGAACAGAGCCGAAACCAGCAGGAGATTGCCCACGCCGATGCGCTCGACCAGCAGGCTGGTGATCGTCGGTCCCACCAGCGCGCCGGCGGTACCGCCCGCGCCGATGTAGCCGTAGACCTTCTTGGCGTTTTCGTTGTCGAACACGTCCGCCATGTAGCTCCAGAACACCGACACGGCGAACAGGTTGAACACCGCCACCCAGATGAAGAAGGCCGCGCCTCGCCCCGGCAACTCCCGGTTGAAGGCCCAGTAGAAGAAGCCCAGGCAGGCGATGAAGGCCAGATACACCACCGGCAGGAACACCCGCCGCGGGAAACGCGAGACCAGCGCGCCGTACAGCGGCTGCAACAGCACCATGCAGACGAAGGTGCCGGTGAACAGCACCTGCAGGGTGAAATCCTTGAGGTCGATGCCGTGCCGCCCGGTCCAGCCGATCAGCGCCGCCGGGAACACCGAGGCCACGTCGCCCGAGGCGCCCATCGCGTCGCGCACCGGGCGCAGCACGTAGTAGCCGCTGAGCAGGCAGAAGAAATAGAGCAGCGACCACCACAGGGCCGGGGAATCCACGCCCAGTTGCGAAATCACCTGGCGGAAGCCGGCGGGACGGGAAGCATCGGAAGCGGAAGGATTCATGCGGATCGTCGTGGCCGCCGGGAACGGGAAGGACGGGCGCAGCGGCCAGCGTCACGCGCGCAAGGTATCCGATGCACTGCAACATCGCCAGCATTTTCCGGCGCCACTGCGTTCCACCGATGCCGAGCGCGCGCCTCCGCGCCACGCCTGTCCGCGGCCGCCGAGCATTTGCTCTATGCCCGCCCGATAGCTTCGAAGGCGTCCCGGTAGCAGGCCCCCACGTGTACGACTACATCATCATCGGTGCCGGCTCGGCCGGCTGCGTGCTGGCCAACCGCCTTTCCGAAGATCCCGCCTGTCGCGTGCTGTTGCTGGAAGCCGGCCCGCGCGATTGGCATCCCTTCATCCACATGCCGGCGGGGCTGGCCAAGCTGGTCGGCCACAAGGGCGTCAACTGGAATTACGACACCGTCCCCGAAGCGCAGCTCGACGGCCGGCGCCTGTGGTGGCCCCGCGGCAAGGTGCTGGGCGGTTCCAGCTCGATCAACGCGATGTGCTATGTACGGGGCATTCCCGCGGACTATGACGGCTGGGCGGCAAACGGGGCGTCGGGGTGGGACTGGGCGGGCGTGCTGCCCTATTTCCGGCGCGCAGAATGCAACAGCCGCGGCGCCGATGCCCTGCATGGCGGCGACGGCCCGCTGTCGGTCTCCGATCTGCGCTACACCAATCCGTTGTCGGCGGCCTTCATCGAGGCCGGCCAGCAGGCCGGCTACCGGCGCAACGAGGATTTCAACGGCCCTGAACAGCCGGGTTTCGGTTTCTACCAGGTCACGCAGAAGGACGGCGCCCGCTGTTCGTCGGCGGCCGCCTACCTGCATCCGGTGCGCCATCGTTCCAACCTGGAAGTGTTCACCGGCACCCTGGCACGCCGCATCCTCATCGAGAACGGGCGCGCGGTGGGCGTGGCCTACGCGCACCGGGGACGCGAGGTGCAGGTGCGCGCCGAACGCGAAGTGCTCCTGTGTGGCGGCGCGATCAATTCACCGCAGCTGCTCATGCTGTCCGGCATCGGTCCGGCGGACCACCTGCGCGAACACGGCATCGCCGTGCACGTCGAAGCGCCGCAGGTGGGCTTCAACCTGCAGGACCACCTGGACATCTGCACGCTGCGCCACTCGACCCGGCCGATCACCTACGACCGCACCAGCGAGCTGAAGACCGCTTTCGATTACTTCCTGCGCGGGCATCGCGGTCCGGGCACCAGCAACATCGCCGAAGCCGGCGCGTTCGTGCGCTCGCCGCTGGCGCCGGACGCGCATGCCGACATCCAGTTGCACTTCGTGCCCGCCATGCTCGACGACCACGGCCGCCACCGCCTGGCCGGCGACGGATACACGGTGCATGCGTGCTTCCTGCGCCCGCGCAGCCGCGGTCGCATCCGCCTGGAGGATGCCGACCCACGCACGCCGGCACGCATCGAGGCCAATTACCTGAGCGATCCGGAAGGCTTCGACCTCAGGATGATGGTCGAATGCGCGCGCCTGTCGCGCGAGCTGTTCGCGCAACCCGCGTTCGACGCCTATCGCGGCGCGCCCATCTTCCCGGCGCGCGACGATCTGGACGATGCCGGCCTGGCCGCATTCGTGCGGGCCAAGGCGGAGACGGTCTACCACCCGATTGGCACCTGCAGGATGGGCAGCGATACGGACGCGGTGGTCGATCCACAGTTGCGCGTCAATGGCGTCGGCGGCCTGCGCGTGGTCGATGCCTCGGTCATGCCCACGCTGATCGGCGGCAACACCAATGCACCCACCATCATGATTGCCGAGCGCGCTGCCGACCTCATCCGCGGGCACGCGCCGCTACACGGAACGCCCTGAATCCGCCTGCTCAGGCAGCTGAACAGGGCGCGTCAAAAATGCGACGGACCGCACCCGGATCTTCAAGTAGATGAACGACATGCGTGCGGAACCTGCCGCCATTTGTGCAATCTGAAATTGCAACGTTATCATCGCGTACAGCAACCGCTACGCAGGCGATCAGTACATGAAGAAGAAGGTAATCCGGCGGCCGCTGCGCCCGTTCCGCATCGGGCTGCTCGGACTGCTGATACCTCTGACGCTGGCCTCCACGGCACAGACGCCGTCCTCCGACCAGCGCGTCGCTTCAACGCTCCGCCCCACTTCCGTTTCCGCTTCCGCCGCGCCCGCGACTGCGGCCGTGGCCGGCGCGAGCGCGCCGGCGCCGACGCTCGCCGCGGGTTTCGACGTCGCCCGCTTCGAGGCGATGGCGCAGCAACTGACCCTGGGCGAACGCGTCCCGGGCTTGGCCCTGGCGATCGTCCACAACGGGCGCGTGCTGACCGCGCGCGGCTACGGTGTCACCGATGTCAGTGCGCCGCAGGCGGTGGATAGCCACACCGTGTTCCGCCTGGCCTCGCTGTCCAAGGCCTTCGCCGGCACCCTGGCGGGCCTGCTGGTCAATGATGGCTCGCTGCGCTGGGACAGCCGGGTCGCCGATTACGTGCCGAACTTCCGCCTCAGCGATCCGATGGCGACCCGCCAGGTCACCGTCGCGGATCTGCTGAGCCATCGCGTCGGCCTGCAGGCGCACAACGCGTTCGATCGGGACATCGAAGGCAACGCCGACTACTACGCGGTGACCCAGAAGCTGGCGTACGCCCCGATGAGCTGCACGCCCGGCCAGTGCTACGCCTACCAGAACGTCGCTTTCAGCGTGTTCGGCGACGTGGTGTTCGCCGCCACCGGCGGCTTCTACGAACAGGCGGTCGACAAGCGCATTTTCAAGCCGCTGGGCATGAACGATGCCAGCCTCGGCCTGGAAGGCATCCAGAACAGCGCGCGCTGGGCGCGCCCGCACGTGCGCAGCCGCAATGGCTGGGTCGCGCTGACGCCCAAGCCCACCTATTACCGGCTGGCGCCCGCCGCCGGCGTCAACGCCAGCATCAGCGACATGGCGCAATGGCTGGTGGCGCAGACCGGGCATCGCCGGGACGTGCTGTCGGCGCCGTTGCTGGCGACCCTGCACGCCCCGCTGGTTTCCACCCCCGGCGAAATGCGGGCCGGCTGGCGCCGCGATCGCATCCAGTCGGCCGGCTACGCGCTGGGCTGGCGCGTATTCGATTACGCCAGCCATCCGGTGATCTTCCATGCCGGTGCGGTCCAGGGTTATCGCGGCATGGTGGCGCTGGTGCCCGAACGCGACCTCGGCATCGCAATCCTCTGGAACAGCGACAGTTCCGTGCCGTCCGGCCTGCTGCCGACGATCCTGGATCGCGCGATGGGGTTGCCGCCGCAGCAGTGGCTGGATACGCCGATGGACACCAGCGACCTGCTGATGGCCGATTCGCCGCAACCCGACACCAAGAGCGGCGCGGCGGCCAGCCAGGCGACCGCATCGCCGCGCTGACGCCAACCACGACGTCCGCTTCGACGCCCCGCCGGGTCTCCCGCGCGGGGCGTTCTGCTTCTGCACGGCCGCTCAACGCGGCGGCGTGGTTTCCAGCAGCGTCTTGAGACTGGCCAGGCCGCGCTCGTAATCCGGGCCGATCATGCGGTCGAACAACAGCCCGAACCAGCGCGACATCGGGTTGTAGCCGTGTTCGGTATCGAAGGCCCAGGTCACGCGGGTCGCGCCGGCGCCTTCCGCGCGCAGTGTGTAAGTGGCGACGGACGGATGGCCGCCGAAGTCCAGCGCCACCACGACGCGCGCCGGCGGCTGGCTTTCGATGATCCGCTGGCTGCCGGTACCCACGGCCTGGTTGCCGGACCAGCGCATGCCGGCGCCGACGCCTTCGGCCGGTCCTTCGTAGGCGTAACGGGCCTGGGGATCGGCCGCGAACCAGGGCGACCATTCGTTGAAACAACGGAACGAGTTGAGCGTGGCGAACACCTCGGCCGGCGGCCGCTGGATGGTGATCGATCGTTCGACGTGGGTCCGCGCCGGCAGCAGCAGGCTGCCCGCGACCAGCAGCACGCCCAGCAAGATCAGGATGCCGAGGGCCCACTTCAGCAGCTTCATGCCATTCCTCCGTTCCGGACGGCGACAAGCTTAAGCGCCCGCGCATAAAAAAACTCTCCCCCTGCTGGGCACAGGGAGAGAGTCTGATGGATACGGCTAATCGGGGTTGGCTTAGATCAGCGGAGCCGGAGTGGCCGGCAGCGCGACCGGAGCCGCTTTCTTCTTGGACTTGCGGGCAGGCTTCTTGGCGGCCTTCTTCGCAGCCTTCTTGGCCGGCTTCTTGGCAGCCTTCTTGGCGGCCTTCTTCACGGTCTTCTTGGCAGCCTTCTTGGTGGCCTTCTTCGCAGCCTTCTTCGCGGGCTTGCGGGCGACCTTCTTGGCAGCCTTCTTGGCGGTCTTCTTCGCAGCCTTCTTGGCCGGCTTCCTGGTGGCCTTCTTGGCAGCCTTCTTCACGGTCTTCTTGGCGGCCTTCTTGGTGACCTTCTTGGCAGCCTTCTTGGCGGCCTTCTTCACGGTCTTCTTGGCGGCTGCCTTCTTGGTCGCCTTCTTGGCGGCCTTCTTGGCAGGTTTCTTCTTAGCAGCAGCTTTCTTCATTGCCATGTGATGGCTCCTCGTCAGTGAACTTGGATTGGGTACATCGGGATACGACACCTCTGCCCGGAGGCAGGCCCAGTTGCGGAATCAGCCGCGGGAGTCGGACCCGCAGGCAACCGTCGACGCGCCAGGCGCGTTGAACCGGATTCTTTTGTCGGGACCCTTCTGACGTGGTCCCCTACAAATACGAAAACACCCGCGTCGCCGGGCGACGCGGGTGCGATCAGGAAGGTGGGGTGCTTTTTTTCGGGGGAAGCGAGCCCTGCGTCCGCCGCTACCTGGGCTGGGACGATCGGCCTTGTTGTCACTCGCGCTGTCGTATTGATCCGACTCACTCGCTTCCGCAGCACTCTCTGCTGCGCGAAACCTAATCACGGTTTTTGGACGTGTCAACACCTCGGCGAATTTTTTTTTGCATCGCCGCCGCCGCCTGCCCGGCCACTCGCCCGTGCCCAAGCAGGGGAAATGACCGTGGCCGATCCCGCCAGCGACAACCGCGACAACCGCACGCGAAAAAAAAAGCGCGAAAACGAGCGCTTTTTTGACATCGCGTCGCACCGCGCATCATCGAAGCGGCCACCGACGACGCGGGCGAACGCATCGCCGGGATGGCGTCCGCGGCCTAAACGGCACCTAAAAATTTTTCCGCCGAACGGTCCGGTTTGGGGCGGCGCACAAGCCCGATTGCGCGGAACTGCGCAAAAAAAATCCATGTTCTCGACCCGTGTCCGCCGCCGATCCGCGATGCGTCGGCATCCCGGATCGCATCCCGCATCGCATGCGGGCCACCTTCGACGTCGGTCGCCGGCCGTGCCGGATATCCGATCGCACGTCGCCCGCATCGGTCGAGGTTGCCGCATCGCTGCGTGCCGACGACCGCAGCGGCGGAATCCCGACGCTGCCCTTCGCGGCCGGTGGCAGCGTTCGGGTGCGGTCGGCACTTTCGTCCGGCGAAAGAGGCAAAAAAAAACCGGCCGCGCGGTGGCGGCCGGTCGATACTCCGGGAACGCGGGACTCAGTGGTCTTCGTCTTCCAGCAGTTCGGCGTAGTCGTCGGGCGAGAGCAGCTCGTTGAGCTGTTCCGGCTCCTCTGCCTCGACCACGAAGATCCAGCCTTCGCCATAGGCATCCTCGTTGATGGTCTCGGGCTTGTCCGCCAGCGCGGTATTGACCTCGACGACCTTGCCGGTGACCGGGCTGTAGACGTCCGAAGCCGCCTTCACCGACTCGACGACGGCGCTGGCGTTGCCGGCTTCGACCCGGTCGCCGACGTTCGGCAGCTCGACATAGACCAGGTCGCCCAGCAGGCCCTGCGCGTGATCGGAAATGCCGACGGTGACGCGGCCACCGCCTTCGGCGCGGGCCCATTCGTGGGACTTCAGGAATTTGAGATCGCCGGGAATCTCGCTCATGTTGGCTACTCCGGATTTGTATCGGGTGGGCGGAAAGAGGGGGCTAGTTTAGCGGCTTATGCCGGGCAAGAAAGTGGCCCGGCAGGATGCCCGGCGCCACCATCGTTTCATTCGCCCAGCACGCCGGGCTGGGCCTGGCCGTCGCGGACGAACGGGAACTTCACCACCCGCACCGGGACCTCCTTGCCGCGGATGTCCACGCGGACCGCACCGGGCTCGCCGGCCGGCACGCGCGCGAACGCGATGGCCTTGCCCAGCGTCGGCGAGAACGTGCCCGACAGGATTTCGCCGTTGCCGTTCGCGGTCAGGACGGTCTGGCCGTGGCGCAGCACGCCCTTCTCGTCCATCACCAGGCCGATCATCTGGCGCGGTGCGCCGTGGGCCTTCTGCTGTTCCAGCACCGGGCGTCCGATGAAGTCGCGTCCCGCATCCAGGGCGACGGTCCAGGCGAGCGCGGCCTCGTAGGGCGATACCGATTCGTCCATGTCCTGGCCGTAGAGGTTCATGCCCGCTTCCAGGCGCAGGGTATCGCGCGCGCCGAGGCCGGCCGGCTTCACGCCGGCTTCCAGCAGCGCGTTCCAGAACGCCACCGCGTCCTGTTCCGGCAACACGATTTCGTAGCCGTCCTCACCGGTGTAGCCGGTGCGCGCGACGAACAGCGGCACGCCGGTGCTGCTCTGCGCCTGCACGGCGGCGAACCGGGACAGCTTGTCGGCGGCGGCGCGGTCGGCCTCGCGCAGCAGGCCGATGACCCGCGCGCGCGCGGTCGGGCCCTGCACGGCGATCATCGCGAACTCGGGACGCTCCTTCACTTCCACATCGAACGCGACGGCCTGGGACTGGATCCACGCCAGGTCCTTGTCGCGGGTGGCCGCGTTGACGACCAGGCGGAAGAAGGCCTCGTCCATGTAATAGACGATGAGGTCGTCGATGACCCCGCCATTGGCATCGAGCATGCAGGTATAGAGCGCCTTGCCGGTCGTCTTCAGCTTGTCGACCGAATTGGCGACGAGGTGGCGCAGGAACTCGCGGGTACGGGCACCATGCAGATCCACCACGGTCATGTGGCTGACGTCGAACATGCCGGCGTCGCGGCGCACCTGGTGGTGTTCTTCGATCTGCGAACCGTAGTGGATCGGCATGTCCCAGCCGCCGAAATCGACCATCTTGGCGCCAAGCGCGCGATGGGTGTCGTTGAGGATGGTCTTCTTGGTCATGGCGGCTCCCGGGCAAAGGACGCCATTATCCCAGATGGAGCGCGGCAACGCCCCCGACGCCCGCGCAGGGTGCGACCGCGCCCTTCCGCCCTTCCGCCCGTTCGCCGGCCATCCGGCGAACGGATCCGGCCGATACCCCACCGCATCCGGCGGCATCCCTTGCCGCCGGTGCGACGCGCGCCGGACGACCTCCCCGTTCAGTGCGCCTGCACTTTCAAGGTCATCCCGTCCACGGCGACCACGCGCACGCGCGCGCCGCTCGGCAGGTCGGGGCCGCTGACCGACCAGAAGGCGTCGTCCACCCGGGCACGGCCGTGGCCGTCGACGATGGCCTGATCCAGTTCCAGCACCCGGCCGATCAATTGTTCGGCGCGGCGGTTCAGCAGCGGCTGGTCGCTGCGCCGGCCACGCCCGCGGAACCACTTGAGGTAGATGCCGACCGAGATGACCGCGAACAGCGAAAACAGGATCGCCTGCCACAGCCATCCCAGTTCCGGCAGCGCCAGGACCACCACCGCCATCGCGGCGGCGGCGAAACCGAACCAGAGCATGAAGGCGCCCGGCGCCATCGTCTCCGCGGCGAACAACAGCAACGCCGCGCCGGCCCAGATCGCGAACTTGAAGCTCATTTCAGCCTCCGATGCGGGGCGGGCGCGCGGCGATGGACGCCTGTTGCTGGCCCAGCGCGTCCTTGGCCAGCTCGGCGATGCCCGCGATGGAACCGATGACGCCGCTGGCTTCCATCGGCATCAGCACGAACTTCTGGTTGGGCGCGGTGGCCAGTTCCTTGAAGGCTTCCACGTACTTCTGCGCGATGAAGTAATTGATCGCCTGCACGTCGCCCTTGGCGATGGCCTCGGACACCAGCGCGGTCGCCTTGGCTTCCGCCTCGGCGAGACGTTCGCGCGCCTCGGCCTCGCGGTAGGCGGCCTCGCGCTTGCCTTCGGCTTCCAGGATCGCCGATTGCTTCTCGCCCTCGGCGCGCAGGATTTCCGACTGGCGCGATCCCTCGGCTTCCAGGATCGAGGCGCGCTTGTCGCGCTCGGCCTTCATCTGCCGGGCCATCGAATCGACCAGATCGCGCGGCGGCTGGATGTCCTTGATCTCGATGCGGTTGACCTTCACGCCCCACGGACTGGTAGCGTGATCGACCACGCCCAGCAGCTTGGCGTTGATGGTCTCGCGCTGGCTGAGCGATTCGTCCAGATCCATCGAGCCGATGACGGTACGGATGTTGGTCTGCACCAGCGCGATCATCGCCTGGTCCAGGTTGGCCACTTCGTACGCCGCCTTGGCCGCGTCCAGCACCTGGAAGAACACCACGCCGTCCACCTTCACCACCGCGTTGTCCTTGGTGATCACGTCCTGGGACGGCACTTCGAACACCTGCTCCATCATGTTGACCTTGCGGCCGACGCCCTGCATGTACGGGATCAGGAAGTGCAAGCCGGGCGACATGGTGTGGGTGTACTTGCCGAAATGCTCGACGGTGAATTCGTACCCCTGCGGCACCACCCTCACCCCCTTGAGGAAGGTCACGACAATGAAAATGCCGATTGCGACGACCACGAAGGTGGTCAGGCCGGAAGAAAACATCGCTATCCCCTCTTTCCTTAGTTATAGGGGAGTATAGACGGCCGCGGGACGCCACCGGACCGGGATCGGGCAATCGCGCGTCCCGCTGCGACCCTTTCGCCGCCCCCGGCATCTGGAAGGTTGCATGCCACCCGTATCCAGCTTCGCCATCGATGTGCCCGACACCCTCCTGGCCCGCGCCCGCGCGGGGCGGCAGGACGCCTTCGAGCAGTTGTACCGCTGGTTCGAGCGGCCCGTATTCACCCTGGCGCTGCGCATCTGCGGCGATCGGGAAGAAGCCTCCGACGTGTTGCAGGACACCATGCTGAAACTGTTCCACCATCTGGACGACTTCCGCGGCGGCAGCCCCTTCTGGGGCTGGCTGCGGCAGATTGCGGTCAACGAGGCGCTGATGAAGCTGCGCCGCAACCGCCGCTTCGACATGGAGATCGCCATGGACGAGGACGATCTTCCAGAGGATCAGGGTCGCCTGCCGCCGGCCGCCGCCGATGCGGCGATGCTCCAGCGCGCGCTCGGCGCCCTGCCGGCCGCGACCCGCAGCGTGCTGTGGCTGTACCACGCCGAAGGCTACACCCACGAGGAAATCGCCCGGCTGATGCAGCGCACGCCCAGTTTTTCCAAATCGCAGCTTTCGCGCGGCACGCGCCGCCTGCGGGCGCTGCTGCAGATCGAGGAACCCGCCCATGCCTGATGCACGCCAACCGGGCCCAACCGCTCCCGACGACTGGAGCCAGGCATTCGCCGCGCTGCCGCTGGAAACGCCGCCGGCCGGTGGCTGGAACCGCCTCGCGGCGACCCTGCCTCCGCGCCGCGACCGCAGCCGGCTCTGGATTCCGGCCGCCGCCGCGGCCTGCCTGGCGCTCGCGATCGCGGTGCCGTGGCGCGGCACCGCGCCGGATCAGTCGCCGCCGATCGCCGCGACCACGCCGCCCGCGGTGACGCCATCCGTGGCCCCGCCGACGGCATCCCCGTCACCACCGTCGCGCCAGGCGGACCCGACACCGCTCGCCGCGTCCGACGCCGCCTCCTTGCCGAACAAGGCGGGCGCCGACGTAGTCGACGATCGCAAGCCGGCAACGAACGCCGCCCCGCCAGGCGGATCTTCATCGCTCGACACCGGACTGGCCACGGCCCCGGTGCGCGCGCCAAAGGACCGGGACGCAGGCGTCCGCCCGCAACCGCCTTCCGCCGGCGCGGATGCGGACGCCGCCGACCGGCGACAGGCCGCTTCCACCGCGGTGGCGGCGCACACCGGCGCGCCCGCGGAACACGCCGCCGGAAGCTCCCCGCCACCGGCTTCGCCGGAAGCACTGGAAACGCTGTATGCCGAATCGGCGCAACTGGAAGCCCTGCTCGCGCAGATTCGCGACGACCGCGTGGCCAGCGGTCCGGCGATGGCACTGAGCGCCGCCTTGAACGAACGCGTGGCCGGCATCGACGTCGCGCTCTCGCAGCCGGATCTGGAAACCGATACCCGCGTCCGCCTGTGGCGCGAAAGGGTCGAGGTCCTGCAGCGCCTGACCGGCGTGGAAAGCACCCAGCGCTGGATGGCGGCCAACGGCTATCAGGCCGATGGCGCGGTCGCCCAGGTCTATTGAGGAACACGAGGAACATCCGAGGTGATCATGAAAACCAACTCCCGCCGCCTGAGCGTCGCCGCGCTCGCCATCGCCATTGGCCTGGTCTTCACCAGCCAGGCCCAGGACAAGTCCGACGCCGCGCGCGAGGCGCAGCGCAAGGAACTGGAGGCGGCCCGCGCGGAACTCCAGCGCGCCGCCCAGCGCGTGGCGGAGTTGTCGCGCAGCGAGGAAATGTCGGCGTTGCGCAAGCGCATCGAACGCCGCCCCATGATCGGCGTACTGCTGGCGCCGGATTCGGAGGCGGGCGTCCGCGTCACCGGCGTCACCCCCGACAGCGGTGCCGCCCGGGTCGGCCTGCGTTCCGGCGATCAACTGCTGAAGATCAATGGCAAGGCGATCGCCGGCGACACGCCCGCGCAACGCCTGGAGCAGGCGCGCGGCATTCTCTCCGGCTTGAAGGTCGACGTGCCGGTGAAGGTCACTTTCCGGCGCGACGGCCGCCAGCAGGACGTGGAAGTGATGCCGCAGGCCGGTCGCCCGGTCCTGGTCTTCACCGACGACGGTTCGACCGGCGAACGCGGTACCCGCATCGTGCTGTCGCCGGATGGGGACGACATCGCCACCATCGACAACTTCAATTTCGGCGCCTTCGACTTCAAGCCCGCGGAAATGGCGATCACGCCGGACATCCAGCGCGAGCTGATGCGGGTGCGGGAACTCACCGACTGCACCGGAGGCAAGGATTGCCTGATGCCGCGGCTGGCCGAAGCCTACCGCTGGAACGGCCTGAACCTGTCGTCGGTGGACCCGCAACTGGGCCGCTACTTCGGCACCGAGCGCGGCGTGCTGGTGCTATCGACCGGCCCGGAACTGGAGGGCCTGCAGGCCGGCGACGTGATCCGCCGCATCGAGGGCAAGGCAGTGGACACGCCCCGGGACGTGATGGAAGCACTGCGCGGCAAGCCCGCCGGCAGCCGCGTCGACGTCGAGTACCTGCGCGATCGCCGGAGCGCGACCAGCGCGATCCGGATTCCGCGCGCCATGCCGTTGCGGATTCCGGTTCCGCCTGCACCGCCCGCACCGCCGGCGCCTCCACCGGCGCCGCCTTCACCCGCCGCCAAGGCGTCGCCCGCGCCACCCGCGACCGCCGCGATCCCGGCACCGCCGGCGCCGCCCGCGCCGCCGGCCGCGGTCACCACCCGCCGGCAGCACCAGGTCGTGATGATCGGTCGCGACGGGAAGGTCCACGAATACAGCAACGACGCCGGCACGCCTTTCCCCGCGCCTCCCACGCCGCCGGCCGCACCGAAGGCACCGTCCTTGCCGACACCGCCCGCGCCGCCGGCACCACCGCCGATGCCGGGCATACCGGTCTGAGCACGCCTCGCAGAAGGCACACGTGAATCCCCTGCCCCGGATGGTTCCGGGGCTTTTTTTTCCGGCGAAGGGTTCATGCCGGCGCGGCCGCCGCGTTGACGACGGGTGCGGAGATCACCGGACATACCAGAGCCAAGGGCGGCGCCGGCGATGGATGGATCGGTTTCCCGGAATTACCTGGCGGCGGTGCGATCCGCCGGCGCCGGTTCCACCCATTCGGCGAACACCTTGTCGATGTCGGCGTCGCTCACCGTCCTGCCTTCCTGCCGTGCTTCCGCCTGAGTGAACAGCGGAATGATCATCGCCATGCCGTCGACCTTGGTCTTGAGGTGGACGCCGGTATCGCGCACGAGGAAACGATCCCAGCGGTCGCGCACCCTGGCCCAGTAACCGGCCGTGGCCTTCCAGTAGTCATGCGCCGGTTTGAAGTCGACATCCTTGGTCCTGATGTAATCGTTGAAGCCGAACTCGCGCGCCAGTTGCACCTGGCTGCCGTCGGGTCTGCGCAGCACCTTGGTATTGAACTGTTCATGGGTCCAGCCATTCGGGGTGAGCGTATGGCGGTTGATCACCGACAGGGCGTTGTAGTCGCTGCGCCGGGTGTACTCGCGGCGCGGCAGCGGACGCCAGGACAGGTCGCTGGTCCAGGTCGGATGTCCGCCGCGGTAATCCCAGCGGCCGGTGCCGCAATAGCGCGGCGCATCGCTGACTTCATAGACGCATTGGGTCCAGGCGCCGCGCGTGGCCTCGGCGGGAATCGCCTCGCGGGTCCAGGTCTGATCCGCGGTGAACTGGAAGCGCTGCGCGGCTTCGTACACCCAGTCCTGCCGCCAGTGCTTGGTGACGTGGCCGCTCTTGGCATCCACCAGGATATGCTGCAGGACGATCCGGTGCGGCGTGTCCTCGACCACGATGACGGTTTCGTCGCCGCCGCTGCGCATCGCCGCCTGACGCTCGTAGCCCGGCTGCAGCAGCACGGTTTCGTCGAAGGCGAAATCAACGGAGTACTCGCCCTGCATGGCGAGGATCGATTGGCGGTCGCGGGCGGGGTCCGCGTCCTGCGCCGCCGCGGTGCCGGTGCCGGCCAGCAGAACGGTCAACAGGGTTGGATGGAGCAGGCGTTTCATGCGTGGGTCCTCTCGTTCGGCTTCCAGGAAATCACGGCGTCCGGGTAGCTACCGTGCGGGGTGTCGCGGGTTCGCGACGGTGCGGACGAACGGCAGCAGCATTCGTCCGACAGGGTTTCATCATCGATGCCTTCGCCGCGGGCGATCGCGCGCGCGGTGGCGGCGCCGAGCGGGGACAGCCGGGCCAGGCTGGCGGCCAGCACCGGCCGACCTTCCCCGCCGGGCAGTTCGTGCAGGCGCAGGACCGCGGCGCGCCATTGTTCGCCGCGCAGGCGTCCGGCCAGCCGCCGCCACAGGCGCTCGCCGATGCCTGCGGCGGCGTCCGCGCCCGTTTCCTGCGGCCAACGCGACAGCAGGCGATCCCAGGCCAGGAAATCGCTGTCCGGCAGCAGGAACAGGCGCCAGCAGCAGCGTCCGCCGGCGTCCAGGAACTGCAGCGACTCGCGCAGGCCGTCGCTGTCCAGGCCGGCGCGGACCTTCACCCCGACCGCCTGTTCCCAGCCGGCCAGTTCGTGCCCGTGTCCGGCGCGGTACAGGCACAGCACCGCGCCGAGTGCGGCCAGTTGCTGCGGCCGCGGCAGCGCGGCGTTCCGCCGCCCGTCCGGCATCCGGACTTCCTGCGGAAACGCATGCGCGGCCACGGCGCTACCAGCTCACCGCGACGCTGGCCGACAGGGTCCGGCCCGGCGCCGTGTAGCGATCCAGCGTGTCGCGCGGAACCACCACCATCGCCAGGTCGCCGGCGTCGAAGTAGCGCCGATCGCCGAGGTTGAACACGCCGACGTTGAACTTCGCGCCGGGCGCGAATTCCCAATGCGCGAACAGGTCCAGCACGCCGTAGCCGCCCGGACGATAGATGCCCGGCTGGGACGCGCGCGTCCTGTGGCCGACGAAACGGCCGGCCAGTTCCACGCCCCATTCCGCCTTGTCGTAGGCCAGGCCCAGTGCGGCGGTCAACGGATCCACGCTGTCCAGCCAGGTGTCGTCGGTCTTGTTCCTGCCGCGCGACCACGCCGCGGCACCGGTGAGCGACCAGCCGTCCCACGCCGGCGACAGCACGCCGAAATCGACGCCCGCCTTCACCTCCGCGCCGTAGATCTCGGCCTCGGCGATGTTCTGCGACTGGAACACCATCAGGCCCTCGGCGTTGGTGCCGATGTTGCGGGTCGATTCGATGAAATCGTCATACCGGTTGTAGTAGCCCGACAGGCTGGCGTAGACGGCGTCGCCGGAGAAACGCAGGCCCAACTCCATGCCGTCGCTGGTTTCGGGCTTCAGATCCGGATTGGCGATGGCGGTATAGCCGAACTGGACATTGGTGAAACCGATGTTGACGTCGTTGTAGGGTGGCGAGCGGAAACCGCGCGCGTAACCGCCGAACAGCGACCACGCCTCGTTGAGATGCCAGACCACGCCGAACTTGGGCGACACGCTGGTTTCGTCGAGGCTCACCGCGCGGACGCCCGGATTGTCCTCGGCGAAGATGTTGTCGACCTTCGGCTTGAGCCGGTAATGATCCACGCGCAGGCCGGGCACCAGGCGCAGGCGGCCGCCGGCCAGCGCGATCTCGTCCTGCACGTACAGGGCGCCGACCGTGGTATCGCTGTTGGGGAAATCGCGCACGGGAAACGTATCCGGCGCCATCACCGGCGTGCTCGCGCCGGTGAGCGGAAAGGTCCGCACGCCGTCGCGTTTCTGCCGGGTCCGCGTCGAGGACAGATCCACGCCATAGCTCAGATCGTGCCGTGCCGCACCGGTTTCAAAGTGCTTGCGGAAGTTGGCCTGTACGCCGTGGGTGCGCTGATCGAAATTGAACACGCGGTCGCGGATGTCGCGCAGGATCGGTGGCGCCAGCGTGCGCTCCTCGTGCGTGTGCTGGGTGGTCTCGCTGTCCTGGCGATAGATCTGCCAGTCCAGGCTGTCGGCGAAACCGACGCCCAGGTCGTCCCACTCGTGCGCCAGCGACAGGCGCGCGCGGGTCTGGCGATCGCGCGCGGTCACGGCGGTATTGGTGGCGCGCGTGGCCGACTGGAAGCCGAGCGCGTTGAGCAGATCCGTATCGGCGTTGTCCTCGGTGCCTTCCACCGTCAGGCGGAACCGCTGTTGCGCGTCGGGCGCGAAGACGAGGCGCGTCAGCAGGCTGCGGCCATCGCGTTCCTGCGGGTTCGGCTGCGTCCGCGCGGCACCTTCCCCGCCGACGCGCGCCATGTTCTCGGTTTCCTTGCCTTGGCGGTGACCGATCACCGCCAGGCCGCTCCAGCGCTCCCCACCGAACGCGGTGGTGGCGCTGCCGGAAATGCCCTTCCAATCGCCTTCGTAGCCCAGCCTGAGGCCGAAGTACGCGTCGCGGCCATCCTCCAGATAGTCGGCGGGATCCTTGGTGATGAACGACACCACGCCACCGAGGGCATCGGATCCGTACAGGGAACTGGACGGTCCGCGCACGATTTCGACCTGCTTGACCATATCGAGATCGACCAGGTTGCGGCCGGCGTTGGAAAAGCTGCCGATCGCGAACGCGTCGGAAACGGCGATGCCGTCGGTCTGGATGCGCACGCGATTGCCGTCGAGGCCGCGGATGCGGAACCCGCCCATGCCGAACCGGCCGAAGCTGGAGGTGACGCTGACGCCAGGCTCGTAGCGCACCAGATCCTTGATGTCGCGGACCAGGTGATCGTCCATCCGTTCGCGATCGATCACGCTGACGGTGTTGGGCACGTCGGCGATCTCGCGTTCGCTGCGGGTGGCGGTGACCTGGATGCGTTCGAACTCGCGGGTGGGCGCGGCGCCAGCGGATGCGGCGTCGGCGGGCGTTTCCGCCTGGGCCAGGCTGGCGAAGGCCAGCCACACGGCGGAGCTGAGCAGGGTCGGGCGGATCATCGGCGTACGGCAGTCCTTGTTCGGTTTCCCGGCGCGCACGCATGCGCACCGCTGTGGAGGAAACCTGGAAGGCTGGCGGGCCGGTCGGACCGAAGGCTGGCGCCCAGGCGGGAGAGAGAAGGTCACCACCGCGGCGGCGCGCCCCGCCGGGGAGAGAGCGCGTTGAGGCGCAGCCGCGGCGGCGGTGTTACTTGGTCAGGATCAACTTGTCGTTGCTGGTGTGGCGCAGGCGATAGATCTTGTCGCCGTGGCGGATCAGGACTTCGCGCTCGCCTTTCAGCAGGACGTGGCTGTCCAGCGGTTCGTTCGTGATCGCCGCCGGGCGCGCGGTCATGCGGTCGCGCAGGGACAGGGGTTCGACGTTCGGCAGAGGAGTGACGTTCGAGATCATGGTGGTGGCTCCGGGTCGGGCCACTCAAATGATAATGATTCTCATTGACTAGTCAAATCTTTTTTTCAGGCCGGCATCGGGCCTTCCGGGCGGCTCAGGCGTACTCGCGGCGCACGAAATCCCGCAGGCCCAGCGTGACCGCGAGCAGCCCGCCGAGCAGGCCCGCCAACGTGACCTGGCCCATCAGCTCGCCCTGCCCGGCGAACACCTGCATCGGCAGGGTCCACGGATACCAGGGACCGAAACGCGCCGACTGCCCGATCAGGAATCCGGCCACCGTGGCGGTCATGCCGGTGGCGACCGCGACGGTGAAACTGGTCCAGCGCAGCGCGATCCACAGATGCAGCCCGATGATGCAGGCCGACGCCGCCAGGATGGCCAGCGCGCGCGCGCCCAGGAACGTCCACGGCACTTCACCGCCGATGCCGAGTGGATTGTGGACCTGCATCAACACCCAGCCGCCGGCCGGTATCAGCAGGGCCAGCACCAGCGTCGCCAGTACCACCATCCCGATCAGGACGACCAGCTTGCCCAGGTAGTGCGCGCTGCGCGGCAGCGGCAGGGCAAGCAGGTGCTTCCATTGTTTTTCGCCATGCTCCAGCCCGGCCAGCAGCGCCGCCTGCAGGGTCACGTACAACGGCAACATCAGGAACGCCCACAGCAGCATCACGCCCTGGATGAAGCGTTCCCACGCCAGTGCGGGCGTCGCCAGCGGCTGTCCGCCCTTGCTCAGCAGCAATTGCAGCACCGACAACAGCACCACCAGGCCGGGCGCGATGAAACACAGCCGCAGTGCCAGCGTGCCTTTCAGCTTCAACGATTCGGCGGAGACCGCGCGCAGGCTGGCGACGACGACCCCGCTCATGCCGCCAGCTCCGCGGGAACGTCGCCCGTGAGCGCGAAGAACAGCGACTCCAGCGACACGGCTTCCTTCGCCAGATGCGATACGCCGATCCGGCAGCCGACCAGCAGGCGGTTGATCTCCTGCTCGCTGCGCGGCCCCAGGTGCACCTTCAGGCCTTCCGCGTCCACCTCGCTGATCCGTTCCCCCATCCGACGCAACGCCTCCGCCGCCTGCGCGGGATCGTCACAGCGGATCTGCAGGCGCGGGCGCGCCCGTGCGCGCAGTTCCTCCAGCGGACCTTCGAAACACAGGCGGCCGGCCTGCAGGACGCCGACGTACCCAGCGATCAATTCGACCTCGCTGAGCAGGTGGCTGGACACGAACACGGTGATGCCCTGCCGGGCCAGTTCGCGCAGCAGGCGGCGCATGTCGAGGATGCCGGCGGGATCCAGTCCGTTGCCCGGTTCATCGAGGATCAACAGGCCGGGCGAAGGCAACAGGCTCGACGCCAGCGCCAGGCGTTGCCGCATGCCCAGTGAATACTCGCGCACGCGCCGATCGGCGGCTTCGCGCAATCCGGTCAGTTCCAGCACTTCATCGATGCGGGGGCGCGGCAGATCCAGCAGGCGCCGGGTGACCTCGAGATTCTGGCGGCCGCTCAGGTGCGGATACAGCGACGGCGATTCGACCAGCGCGCCCACCCGGGCCAGCACCGCGCGATCGTCGCGCGACAGCCGCCGGCCGAACAGTTCGACCCGGCCCCGATCCGGATGCAGCAGGCCGAGCAGCAGCCGCACCGTGGTGGTCTTGCCCGCGCCATTGGGACCGAGGAATCCGTACACGGTGCCTTCCGGCACGTGCAGGTTGAGCGAGTGCACGCCGAAGCCGCCGGCGAAACGGCGTTGCAGGTCGAAGGTCTGGATCGCGTAGCTCATGGCCGCTCCTGCGGAAACGGTCGCAGTATCGGCAGCGCGCGGCGCGGACTCCCCTGCCGGGAGTCACGCCATGTCATCAGTCATGCGCGGCGCGGTTTCGATGCCGACGACATCCGGGGTGCCGGGATCGCGGGCTTCGGGATGCCACTCGATCCTCTCCTGCAAACGGGAGTGAAGTACTTGTCCGTCCGCGGCGCTGCTTGCGGAAGCGGCGCGGCGTGCGCGCCGCGTCGGTGCGTTCTTCAGCTGGCGGCGGCGCCGAGCCGTTCCCACACGGTGTCGTCGTAGCGCTGCGCGAGCTCGATGGCGGCCAGGTTCTGCCGCAGCTGCGCGACCCGGCTGGCGCCGGTGATCACGGTGGAGACGTGCGGGTTGCGCAGGCACCAGGCGATTGCCAGCGGCGCCGCCGCCTCGCCGAGTTCGGCCGCCAGCGCGGTGAACCGGCGCGCGCGTTCCAGCTTCCGATCGCCGGCGGTACCGATCACCATGCGTTGCAGATCCTCGTTGCCTGCGTGGCCCAGCCGCGTGTCGCCGGGAATGCCGTCGTTGTATTTGCCGGTCAGCAGGCCGGAAGCCAACGGCGACCAGGTGGTCGTGCCCAGGCCGAGTTCGGCGTACAGCGGTGCGTATTCGAGTTCCACCCGCTGCCGCCGCAGCAGGTTGTACTGCGGCTGTTCCATCGTGGGTCCGTGCAGGTGGTGCTGGCGCGCGATGCGGGCGGCTTCGCGGATCAGCGCGGCCGGCCATTCCGAGGTGCCCCAGTACAGCACCTTGCCCTGCCGGATCAGCGTGTCCATCGCCCAGACCGTTTCCTCGATCGGCGTTTCCGGATCCGGGCGGTGGCAGAAGAACAGATCCAGATAGTCGACCTGCAACCGCGCCAGCGCGGCATGGCAGGCATCGCGGACATGCTTGCGCGAGAGCCCGCGCTGGGTCGGGCCGGGCGTTTCGGCCGAGCCGAAGAACACCTTGCTGGAGACGCAATAGCCGTCGCGCGGCAGGGCCAGATCGCGCAATGCCTGGCCCATCACCGTCTCCGAGGCGCCGTGGGCGTAGTTTTCGGCGTTGTCGAAGAAATTGACGCCGTGATCCCGGGCGCAGGCCAGCAACTCGCGCGCGCCCTCCCGGCCGACGCGGTCGCCGAAGGTCACCCAACTGCCGAAGGACAGCGCCGACAACTGCAATCCGGAGGTCCCCAGGCGACGGTATTGCATGGATCGCGATCTCCGCTGGCGCGCAAATGAGAACAGTTTACGCCCGCGCGGGCGGGCCTCCGCTAGAATGCGCGCACTTTCCTCCGGGGAGTAGCCCACCCGCCGCGTGCGGGACCCGCGCATCAACATACTTGGCGGCACGCCATGGTGCGGGGGACGAAGCGAAGGTTTCGTCGGGCAAGACCGAAGGCAAGCGCGACGCGACCCGGGCCGGGCTGCGTGCGTTTGCCTTCGCGTCCATGCGAAGCCCGGCCCCGGAGTTCCTGGATGTTGCTGTCGCTCCAGGCCCTGCTGGTCTCCACCGGCACGGTCGCCCTCGCCGAGATCGGCGACAAGACCCAATTGCTCGCCCTGCTGCTGGCCGCGCGCTATCGCAAGCCCTGGCCGATCGCCTGGGGCATCCTCGCCGCGACCCTGGTCAATCACGCCATTTCCGCCTGGCTCGGCGCCGAACTGACGCGCTGGTTGTCGCCTGAGGTGCTGCGCTGGGGCGTGGCCGCCAGCTTCCTGGCGGTGGCGCTGTGGACGCTCAAGCCGGACAAGCTGGACGAGGGCGAAGAAAAACTGCCCGCCTACGGCGCCTTCGCGGCAACCACCATCGCGTTCTTCCTCGCCGAGATCGGCGACAAGACCCAGGTGGCGACGGTGCTGCTGGGCACCCGCTACGACCCGCTCTGGCAGGTCATCGCCGGTACCACCCTCGGCATGCTGCTGGCCAACCTGCCGGTGGTGTGGCTGGGGCACCGTTTCGCCGACCGCCTGCCGCTGAAGCTGGCACGCACCGTCGCGGCACTGGTATTCCTCGGCCTGGCCGCGTGGGTGGCCTGTTTCGGCGTCGGCTGACCGCGACCGCGGTCCGGCCGGTTCAGGCAGGCCGGGCGGGCCGGCCTGCTAGACTGCCCGCCTTTGAACGACGCGTAGTGGTCTGGGGGATTGCATGGTGGAGGCTCTGGGGCGGATCGGCTTCGGCTTGTTCGGCCTGGCGGTGCTGATTGGCATTGCCTGGCTGTTTTCCAATAACCGCCGTTCGATCGACTGGCGCCTGGTCGCCACCGGCATCCTGCTCCAGATCGGTTTCGCCGCCATCGTGTTGCTGGTGCCGGGCGGACGCGACGTGTTCGACTGGCTGGGCCAGGGCTTCGTGAAGGTGCTGAGCTTCGTCAACGAAGGCTCGAACTTCATCTTCGGCGGCCTGATGGATACCTCCAAGGTCGGCTTCATCTTCGCCTTCCAGGTGCTGCCCACCATCATCTTCTTCTCCGCGCTGATGGGCGTGCTGTACCACCTGGGGGTGATGCAGGCGGTCGTGCGCGCGATGGCCTGGGCCATCACCAAGGTGATGAACGTGTCCGGCGCCGAGACCACCAGCGTCTGCGCCAGCGTGTTCATCGGCCAGACCGAGGCGCCGCTGACCGTGCGCCCCTACATCCCGCGGATGACCGAGTCCGAACTGATCACCATGATGATCGGCGGCATGGCCCACATCGCCGGCGGCGTGCTGGCCGCCTACGTCGGCATGCTCGGCGGCAGCGATCCGGTGCAGCAGGCGTTCTACGCCAAGCACCTGCTGGCCGCCTCGATCATGGCCGCGCCCGCCACGCTGGTCGTCGCCAAGCTGCTGATTCCGGAAACCGGTACGCCGCTGACCCGCGGCACCGTGAAGATGGAAGTGGAAAAGACCACCAGCAACGTCATCGATGCCGCCGCCGCCGGCGCCGGCGACGGCCTGCGCCTGGCGCTGAACATCGGCGCGATGCTGCTGGCCTTCATCGCCCTCATCGCCCTGCTCAATGCGCCGCTGACCTGGCTGGGCGAAGTCAGCGGCCTGCAGGCGATGCTGGGCAAGCCGACCGACCTGTCCACGCTGCTGGGTTACCTGCTGGCGCCGATTGCGTGGGTGATCGGTACGCCGTGGGCGGACGCGACCACCGTGGGTTCGCTGATCGGCCAGAAGGTGGTGATCAACGAGTTCGTCGCCTATACCGAACTGGCCAAGGTCGTGAACGGCCAGGTGCCGGGCATGATGCTGAGCGACGAAGGCCGCCTGATCGCGACCTACGCGTTGTGCGGCTTCGCCAACTTCAGCTCGATCGCGATCCAGATCGGCGGCATTGGCGGCCTGGCGCCGGAACGCCGCGCCGATCTGGCCCGCTTCGGCCTGCGCGCCGTGCTGGGCGGCTCCATCGCCACCTTCATGACCGCCACCATCGCCGGCGTGCTCACCCACTTCGGCTGATTCCCCCGCGCTTCCCGTCCACCGCCGGCGCCACCGCCGGCGGCCCTGCCTCCATCTGCTGCCGATCACCTCATGTCCACCGTCACCCTCGTCGGTTCCTTCAATGTCGATCACGTCTGGCGCTGCGATCAGCTGCCGGCGCCGGGCGCCACCATCGCCGGCCGCTACGACACCGGCCCGGGCGGCAAGGGCTTCAACCAGGCGATCGCGTCCGCGCGCGCCGGCGCGGACACGCGCTTCGTCTGCGCACTGGGCAACGATGCCGGCGGCCAGCTCGCGCGTGGCCTCGCCGCCGACAACGGCGTGACCCTGCTGGCGCAGGCGTCCACCGGGCCGACCGGCACCGCCGGCATCTACGTCGATGCGATGGGGCGCAACACGATCGTGATCGGCGCGGGTGCCAACGCCGAACTGTCGGTCGATTTCGTGGAAGCCCAGCACCAGGCCCTGGGCGGTGCCCGCGCCCTGCTGGTGCAACTGGAATCGCCGCTCGACAGCGTGATCGCCGCTCTCCGCGCCGCGCGTGACGGGGGCGTGCCCACCCTGCTCAATCCCGCCCCCGCCAACGCCACGACCACCGCCGAACTGCTGTCGCTGGCCGATGTGTTGACCCCGAACGAAACCGAATTCGCCGCCCTGCTGGCCCGCCACGTCGGCGAGCGCGTGGCGCCGGAAGATGTCGCCGCGCTCGATGGCCAGCGCCTGCACGCGCTGTGCCGGGAAGTGCTTCCGCGCGGCACGGTGGTGATCACCCTGGGCGCCACCGGCGTGTTCGTGTCGCACGCCGACGAACAACTGCGCGGGGATGCCCGGCCGTTCTACCGCCATCCCGCCGAGCCGGTGACCGCGATCGACACCACCGGCGCCGGCGACGCCTTCAACGGTGCGCTGGCGGCCTCGCTGGCGAACGCGCCGGACGCGGCGTTCGCCGATCACGTGCGCTTCGCCAACCGCTATGCCGCGCTGTCCACCGAACGCGCCGGCGCGGCGCTGGCGATGCCGATGCTCGCCGAAGTCGCGGAGCGCTTCGGGGGCTGACCGCAGCCGGATCGTGCGCGGGCCTCAGCGCCCGCCGGCCCGCGTCGCCATCATCCAGCGCCAGAAGCGATCCGCGGAATCGGCGTCGTGGATCCTGGCGGTGCGCCGCACGATGACCGACGCGGTGCCGGGCACATCCAGTTCCAGATCTTCTTCGACGTGGGCGCGGAAACGCACCGGGGGCCGGTAACTACCGGCGTCGCCGTATTCCATCGCGTGGGCGTCGGCGGCGGTCATGCCGAAGTAATCCGGCGCCGACAATTCCGGATAGCCGAGCGCAAGCAACCGCAGCAGATGCACCGGATCGTCCGCGAGTTCGCACAGCAGTCCCGGCCCTTCGGGCGCGCCCACGTGGACCACCCGCTGATAGCCCCGCTCGTCCAGCCACAGGCCAGCCTGCGACCCGTCCATGCCGGTATCGACGAACAGCACGAGGCGATCCGTCACGCTCGCCTGCGTGCTGCGCGTCCAAGCCTGGGTCTCTTCGAGCCTCGGCACCCGCAGCGCGACCAGCGATGAACCCGCCTCCGTGGCGGGATACAGGCGCGCGGCCGGTCCCCTGGGGCCGTGGCTGACGAAACCCGCGGCCTCCAGCCATTGCAGGGTCCGCCACAGCACCGGCGGCAACGGGTTGCACGCGGGAAAAGCGGCGGCGAAGGACGCGGCGAAACCGGCGGCCCGCTTCATGCGTGGCTCCATCGCGTCTGTGCCGGATCGTTGAGATGCCCCCCGGCGATCCCGCCCAGGCGTTCGGCCAGGGCACGCACCTGGCCGGTGAAGCCTCCTTCCCCCGCGTCCAGCGCGCGCCTGCGCGACACCGGCACCAGGGTCAGCGCCACCATCCTCACCGCGCCGTGCGGCGTCGCGAAACGATCGGGAATATCGGCGGCGCGCACGCCCATCAGCACCGTCGCCAACCCATTCGGCGAAAGCCAGCCCTCCGGCAATCCGGCCAACGCCAGTTGCAGGCTGATCGCACCGTGCTCGCGCAGCAGCGCCAGCAGCCGGCCGTGCATCGCCGCGTTTTGGCTGACCTGGTGGACGAGTTCGAACAGCCAGGAGTCCGCCACGTCGTCGAAGTGGCCGCGCGCCTCGGCATAGACTTCCAGGCCGAGCCCGGGCGTCACGTTGCGCATCCTTTCCGCGGCGAACGGGTTGTCCGGATCGAAAGGATCGAAGGGATCCGACAGTCCATCGCTGCATACCAGCGTCGTGTCCGGACGACGGATGACCCGCCACCCCTGCCGCAACGCCGGCCAGATCGGGCCCGCGGTGAATACCGGATGTCGCGGTGGCGCCAGGGCGCGGGCATCGAGTCGGCCCAGGCCCGCGAAGAACGCCTGGCGCGCCCGGGCCATCGCGGTTAGCGCCGCTTCGTTGAGCAGGGGCTCCTGCGGCGTCGCGAAGAGCGAGGAGAACGACTTGGACGGGACGGCGGCGGGCGGCGACGGTTCCGCGCCGGCCGGAAGCGCGCCGGGTTCGATGTTCCAACGGTTCATGAGGAATGACGGGGACTCGGAAGGTGGACGAGCCCGCCCGGGTCTATCCACCCGGCAGGCACAGCGACGAAACCACGGCCGGCCCGGAGCGGACCATCGGAAAGGTCCGAAAAAGGTTCGCGCCGCTGACGCCGGCATGCCCGCGGACTCGTATCGATAACGCCTCTCATTTACAATGCGCCGGTCCCGACCACCCCCGCCCCCATGCACGCACTACGTCCCCACCTGCTCGCCGTGGCCCTGCTGGCCACCCTTCCCTCGCTTGCCCGCGCCCAGGCCGGCGCCGCCGAAGACCCGGTCGAACTTGACCGCGTCAGCGTTTCCGCCAGCACCAGCCGCATTCCCGATTCCGCCGCCGCGCTGCCCAACACCATCACCGTGATCGACAAGGCGCAGCTCGATCGGCAACTGGCGCTGACCCAGGACCTGTCGCAGGTGCTGGCCAACCTGATTCCCTCGTTCACGCCGTCGCGGCAGAAACTGACGAATGCCGGCGAGAACCTGCGCGGGCGCAAGCCGCTGTACCTGGTGGACGGCGTGCCGCAGTCCACGCCGCTGCGCGAAGGCGGGCGTGACGGCCATACCATCGACCCCGCGATGATCGAACGCATCGAAGTGATCCACGGCGCCAACGCGCTGCAGGGCCTGGGCGCGTCCGGCGGCATCATCAACATCATCACCAAGCGCGCGCCACGCAAGGACGGCGATCGCTTCCACGACGTCTCCATCGGCGCCAGCACCGCCCTGCCGCACGAGAGCGACAGCACCGGTTACCGCGCCTCCTACGTGTTCGGCATGCGCGAGGGCGCGTTCGATTTCGTGGGCGGTGCCTCCTACGCGAGCGAGGGCCTGTACTACGACGGCGATGGCCGCGCGATCGCGGTCAACGACGTGCAAGGCGACCTGATGGACGCGCGCAGCCACAACCTGTTCGCCAAGGCCGGCTGGAACATCGACGGCGACCGCCGCCTGCAGCTCAGCGCCAACCGCTACGAACTGCTCGGCAACAACGACTACGTGACGGTGAACGGCAATCCGGCCACCGGCCAACTGGCGACATCCGTGCGCGGCAGCAAGCCCGGCGAGGGCACGCGCAACCAGTCCACGTCGCTGGACATCGACTACACCGACAAGGATCTCGCCGGCGGCTACCTGCAGGCGCAGTTGTACTGGGTCGACTTCAAGGGCCGCTACGGCAGCACCGACTGGGAGGATTTCTGGGGCGACGGCCGCGATCCGCACTGGTTCGATCAATCGCAGAACCTGTCCGAGAAGCTGGGCGGCAAGTTCAGCTGGTCGCGCGGCAACCTGTTCGACCAGAACCTGCGCGTCACCCTGGGCCTGGACATCGCCCGCGACAAGACCCAGCAGGAACTGGTCCGCGCGCGCATGGCCTGGGTGCCGGAAACCATCTACGAATCCTGGTCGCCGTTCGTGCAGGCCGAGTGGTGGATGACCGAATCGCTGATGCTCACCGCCGGCCTGCGCCACGAGCGCGGCAAGCTGAAGGTGGACGACTACCTAACCGTGCCGGATCAGCGCACCAGTCCGCCGGGCGTGCACGGCACGCGCTACTTCGTCGAGGGCGGCGAACCGGAAACCCGCGAGACCATGCCCAACGCCGGCATCGTCTGGGAAGCCACCGACGCGCTGAAGCTGTACGCCTCCTACTCCGAGGGTTACACCGTGGCCGACATCGGCCGCGTCCTGCGCGGCATCACCGCGCCCGGCCAGCGCGTCGACAGCCTGGTCGATCTGCAGCCGGTGATCGCCGACAACCAGGAAATCGGCCTGGACTACGACGACGGCCGCTGGCTGGTGCACCTGGCCGCGTATTGGTCGGATTCGGATCTGGGCGCGCGCCTGAACTACGACACCGCCACCCGCACCTACAAGGTCGCGCGCGAGCGCACCGAGATCAAGGGCATCGACGGCAGCGTCGCCTACCAGGCGCGGAACGGCATGCGCGCCGGTGTCGCGTACGCGCGCAGCGAAGGCCGTTACGACAGCGATCGCGACAACCGCGTGGACAGCGACCTGCCGGGCGTGAACGTCAGTCCCGACCGCTGGACCGCCTTCTGGGAAGTGCCGGTGACGCCCTCGGCCGATCTGCGCCTGCAGGTCAGCCGCGCGGAGGATCGCAGTTTCGATTTCCGCGGCGTGACCAACCCCGCCACCCGTTTCGACGGTTACACCACCGTGGATCTGCTCGGCCGCTTCCGCCTGCCGGTCGGCACGCTCAGCGTCGGCGTCGAGAACCTGTTCAACGAGCAGTACGTGACCTACTACTCGCAGAGCACGCCGCGCGAGGATACCTACGTCGCCGGACGCGGGCGGGTGTTGTCGCTGAGCTGGGCGCACCGCTTCTGAGCCGCCCGGATCACGCATGCCGCATCCCCGGCCCACATCGTCTCCACCGCCGCCACGCCATCGCGTGCGCGGCGCGCTGAAGTGGCTGCACCTGTGGCTGGGACTGATCGTCGGCACCGTGTTCGCGCTGGTCGCGCTCAGCGGCACCGTGCTGACGTTCCAGCGCGAAATCCTGCTCGCCCAGCACCCGGAGTGGAGCCGGCAGCCGTTGCCCGACACCGGCACGCAGGCCAGGGCGTTCGCGCGCCTGCTGGCCGAATGGCAACCGCGCGGGCTGCGTTCGGCGGACATCCCCTCGCGGCGCCTGCCGGTCTGGCAGGCGTATTTCCCCGATGGGGAGCGGCGCTACTTCGATCCGGCCAGCGGCGAGCTGCTGCTGATCCGCAATGCCGACAACGATCCGGTGCTGTGGCTGCGCGAGCTGCACACCCACCTGCTGTACGGGGAAACCGGCGAGGATCTGCTGGGCGCGTGCGGCCTGATCGCCGTGTTCCTGCTGTTGTCCGGCCTGTACCTGTGGTGGCCGCGCAAGGGCGCGCTCGCCGCCAGCCTGCGCTGGCACGCCGGGCCGCCCACCCGGCGCTGGCTGAGCTGGCATCGCAGCACCGGTGCGCTGCTGCTGCCGCTGCTGCTGCTCGCCACGGTGACCGGCGTGGCCATCGTCTATCACGATGCGGTGCGCCCGGCGCTGCGCTGGAGCTTCGACGACGGTCCCGAACCGGTGCCGCCGCTGCCGTTGCCGCGTCAGCCGGGGACGGACATCGACTGGGCTGCGGTCCTGCAAGCCGCCCAGGCCGCGGTGCAAGGTGGCGAACTGCGGCGCATCTCGCCCCCGGACGAGCAGGACGCGCTGGTATCGATCCGCTACCGCGCGCCCGGCGAATGGCATCCGAACGGCCGCAGCGTGGTCTGGCTGGATCCCTATGCGGCCCGCGCGGTCCAGGTCCACGCCGCGACCGCGCAGGGCCTCGGCGCCCGCATCGACGAGGCCATGTACCCGCTGCATGGCGGCTTCATCGGCGGCTGGCCCTGGCAATGGGCGGTGGCGGCTTCCGGCCTGCTGCCGCCGTTTTTCCTGATCACCGGCTTCCTGTTCTGGCGCGCGCGCCGGCGCCGCACCGTCACGGATCCTTAAGACGCCACGGCCAAGCTCGCCAGGCCACCCATTCCAAGGAGGACCTCATGGCAGGCAAGTTCGTGATCGGCAAGCGCGGCAATGGCGATTTCCAGTTCAACCTGAAGGCCGGCAACGGCCAGGTCATCCTCAGCAGCCAGGGCTACGCCGACAAGTTCGGATGCCGGAACGGCATCGATTCGGTGAAGAAGAACAGCACCGACGACACGCGCTACGAGCGCAAGCTTTCCACCAACAACAAGTTCTATTTCACCCTGCTCGCCGGCAACGGCCAGGTCATCGGCACCAGCGAGATGTACGAATCCGAATCCGGCCGCGACAACGGCATCGATTCGGTGAAAAACCATGCCGGGGATGCCCAGGTCGTCGACGAAACCGCCTGATCGCCCGCCACGCGGCGCGGTCGGCGACCGGCCGCGCCTCCCCGCCCGCCACGCGCGGGTAGAATGGCCGCCATGCAGATCGGCCCCCACCGCATCGATGTCCCGGTGATCCTGGCTCCCATGGCCGGGGTCACCGACAAGCCGTTCCGGCAGTTGTGCAAGCGGCTGGGCGCGGGACTGGCGGTGTCGGAAATGACCATCAGCGACGCGCGCTTCTGGAAGACCGACAAGTCGCGCCGGCGCATGGACCACGAAGGCGAGCCGGCGCCGATCAGCGTCCAGATCGCCGGCACCGAGCCCCGCCAGTTGGCCGATGCGGCGCGCTACAACGTCGATCACGGTGCCCAGATCATCGACATCAACATGGGCTGTCCGGCCAAGAAGGTCTGCAACGCCTGGGCCGGGTCGGCGCTGATGCGCGACGAAGCGCTGGTCGCGCGGATCCTGGAAGCGGTGGTCGGCGCGGTCGATGTGCCGGTGACGCTGAAGATCCGCACCGGCTGGGATGGCGCGCACCGCAACGGGCCGGTGATCGCCCGCATCGCCGAGGCCAGCGGCATCGCCGCGCTGGCGGTGCACGGCCGCACCCGCGATCAGCACTACACCGGCCAGGCCGAATACGACACGATCGCCGCGATCAAGGCCGGGCTGGGCATTCCGGTGTTCGCCAACGGCGACGTGGATTCCCCGCAAAAGGCCTCGGCGGTGCTCGATGCCACCGGCGCCGACGCGGTGATGATCGGCCGCGCGGCGCAGGGGCGTCCGTGGATTTTCCGCGAGGTCGCGCACTTCCTCGCCACCGGCGAACACCTGCCGCCGCCCACGCTGGTCGAGGTCCGCGACGTCCTGATCGGACACCTGCACGCGCTGCATGCCTTCTACGGCGAAGCGCAGGGCGTGCGCATCGCCCGCAAGCACCTGGGCTGGTACGCGAAGGACCGCCCCGAGAACGCCGCCTTCCGCGCGGTGGTCAACCGCGCCGAAACCGCCGAAGCGCAGCTGGCCCTGACCGCCGATTATTTCGACGCCCTCATCGCCGGCGTCGTCCCGGAGCTTCCCGCCGCCGCCTGACCGGAGCCGTGCCATGAGCGAATCCTCGTCTCCCGCGTACCTGCATGGGTTTTCCCCGGTGGAACAGGCCCGCCTGATGAAACAGGCGCGGTTGGCCGAATCCACCGTCTTCAGCCGCATCGACTACACCGGTGCGCGCCGGGTGCTGGAAGTCGGCAGCGGCGTCGGAGCGCAGACCGAAATCCTGCTGCGGCGTTTCCCGGACATCCACGCGACCTGCGTGGATCTGAATCCGCTGCAACTGGAGGCCGCGCGGCGCAACCTCGCGCAGATGCCCTGGTTCCGGGACCGCTACGAACTGCACCAGGCCGACGCCTCCAACCTGCCGTTCGAACCACGCAGTTTCGATGCGGCGTTCCTGTGCTGGGTGCTCGAGCACGTGCCCTCGCCGCAGCGCGTGCTCAACGAGGTCCGCCGCGTGCTGGCGCCCGGCTCGCCGGTGTACGTCACCGAGGTGATGAACTCGTCGTTCCTGCTGCATCCGTACTCGCCCAACGTGTGGCGCTACTGGATGGCGTTCAACGACTTCCAGTACGACAACGGCGGCGATCCCTTCGTCGGCGCCAAGCTCGGCAACCTGCTGCTGGCCGGCGGTTACCGCGACGTGCAGACCGAGATCAAGACCTTCCACTTCGACAACCGCGAGCCGGCGCGGCGCAAGACCATGATCGCGTTCTGGGAGGAACTGCTGCTGTCGGCATCGGACCAGTTGCTCGATGCCGGCCGCGTCACCCCGGACGTGGTCGAAGGCATGCGCCGCGAGATGAACGACGTGCAGAACGATCCCAACGCGGTGTTCTTCTACGCCTTCGTGCAGGCCAGCGCGACGGTCTACTGAACACCGTCGGCGCTACGGCGCGCCCGGCACCGCGGCGTCCGCCGGCTTATCCAGTGTCTCCGGCGATCCCATGATCGCGCTGCGCAGCGGTCGCGGATCGGCATGCCAGATCCGCTGCCACATCGCCGCCAGCAGCGCACGCAGTCCGCTCCATCCGGACACCGGCGCCCGCCAGGTCTGCTGCACCGGCGGTATCGCCCGCCAGGCACCACCCTCCCGGCGCGCGACCTCGAAACTGAAGTTGTAGTCGGGTTCCAGGCCCATCCGCAGATCCGACAGCACCAGCGTGCCGTCGTCCTTCACCCGCGCGCGCATGAAGCCGCGGTTGAACCACTGCAGGCGCCGCACCGCCGGGACGTCGCGCGCCTCCGCCAGTGCCTGGACCTGGGAGGGATAACCCCGGAACGCCATCGCACCCTGATCCGAGGCCAGCGAGTACTCCGCTTCCACGTAGCCGACGGGCGTCATCGCTACCACCCGCCACAACAGCGTGTTGAACGGCATCGGGACGCTGAAGTAATGCGCGCCGCCCAACCCCATCGCCGCCAGCGAGCGCTCGGCGACGCGATCGACCTCCGCCTTGGCCAGCAGCGACCAGCCCAGGTAGGCACTGCTCATCAGCAGCCCGGCCAGCAGCGCGCGCCGGGCGGCGCTCCGGTCGCGCCATATCCAGGCCAGCACGCAGGCGATCAGCAACCAGATCGTGTACAGCGGATCGATGATGAAGACGCTCGACCACATCGCCGGCGGCGGATGCAGCGGCCACCACAACTGGGTGCCGTAGACGGTGAAGGCATCCAGCAGCGGATGGGTGACGAGGGCCAGCTGGATCGCCCAGAACCAGCGCGCGGGCGCCTGCGCGACCCGGCCCCCGCGGCGCTTGCACAGCCACCAGATCAGCCAGCCGATCCACGGCAGCACGAACAGCGAGTGGCTGAAACTGCGGTGCATCGTCATCAGCGCGACCGGGTCGTCGGTGAGCAGCACGATCGGCAGGCTGTCGAGGTCCGGCAAGGTGCCCAGCGCGGCGCCGGCCAGCAACGCGGCCCGCCGGTGCGCGGCGGGAGCGATGGCGGCGGCGACGGCGCCGCCGAGAACGATCTGGGAAAGGGAATCCATGCGCGGGATGCTAGCAGTTGCCCGGCGCCATGCGGACAGGCGCAAAACCCCCTCAATCCCCTTTGCAAAGAGGAAGGTCCAATCCAGTGCCGCATGGCATGGCCGTCCCCTTTTGAAAGACGGAGGCGCAGATATTTGAAAGCGGATTGAAGCGCTGTTGATTCCGGCGACGAAAAAAAACCGGTCAAGCCGCCCTGGCTTCCGGCCGCCCGCGCGCCACCAGCCGCAGGCGCGGCGGGATTTCCGCCAGCACCTGTCCGGTGTGGGAGAGCAGGCACAGGGTGCCGTCGGCTTCCTCGCTGAGCGCGGTCAGGCTTTCCACCCAATCGCCGTCGTTGGCGTACAGCAGGCCGTCGCGCTGGAACAGCGCGGCGCGATGGATGTGCCCGCAGAGGATGCCGTCCAGCCCGCGCCGGCGCGCATCGTCCAGGCCCGCCTGCACGAACCGCGCGATGTAGCGCTCGGCCGCGTCGCTCTGGCGCTTGAGGTACTCGGCCAGCGACCAGTAGCGCAGGCCGAGCCGGCGGCGGATGCGGTTGGTCAGGCGGTTGCCGGTGAGGATGCGGTAATACAGCCAGTCGCCGAATTTTTCCTGCAGGCCGCCGAAGTGGGTGACGCCGTCGTAATCGTCGCCGTGGGTAACCAGCAGCCGGCGTCCGTCGGCGGTGACGTGGATGGCGCGGCGGCGCACCTGCATGGCCGGCAGCATCAGCCCGCAGAAGCGGCGGATCGGCCGGTCATGGTTGCCGGGAACGTAAATCAGTTCGGTGCCGTTGCGCGCCAGCGCATGCAGTTGCTCGATCACCCGGTTGTGGGCGGCGTCCCAGTTGGCGCGGCGCTGCGCCATCCACCACAGATCCACGATGTCGCCGACCAGGTAGAGCCGGCGGCAGCGCAGCGTGGCCAGGAAGTCGGCGAACTCGGCGGCGTGGCAGTGCTTGGAGCCCAGATGGACATCGGATACGAAGACCGCCCGCCGGACGCCCGCGTCGGCGGCCTGCGGGCTCATGCCGTCACCGCCTCGGCCGCCGGCTGCAGGTAGCGCGCGCGCTTCTTCGGCCGGATGCGGTGCAGATCCACTTCGATCAGTCCGTCGATGGAATCGCAGAAGCCGGGATCCACACCGAAGGCGAGGAAGCGCGCCCCGCCCGGCTCGCACAGATCCGTGTACTGCTTGTACAGCATCGGCACGCTCGCGCCGAGCGCGTCCAGGTTGGCCTTCAGCACCCGGAACGCGGTCTCGGCGTCCATTTCACCGTAACTGGGCGGAGCCGCGGAATAACGGAACGGGTGCCGCGACACCGCGTCCCGGCTGTCCACGCCGTAGTAGTGGGCGTAGTAGGACACGATCTGCTCGCGCGCATCGCGCGGCAACGCCGCGCTCATCGAAACCGCGCCGAACAGGTAGCGCACCCGCGGGTGCCGGCGCAGGTAGGCACCGATGCCCTGCCACAGGTAGTCGATGCTGCGGCTGCCCCAGTATTCGGGGACGACGAAGCTGCGCCCCAGTTCCATGCCCTCGGCGATGCGCGGCAGGGCGTCGTCGGCATAGCGGAACAGCGAAGCGGTATACAGGCCCTTCAATCCATGCTCGGCCAGCATCGGCGCACCCCGCGCGATCCGGTAGGCACCGGCGATTTTCCGCGCCGGTTCGTCCCACAGCACGATGTGCTCGTACCAGGCGTCGTAGGGATCCACGTCCAGGCGCTTGCCGGTGCCCTCGCCGACTTCGCGGAACGTCAGTTCGCGCAGCCGGCCGATTTCCTGCAGCACCGGCGAATCCGGCGCCAGCCGGCCCACGCAGATGCGCTTGCCGTCGCTGGTGCGGCCCAGCCGTTCGAGCGCGTCGACGGCGGTGGCCAGGCGATCCGGATCGACCGGCGGCACCAGCGGTTCCGGCCCGGCCGGTTCGGTCCGCGCGGCCTCGCGGCGGCCCAGCGCGTACAGCGCGCGGCGCACCCGTTGCAGCGCGGCCTGGCTGTCCTCGCCGGCGGCGATGGTCATCGGGGTGCCCACCCGCAGCGCGATGCGGCGCTGGCTGCGCTTGAACATTTCCCGCGCCAGCAGCGCCGTGCCGGCGGGCTTGAACAGCGCGGAAGCGCCGTAGAAGAAGGCCGAGTTGCGCGCCTGCACCCGGATCGGCAGGACCGGCGTGCCGGTGCTGCGGGCGAAGCGCAGGAAGCCGCGCCGCCAGCGCGTATCGGTGATCCCGCGCGGTCCCAGCCGCGACACTTCGCCGGCCGGGAACACGATCACGCACTGCTCCGCTTCCAGCGCCTGCTCCACCGCGCGGATGCTCTCCGGACGGGGCTGGCCGCCCAGGATGCGTACCGGCAGCAACAGGCCGGACAGGTTGTCGATGCTGGACAACAGATCGTTGGCGACGATCTTCACGTCGCGGCGGATGCCGCCGACGAAATCCAGCAGCGCCATCCCGTCCAGCGCGCCGGAGGGATGGTTGGCGACGATCAGCAGGCGGCCGCTGGCCGGCACCCGCGCGCGCCCATCCGAATCGACCGTGTAACGCAGGTTGAGGAAATCGATGGCCGCCTGCAGGAAGGCGAAATCCCGCAGATGGGTATGGCCGGCCAGGAACGCGTAGGCCTGGTCCAGCCGGGACCAGCGCCCCAGCGTGCGCAGCAGCGGCCGGGTCAGGCCGGCGCGGCGGCCCCGGAACCAGTGGGGATAACGTTCGGCAATCTGCTGTTCCAGCGGGCGCATGGTCGCTCGGATCCGGACCGGGGACGGCGGGTTTCGCCGCGCAGCCTGCGCCCGCCGCGCGACAGCCCGATGGCAGCCGCGTGGCGGTTCCATGACAGCCGCTGGCGGGCCCGGCTTAACGCAAGGAACATCCTGAACGGCGCAGAATGCACGCACCGCCCGGCGCGTGTATCATGCGCGCCCATCTTTTCATCCGAATACAGGGATATAAGCCCGATGTCCAACTACCTGTTCACGTCCGAATCGGTCTCCGAAGGCCATCCGGACAAGGTCGCCGACCAGATTTCCGATGCCGTGCTGGACGCCATCCTGGCCCAGGACAAGCGCGCCCGCGTCGCCTGCGAAACCCTGGTCAAGACCGGCGTGGCCATCGTCGCCGGCGAGATCACCACCTCCGCGTGGATCGATCTGGAAGCGCTGACCCGCAAGGTGATCCTGGACATCGGCTACGACAGCAGCGACGTCGGTTTCGACGGCGCCACCTGCGGCGTGCTCAACCTGATCGGCAAGCAGTCGCCGGACATCAACCAGGGCGTGGATCGCAAGAAGCCGGAAGAACAGGGCGCGGGCGACCAGGGCCTGATGTTCGGCTACGCCACCAACGAAACCGACAGCTACATGCCGGCGGCCATCCACCTGTCGCATCGCCTGGTCGAGCAGCAGGCCAAGGTGCGCAAGAAGAAGAACTCGCCGCTTCCGTGGCTGCGCCCGGATGCCAAGAGCCAGGTCACCCTGCGCTACGAAAACGGCAAGGCCGTCGCGATCGACGCGGTGGTGCTGTCGACCCAGCACGATCCGGACGTCAAGCAGAAGGATTTGATCGAGGCCGTTCGCGAACACATCCTCAAGCCCGTGCTGCCGGCCAAGTGGCTGCACAAGGGCACCAAGTTCCACATCAACCCGACCGGCAAGTTCGTCATCGGCGGACCGGTGGGCGACTGCGGCCTGACCGGGCGCAAGATCATCGTCGACACCTACGGCGGCTGGGCGCGCCACGGTGGCGGCGCGTTCTCCGGCAAGGATCCGTCGAAGGTGGACCGCTCGGCCGCCTACGCCGCGCGCTACGTCGCCAAGAACGTGGTCGCCGCCGGCCTGGCCGACCGCTGCGAAGTGCAGGTCTCCTACGCCATCGGCGTGGCCGAGCCGACCTCGATCTCGGTGACCACCTTCGGCACCGGCAAGATCAGCGACGACAAGATCGAGAAGCTGATCCGCAAGCATTTCGACCTGCGTCCGTACGGCATCATCCAGATGCTCGACCTGATCCATCCGATGTACCAGGCCACCGCGTCCTACGGCCACTTCGGCCGCAAGCCGCACGAGATCAGCTACCTCGACGGTGCGGGCAAGAAGCACACGGCGACCGCCTTCTCGTGGGAGCGCACCGATCGCGCCGACGCGCTGCGCAAGGATGCCGGCCTGAAGTAAGCCCGGCCTCCGCATCGCCACTGGAAACCCCGCCCCGGCGGGGTTTTCTTTTTGCGGTTGTTTCCGGCTTTGCGCCGAGGGCGGCGGCGGGGCCGGGTACAATGGCGGCATGTCCCTTCTGCAATTCCAGCGGGTCGACTTCAGCGTCGGCGGTCCGCTCCTTCTCGAACACGTCGATCTGTCCATCGAAGCCGGCGAGCGCGTCTGCATCGTCGGCCGCAACGGCGCCGGCAAGTCCACCCTGATGCGGCTGATGGCCGGCGAAATCCGGCCGGACGACGGTGAAATCCGCATCCAGGGCGGCGTGGTGGTCGCGCGGATGGCGCAGGAAGTCCCGCAGGACACCCGCGGCAGCGTGTTCGACGTGGTCGCGCAGGGCCTGGGGGATCTGGGCGCGCTGCTGGCCCGCTACCACCATGCGCTCGCCGAGGGCGACATGGCGGCGCTGGGCGAGGCGCAGGCGCAGATCGAGGCCCGCCACGGCTGGGATCTGGATCGCCGCGTGCAGCAGGTGCTGGCCCGGCTGGAGCTGCCGGAGGACGCCGACTTCGCCGCCCTGTCCGGCGGCATGAAGCGGCGCGTGCTGCTGGCCCAGGCGCTGGTGCGCAAGCCGGACATCCTGCTGCTCGACGAACCCACCAACCATCTCGACATCGAGGCGATTGCCTGGCTGGAAGGCTTCCTCAGGCAGTTCGAGGGCAGCCTGGTCTTCGTCACCCACGACCGCAGCTTCCTGCGTGCGCTGGCGACCCGCATCGTCGAGATCGATCGCGGCCAGCTCACCAGTTGGCCCGGCGATTACGACAACTACCTGCGCCGGCGCGAGGAACGCCTGCACGCCGAGGCGCAGGAGAACGCGCGCTTCGACAAGCTGCTGGCACAGGAAGAAGTCTGGATCCGCCAGGGCATCAAGGCCCGCCGCACCCGCAACGAAGGCCGCGTCACCGCGCTCAAGGCGATGCGCCGCGAACGCGCGCAGCGCCGCGAACTGGCCGGCAACGTGAAGATGGAGGCCGCCGCCGCGCAGGCGTCCGGGCGCAAGGTCATCGAAGCGACCGAGGTCTCGCAGGCCTACGACGGCCGCGTCCTGCTGGATCGCGTGTCGGCCACCATCATGCGCGGCGACCGGGTCGGCATCATCGGTCCCAACGGCGCGGGCAAGTCCACCCTGCTGAAAATCCTGCTCGGCGAACTGGCGCCGCAGCACGGCGAGGTGAAGCTGGGCACCGGTTTGCAGATCGCCTACTTCGATCAGCACCGCAGCCAGTTGGACGAATCGTTGAACGCGCTGGAAAACGTCGCCGAAGGGCGCGACTTCGTCGAGATCAACGGCGCCCGCAAGCACATCATCGGCTACCTGCAGGACTTCCTGTTCTCGCCCGAGCGTGCGCGGGCGCCGATCACCCGCCTGTCCGGCGGCGAGCGCAACCGCCTGCTGCTGGCCAAGCTGTTCGCCCAGCCCTCCAACCTGCTGGTGATGGACGAACCGACCAACGATCTGGACGTTGAGACGCTGGAGCTGCTGGAAGAGCTGTTGCTCGACTACAAGGGCACGCTGCTGCTGGTCAGCCACGACCGCGATTTCCTCGACAACGTGGTCACGAGCACCCTGGTGCTGGAAGGCGAGGGCCGCCTGGGCGACTACGTCGGTGGTTACAGCGACTGGCTGCGGCAGCGGCCCACGCCGGCACCCGCGATGGCGGTGAAACCCGCCGCCACGCCCGCTCCGCCTGCCGCCGCGCCCGCCTCGCCGGCGCGACGCAAGCTCAGCTACAAGGACGCGCGCGAACTGGAACAGTTGCCCGCGCGCATCGAGGCGCTGGAGGCCGATATCGCCGCCCGCACCGGGGCGATGAACGATCCCGCCTTCTACCAGCAGGATCCGGCCAGCCTGCAGCGTGCCAACGAGCAACTGGCCGCACTCCAGCAGGAACTGGAACTGGCGTACCAACGCTGGGCCGAACTGGACGGCTGATTCCCGCCGCGTCCGCCGTCGCCCGCGGCATTCCGCGCCCGCACCGCCCCTTGACCTGTCGCGTGGGCGCAGGCGATGTTGCGCCATGCCGACCGCTCTCGCCGTTTCCCCTTTCCTCACCCTCGATGGCATGCGCCTGCACCAGCACGACTGGCCGCTGGCGCGGCCGCGCGCGCGCCTGCTGCTGGTGCACGGACTGGGCGAACATGGCGGGCGCTATGCAAGGCTGGCGGAAGAACTCAACGCCGCCGGCATCGCGGTGCGCGCCTACGATCATCGCGGGCACGGGCGCTCGGAAGGCGCGCGCGGCTGCATCGACGAGCTGGCGCGGTTGCCGCGCGACACCGTGTCGGTGTTCAACGCCTACGCCGCCGAAGGCCCGGATCTGCCGTTCCTGTTCGGCCACAGCATGGGCGGCCTGGTCGCGATGCACGCGGTGTTGCTGGAAGAACTGGTGCCGCGGGGACTGATCGCCTCCTCGCCCGCGCTGGCCACCCACGCCGGCGGTCTCCAGCGCGCCTTCGCCCGCAGCCTGGCGGGCTGGTGGCCGGACCTGACCCTGCGCACCGGCCTGGAGGCCGATCGGCTCTCGCATGATCCGCATGTCGAAGGCGAATACCGCGGGGACCCGCTCAACCATTCGCGCATCAGCGCGCGCCTGGCGCATTTCATCTTCAGCGGCGGCCGCCAGGTACTGGCGCGTGCGCCGGAGCTGAAGATCCCGACGCTGCTGCAGTTCGCCGCCGACGATCATCTGGTCGATCCCGCCGGTTCCCGCGCGTTCGCCGCGGCCGCGCCGCAACGCAAGTTGCGCGCGCACGAATACCTGCGCCTGTACCACGAGATCTACAACGAAGCCGAGGCCGATCGCAGCCGCGTGGTCGCGGATCTGCTGCGCTGGCTGGATCTGCAGCTGGACAGGCCCAAGCGCGGCAGCCACCCCTAGTCGCCGCGCTCGGCAGCCTCTTCGCTAGCATCGGCCCGCGGCGGGGCCGGGGCGGGCCGGACATCGCCGGCGTGGACGGTGGCCTCGGTCGGCGCGAATGCCCGCGCGAACGTCCGCTCCGGCGACAGCGCCAACTGCTGGGCCGCCAGCACGCCGTCGGCGTCGATCTCCCGTTGTCCACGCATTTCGTCCATGTCGGTACGCGCCTCGCCGCCGCTGCGCTCCGCAAGCACGTAGAAGGCGTAAGCCACCAGTGGATCCTTGCGCACGCCGGTACCGGCGCGGAAGTTGTTGCCCAGGTTGCGCAGCGCCACACCGTTGCCCTGCAACGCGGAGCGCCGGTACAGGTCAATCGCTTGCGGCAGATCCTGCGGCACGCCCCTGCCCTGCTTGTACATCACGCCCAGCACGAGTTGCGCCATGGAGTGCCCGCCGTCGGCGGCAAGCCGCAGGTGACGCACCGCCTCGGCATAATCGACGGCGATGCCGTCGGCGTCGTAGTAAAGGCGTCCCAGCGTGTACGCCGCTTCCAGATCACCGCCGCGTTCGGCCTGCCCGCACCAGGTGCGGACGTCGTCGATGAAATCGCGGGCGCCTTCCTCCACATAGAAGGTGCACAGCTCGGCGGCGGCCGGGACATCACCGTTGCGCGCCGCCGCCAACCGATCCCACAGCCAGTTGGATTGCGCGGCTGCCAGCAACGGCCACAGCAGGCCGACACCCAACCCCGTCCCCAATGCCGTCCTCGCACGCATCGCGTTTCCCCCGCGTCCCGACCCGCGCAGTCTAGGCAGGGTCCGCGACAGCCGCAATCAGCCGGTGTTCTGCACGCCCTGCGATACGCCGTTGATGCTGGCCACGAGTGCGCGCAGCAGGGTGTCGTCCTCGCGGCCGGCCTCGCGCCAGCGCCGCAGCAGGTCCGCCTGCAGCACGCTGATCGGATCGATGTACGGATTGCGCAGGCGGATCGACAGCGCCAGCCGCTGATCGTGTTGCAGCAGCCATTCGTCGCCGGTCAGGCGCAGGACCCAGCGCAGGGTGAGCGCGTGTTCGCGCTGGATGCGCGGGAAGAACTCGCCATGCAGTTCGCCGGCCATGCGCGAGAACATTTCGGCGATGCTCAGATCTCCCTTGGCCAGCACCATCGAGATGTCATCGAGGAAGGTGCGGAAGAACGGCCAGTCGCGCGCCATCTCCAGCACCGCGTCCTCGCCGTGCGCGTCGACCGCCGCCTGCAGGCCGCTGCCGACGCCGAACCAGCCGGGAATCACCGCGCGCGCCTGGCTCCAGGCGAACACCCACGGAATCGCGCGCAGGTTGCCCAGCGCCGCGTCCTGGCCGAGCCGGCGCGACGGCCGCGAACCCAGCGTCATCCGCTCGATCACGTCGATTGGCGTGGCGCTGCGGAAGTAATCCATGAAGCGCGGCGCGCCGACGAAATCGCGATAGACCGCGCTGCTGTGGCCGGCGACGGTGTCCATGACCGCGCGCCACGCCGGCTCGCGCGGCTCCTGCGGGCGCGGCCGCAGCGAGGACGCCAGCACCGCGCCCACCGCCTGTTCCAGCGAACGCAGCGCCAGCGCGCGGATGCCGTACTTGCGATGGATGACCTCGCCCTGTTCGGTGACCCGCAGGCGGCCGTCGACGCTGCCGCGCGGCGAGGCATCGACCGCGCGGGTGGTCTTGCCGCCGCCGCGGCTGATCGAACCGCCGCGGCCGTGGAAGAAAGTCAGCTTGATGCCGAGTTCGTTGGCGGTCTGCAGGAGTTCGACCTGGCCGCGCTGCAGGCCCCAGCGCGAGGCGGCGATGCCGCCATCCTTGCCGCTGTCGGAATAGCCCAGCATCACCATCTGCACGTTGCCGCGCGCGGCCAGGTGGGCGCGGTAGACCGGATCGGCCATCAGATCGCGCAGCGTGTCCGGGCCGTGGCGCAGATCGTCCACCGTCTCGAACAACGGCGCGATGTCCAGCGGCACGTGTCCGTCCTGGTCGACCAGCCCGCCGCGGCGCGCCAGCGCCAGCACGGTGAGGACGTCGGCGCGGTTGTGCGCCATGCTGATGATGTAGGCGCCCAGCGCATCGGGACCGTGCCGCCGGCGCGCGTCGCCGAGGGCCGCGAACACCGCGTCCAGGCGCGGATTGCCTGCTTCCTCCGATGCCGGCAGCGGTTGCTCGCCGCTGGCGTAGGGCGCCAGCAGCGTGCCGCGTTCTAGCGCGTCGCGCGATTCCCACCGCGCGTCGCCGAGCGCGGCCGCGACCGCGCGCGCATGCACGCTAGATTCCTGGCGCACGTCCAGCCGCGCGAGGTGGAAGCCGAAGCTGCGGATGCGCCAGGCCAGCCGGCGCACCGCGAACCAGCCGGCGTGGATGCCGCGATTGGCTTCCAGGCTGCGCAGGATCAGGTCGACGTCGGCGGCGAGTTCCTCCGGGCCGGCGTAGCCCTGAGGACGATTCTCCAGCGTGGCCTGCAGGCGCGCGCGCATCAGATCGTTGAGCAGGCGGTACGGCATGTCGCCGTGGCGGGGACGCGACTGCGCCGCCGCCTGCGGCAGCAGCGCGCGGTAGGCGTCCACGCGCGCGATCACTTCCGGCGACACCCCGACCAGCGAGGTCGACTGGCTGAGCAGCGTGGTGAGCTGGCGCAGTTCCTTGACGTAGCGGCGCAGGATCATCGCGCGCTGCGCGTCGAGGGTCGCGGTGACGGTGCCGGCATCGACGTTGGGATTGCCGTCCATGTCGCCGCCGACCCAGGTGCCGAAGCGCAGCAGCCGCGGCAGGCGGCGGGTGATCGCGGGCTGTTCGCCGTAGACCTGGACGATCGCGTTCTCCAGGGTCTCGTACAGCACCGGCACCACCCGGTACAGCACTTCGATCAGGTAGAAGCCGACGTGCTCGCGCTCGTCCTCCACGCCCGGGCGTACCGGCGAGGAATCCGCGGTCTGCCAGGCCGAGGTCAGCGCCATGCGGAAGCGCGCGGTGTCGGTGGCCTGTTCGCCGGGCGTGCGGGTGCCGTCCAGCCCGTTGACCAAGCTGGCGACCATCAGTTGTTCCTTTTCCAGCAGGGCGCGCCGGACCGCCTCGGTGGGATGCGCGGTGAACACCGGTTCGATGTCGATGCGCGGCAACCATTGCGCCAGCTCATCGACGCCCACGCCCTGCGCGCGCAGCCGCTGCAATACGTCCTGCAGGCCTTCCGGCTGCGGCTTGGCGCTGTCGGTGCGCTGGTAGTCGCGGCGGCGGCGGATGCGGTGCACGCGCTCGGCGATGTTGACCACCTGGAAGTACGTGCCGAAGGCGCGGATCAGGCTTTCGGCGTGCGAAGGTTCCAGTCCGGCCAGCAGGCCCGCGAGCGACTGCGGCGGCGCGTCGCTCTGGCGGCGCGCGATGGCGGTGGTGCGCACGCGTTCCACTTCGTCCAGGAACGCGGGCGAGACCTGCTCGGCCAGCATGTCGCCGACCAGTGCGCCGAGCCGGCGCACGTCTTCACGGAGCGGAACATCGGGAGGAGCGAACTCGAGACTGCGGGGCGAATTCATCGAGGCGGCAGACCGGGCGGCGGGGGCGAGCCCACAACACTACCCCAATTCGGCCGCGGTTTGCTGCACCGCCGCACGTCTGTCCCGCGGGTGCGCGCGGGACAGGCGAAACGGACCGCAATTGGTCCGGTCCGTCGCCGTTTCAACGCCTGGCGGGCGCGGCGGGTGCCTGCTTCACGTAGCGGTCGAGCCAGGCGTTGGATTCGGCCAGCATCTGCAGGATCGATTCGCGCGCGCGGTAGCCGTGCGATTCGTTCGGCAGCATCACCAGTCGCGCGGTGCCGCCCAGGCCCTTGATCGCGGCGTACATGCGCTCGCTCTGGATCGGGAAGGTGCCGGAGTTGTTGTCCTGCTCGCCGTGGACGAGCAGCAGCGCGTCCTTGATCCGATCGGCGTGGTTGAAGGGCGACATGGCTTCGTACACCTGCGGCGCCTGCCAGAAATTGCGCTCCTCGGCCTGGAAGCCGAACGGCGTCAGGGTGCGGTTGTAGGCGCCGCTGCGGGCAATGCCGGCCTTGAACAGGCGCGTGTGCGCGAGCAGGTTGGCGGTCATGAACGCGCCGTAGGAGTGCCCGCCGACGGCGATGCGCCCGCGATCGGCCACGCCCAGCCGGACCGCTTCGTCCACCGCGGCTTCGGCGCTGGCGACCAGTTGCGGGACGTAGGTGTCGTTGGGTTCCTGCTCGCCTTCGCCGACGATCGGCACGGAGAAGTCGTCCCACACCGCGTAGCCCATCGCCAGGAACGCCTGCGGTCCCCAGTAGCTGATCGTGTTGAAGCGGTACGGGGAATCCGTCACCTGGCCGGCCGCCTCGGCGGATTTGAACTCGGCAGGATAGGCCCACATCAGCATCGGCAGGCGGCCGTCGCGCTTGGGGTCGTAGCCCGGCGGCAGGTACAGCGTCGCGGTCAGGTCCACGCCGTCCTTGCGCTTGTAGCGGATCTGCTGCTTCTTCACGCCCTTCAATTGCGGCGTGGGATGCGGGAAGCGGGTCAGCGCGCGCGGCGCGGCCTCGCCTTCGGCGACGAACAGGTTGGTGGGTTCGTCGGGCGATTCGCGCGTGATCAACAGGCGCCGGCCTTCGGCATCCAGCGGCGCGATCGGCGCGGCGTAGTACGGCGCCTGCGAATGGAACAGGCGGGTGCTGCCGCCTTCGAGGTCGACCTTGTCCAGGAACGGGCGATCCCCCTCCGGCGACGCGCCATCGCCGATCCGGAAAATGCTGCGGCCGTCGGCGGCCATCATCAGCCGCGACTGGCCGCGCGCGTCCTGGACCAGCACGGGCTGGCCGGGATCGTTGTAGCGATCCTCGTAGGAGCCTTCGCGGATCAACTTCGGCGGCTGCGCCGCGTCGTCCGGCGCGATCCGCCATTCGCGGATCCGGCGGTTCTTCCACCACGCCTCGCTGATCAGCGCCAACTGCCCGTTGCCCCACTGGATGTCGGCCAGGCGCATGCCCAGGCGCGCCAGCGTCACCGGCGGCCGGTCGAACGGCGCGGACTGCATCATCACCGCGTCGCGGATCGCGGCGTCGCGCGAGGGGTCGCCGCCGTCCTGCGCCTCGGCCCAGACCAGGGTGGCATCGGCGTCGGCACGCCATTTGATGTCGCGCACGCCGGCCGGCACCGCGTCGTTGCCCGGCGGCAGGCCTTCGACCAGCGGCAGTTTCGCCACCTCGTGGACCAGCCGGCCCTGCCTGTCGAGCACTTCGATGCGGGTGGGGAAGGAGGTCACCGGCACCAGGTAGGAGAACGGCCGCTCGATGCGGCGGCGCAGGATGTAGCGGCCGTCCGGCGAGATCGACAGCGACAGGTTCAGATCGGGATTGCCCAGGGTCTTCACCGTGCCGGCCAGATCGATCAGCGCCGGCTGCGAGCGCAGGTGGTATTCCAGCAGGCGCGCGTCGTCCTCGTTGCGGAGCATGTCCTGGTAGGTGCGGATCTGCACCACGCCGGCGCCGGCCTGGGTCTGCTGCACGTTGGGACCGGACGGCACCCGGCTGCGTTCCGGCGCCCCGCCCTGTCCCTGCGGCTGCAACTGGACCAGCAGGCCGCTGCTGTCGCCCAGCCAGGCATAGCCGCGTCCCATGACGGTGTTGAGTGCCCGATCGGTCAACTTCCGCGCGCTGCGTGCCTGCACGTCGATCAGCCACAACTCGTTGCCGGCGGACTGCGGATCAATGCGGTTGAAGGCGATATGGCGCTGGTCCGGCGACCAGCGGAAGCCGACCATCGACAATGGCTGCGGCAGGCCCTGGATGCGCAGTTCCTCGCCGGACGCGATGTCCTGCAGCCAGAAATCGGTGCCGAAGGAGAACCGGCTGGCGGAGTGGCTGCGCGGATGGATGCGCAGGCCGGCCAGCTTCAGTTCCGGCTGGGCGACCACGTCGATGCCCGGCAGCGTGGGCACCTGCATGAGGGCCAGCAGGTCGCGGTTCGGGCTGACCGACACGTCGGGACGGCGGGGCGCGTCGACGATGGCGCGCAGGGCGGGCGGCGGCAGTTGGTAGCCGGCGTCGGCGGTGACGGGTGGCGCCGACGCCGGCGTGCGCGCGAAGGCGGCCGGGGCCAGCAGGCCCACCGCCAGGGCCAGGGCGGCGATACGGGGCATGGCGATCATGCGGAGCTCTCGTTCACAGGAATTCATGCGAGCTTAACAACCGGCCACGGACGGGGCCACGGCCGTCGGTCATGCCCGCCGCATCCATCGCTCCATCCGGAACAACCGATATAATGGCCGCCCTCGCCGAGGGGCGCTGCGACCGTGACGACTTCGAGGAAGTGCTCACGGCCAGGCTCGGCAGGGTTCTTCTGTAACGGCGCCCGGTCGAGAATGCGAGCCCAGCTCGCCCACTAACCGGAGCAATGCAATGAACGCCGTACGCCAGTTTTCCACCGAGGGTGACTACAAGGTCGCCGACATTTCCCTGGCCGACTGGGGCCGCAAGGAAATCGACATCGCCGAGCACGAGATGCCGGGCCTGATGTCCATCCGCCGCAAGCACGCCGCCGCCAAGCCGCTCAAGGGCGTGCGCGTGACCGGCTCGCTGCACATGACCATCCAGACCGCCGTGCTGATCGAAACGCTGGTGGACCTGGGCGCCGACGTGCGCTGGGCCTCGTGCAACATCTTCTCCACCCAGGACCATGCCGCCGCCGCGATCGCCGCCAGCGGCACGCCGGTGTTCGCCTGGAAGGGCGAGAGCCTGGAGGAGTACTGGGACTGCACGCTCGACGCGCTGAGCTTCGGCGGCGGCAAGCTGGGTCCGGAACTGGTCGTCGACGACGGCGGCGACGTCACCCTGCTGATCCACAAGGGCTATGAACTGGAAAACGGTTCGGACTGGGTCAACACCCCGTCCTCCAGCCACGAGGAGCAGGTGATCAAGAACCTGCTCAAGCGCGTGCAGAAGGAACGCCCGGGTTACTGGACCGAAGTGGTCAAGTCCTGGAAGGGCGTGTCCGAGGAAACCACCACCGGCGTGCACCGCCTGTACCAGCTGGCCGAAGCCGGCACCCTGCTGGTCCCGGCGATCAACGTCAATGACTCGGTCACCAAGTCCAAGTTCGACAACCTGTACGGTTGCCGCGAATCGCTGGCCGACGGCCTGAAGCGCGCGATGGACGTGATGCTGGCCGGCAAGGTCGCGGTGGTGTGCGGCTACGGCGACGTCGGCAAGGGTTCGGCGCACTCGCTGCGCGCCTATGGCGCCCGCGTGATCGTCACCGAGATCGATCCGATCTGCGCGTTGCAGGCGGCGATGGAAGGCTTCGAGGTCAACACCATCGAGGACACCCTGGGCACGGCCGACATCTACGTGACCACGACCGGCAACAAGGACATCATCACCATCGATCACATGAAGGCGATGAAGGACCAGGCCATCGTGTGCAACATCGGCCACTTCGACAACGAAATCCAGGTCGACGCGCTGGTCAACTTCCCGGGCGTGCAGAAGGTCAACATCAAGCCGCAGGTGGACAAGTACGTGTTCCCGAACGGCAACGCGATCTTCCTGCTGGCCGAAGGCCGCCTGGTCAACCTGGGCTGCGCCACCGGCCACCCGAGCTTCGTGATGTCCAACTCGTTCGCCAACCAGACCCTGGCCCAGATCGATCTGTGGGCGAACAAGGACAGCTACGAGAAGACCGTCTACCGCCTGCCCAAGCACCTGGACGAGGAAGTGGCGCGCCTGCACTTGGAGAAGATCGGCGTCAAGCTGACCAAGCTGACCCAGGAACAGGCCGATTACCTCGGCGTGCCGGTGGAAGGCCCGTACAAGCCGGATCACTACCGCTACTGATCGGCTCACGGCCGCACGGTTTCAACGCGACGGGCGCCTTCGGGCGCCCGTTGTCGTTGACGGACCGCAATCCGGTTCAAGACGGAGGCGCATCGCACCGCCAGGATCGCGTGCGACGCCGGCCCGGAGATCGCCATGACGCCCGCCATCGAACTGCTCAGACGCGAGAAAGTCGTGCATGCCGTGCACGGCTACGCGCACGACCGCGATGCCGGATCCTACGGTGCCGAAGCGGTCGAGAAGCTGGGCCTGGATCCGGCGCGGGTGTTCAAGACGCTGCTGGCGGCCACCGAAGCGCGTGAACTGCTGGTGGCCGTCGTGCCGGTCGCCGGCCAGCTCGACCTCAAGGCGCTGGCCGAAGCCGCCGGTTGCCGCCGCTGCGGGATGGCGGCGGCGGACGCGGCCCAGCGCGCCACCGGCTATCTGATCGGCGGGATCAGTCCGCTGGGGCAGAAGAAGCGCCTGCGCACCTTCCTCGACGACAGCGCGCGCGCCCTGCCCACGCTGTACGTCAGCGCCGGCCGCCGCGGCCTGGAGGTGGAACTGGCCGCGGACGATCTGGCGCGCCTGACCGGCGCCGGTTTCGCCCCGATCGGCCGGGCGCGCTGAAACCGCCGCGGCTCAAGGCGCCGGGCGCCTTCATCATGGCCGCCAGTTGGCGTTGTTCTCCCAGAATTCCACCGCGCGGCGATAGGCCTCGCGATCCAGCGGCGTGCCGGAACCGCCCTCTTCCACGCCCAGCGCGTTGCGCATCATGGTGATGGGCGCCATCGGGATCTCTTCCGGCTCGGCCGTATACAGGCAGCCGACGACGCCCCAGTCCGCGTCGATGGGGCTGCCTTCGCGGGCCAGCTGCTCACGGCTGTAGAGGATCACCACCAGATAGCGGGCCACCGGCGGCTCCACGCCCTCGAACCAGCGCACCAGCACCGGCAGTTCCCCGCGCGTGCGCGCCTCGTAGGCCGAACGCAGCTGGTGGCGGTTGGCATCGGTGATCGGGACGGTCAGGCAGCGGGTGGACGTCCAGTTCTCGTGCACGTGCAGCCGGCAGAAGGGCGCGTAGCCCTCCAGCTCCTTCAACGGCGCATGGGTATTGAGGTGTGCTTCGAACTGCCCGGGCGTGCAGTCCTGGATGGTGTTGCGGCGGGTTTCGCGGGGAAACAGGCGGGTGCGTGCGAACGGCGTCAGGACGATGGACATGGAAGATCGCGGTGAAGAAACCCGCACAGGGTAGCGCGTGGCCGTTCCCGGATCCGGCCCTCGTTTGCATATCCATCTTGATGGAGAGATATAATGACGCCACTTCCGTCGCCCTCCCCGCCCATGACCACGCTGAGCTTCGAGTTCTACCCGCCCAAGACCGACGAGCAGCGCGCCCAGCTCGACCGTACCGCCGAGAAGCTCAAGGCGTACGACCCGGAATACGTGTCCTGCACCTTCGGCGCGGGCGGCTCCACCCTCAGCTACACCTCCGAGACGGTCCGCCACCTCAACCAGAAGCATGGCTTCTCGGCCGCGCCGCACCTGTCCTGCGTGGGCGGCAGCCGCGAGGAAATCCGCGAACTGCTCAAGCTCTATCGCGCCATCGGCTGCAAGCGCATCGTCGCGCTGCGCGGCGATCTGCCCTCCGGCATGGGCCACCCGGGCGATCTGCGCTATGCCTCCGAGCTGATCGCGTTCATCCGCGCCGAGCACGGCGACACCTTCCACATCGAGGTCGGCGCGTACCCGGAAACGCATCCGCAGTCCGACGACGCACTGGCCGACCTGAAGTACTTCAAGGCCAAGGTCGACGCCGGCGCCGACGGCGCCATCACCCAGTACTTCTACAACGCCGACGCCTATTTCCATTTCGTCGACGCGGCGCGCCGGATGGGCGTGACCATCCCGATCGTGCCGGGCATCATGCCGATCTCCAATTTCTCCCAGCTCAAGCGCTTCTCCGAAGCCTGTGGCGCCGAGATCCCGCGCTGGATCGGCAAGCGCATGCAGGCCTATGGCGACGACGTGGACGGCATCCGCGAGTTCGGTGCCGACGTGGTCGCCCGCCTGTGCGAACAGCTCGTGGCCGGCGGCGCGCCCTCGCTGCACTTCTACACCCTCAACCTCGCCAAGCCGACCCAGGCCGTGTTGAGCCGCCTCGGGCGCTGACGCCGCGCGCATGCGCGGCGAAAACATTGGCGTATCACGCGCCGGCCGGTAGGCTGGCGCGATGCGATGCCCTGTTCTCCTGCTGCTCGCCGCCTACCTGGCCTGGTCCGGCGGAATCCCGCGCGCGCGGGCGCAGGACCCGGTGCAGCGCTGCACCACGATGACCGGCGGGACGGTCTACACCGACAAGCGCTGCGAGGACATCGGCGCGATGGATCGGCTGCCCGATCCGGGTTCGTCGGGAGTGCGTGGCGGCACGAGCCTGTATCGCGGCACCTGCTCGCGCACGCTCAGCGATCTGGTGTCCCAGATCACCGCCGCGATCGATGCCCACGACGTCAACCGCCTGGCCGGCATCTACCAGTGGAGCGGCATCTCCGACGCCTCGGCCAACCGGATCCTGGACCGGCTGGAAGCAGTGGTGCAGCGGCCATTGATCGACATCGTGCCGATCCGTCCGGCCGCGCCGGTGCTGGCCGAGGACGGCAGCGTGATCGACGCCAACACCGACGGTTACTACCCGCAGACCACGCCGCAGCGGCCGGTGGGCCTGCGCCTGGAGCAGACGCTGAAGAACAGCGCGACGCCGTCGCGCACGGTGTT
>Ga0182741_1000509_pt1 | contig 58015 bp, 45 predicted proteins | sample eDN5th37CBELigOP_FD_128874 | JGI IMG/M metagenome (GOLD analysis project Ga0182741, IMG submission 128874) | Enriched Organic Plus compost microbial communities from Emeryville, California, USA - eDNA 5th pass 37_C BE-Lig OP (version 2) (version 2) ... | reverse complement strand
TGTTCGCCCATGAAGCGCCGCGCATCGGCCAACGCGCCGGTGGCCCGGTCGAGGATCGCGCGATCCTCGTCGGTTAGCGTGCCGCGCGCCGGCACCCGCCCGCCGAGGTTCTTGGCGATCATCGACAGCGATCGCTGCGCCAGGTTGCCGAGGTCATTGGCGAGATCGGCATTGGTACGGTTCACGATCGACTCGTGGCTGTAGTTGCCGTCCTGGCCGAACGGAACCTCACGCAGAAGGAAGTAGCGCACCTGGTCGAGGCCGTAGTGCGCGACGAGGTCGAACGGGTCGATCACGTTGCCGACCGACTTCGACATTTTCTCCCCGCGGTTGAACACGAAACCATGCCCGTAGACCCGCTTTGGCAACGCGATTCCCGCTGACATCAGGAAGGCCGGCCAGTAGACAGCGTGGAAGCGCGTGATGTCCTTGCCGATCACGTGGACGTCGGCCGGCCAGTAGCGCCACCGCTCTGCATTCGTGTCGGGATAGCCGGCGGCGGTGATGTAGTTGGTCAGCGCGTCGACCCACACATACATCACGTGCGCCTCGTCGCCGGGCACCGGAATGCCCCAGTCGAAGGTGGTGCGCGACACCGACAGGTCCTTCAGCCCCGACTTCACGAAGCTGACGATCTCGTTGCGCCGCTCCGGCGGGCCGATGAAGTCCGGATTGGCCTCGTAGTACGCCAGCAGCCGGTCCTGGTAGGCCGAGAGCCGGAAGAAGTAGCTCTCCTCCTCCACCCACTCGACCGGCGTGCCCTGCGGGCCGTAACGCACGCCGTCGGCGCGCACCTCGGTCTCGCTCTCGTCGTAGTAGGCCTCGTCGCGGACCGAATACCAGCCGGCATAGCCGCCCTTGTAGATGTCGCCGTTGGCGGCCATCGCCTTCCACAGCGCCTGGCTCGCCTCAGTGTGCCGCGGCTCGGAGGTGCGGATGAAGTCGTCGTTGGAGGCGTTGAGCACCTCGGCCATCCGGCGGAACTCGGCGGAGTTGCGGTCGGCCAGCGCGCGCGGGGTCAGCCCCTCCCTGCGCGCCGTCTGCAGCATTTTGATGCCGTGCTCGTCGGTGCCGGTCAGAAACAGCACGTCCTTGCCGTCGAGGCGCTGGAAGCGCGCCAGCGCGTCCGTTGCAATCAACTCGTAGGCATGGCCGATATGCGGACGCCCGTTCGGATAGGAAATCGCCGTGGTGATGTAGAATTTTTCGCGTGACATGGCTTCGTCGCCCGACTGCTCGAAATGACTGGGGAATTGAAAAGCGCGCAACGGCAGGCAACGCCCGCCGGCCCGGAGCCGGCATCACATTCGGAGCGTGCGGTGCGACTTGAGGATCATGGTCAGCGCGTGTTGCTTGCGGTCCAGATTGTAAGTGTCCGCGTCGTGAATCGCAACGAGCATTTCGTCCCACGCCTTGGCCAGTGCCGCCGCCCGCTCGGTCTCGCCCCTTCTGGCCGCATCCAGAGAGGCTTCCGAGAAGCAGCGCAGAAGCTGGTCGTTCATGAGATGGAACAGGATCTCGTTGCCGCGCACGCCGACGGCATCGGCCAGCCGGTGCAGCAGCGCGCCGTCGAGCTGCGGCGCCGAAAGCAGCGCATCGACCGCGTCTACGATCTCAATGCCGCCGAATTCGGTCAGCAGTAGCGCCGTGCGCACGCTGCCCTCGGCGCGGGCGAAGAGCGCCGCCCGCTTCGCTTCCGAAATCCGAACTCCCGCCGCCTCTAGCGCCCCAGCGAGATCTGCGTCGGAGAGCGGCGACAGCCTGATCGTCTGGCAGCGCGAGCGGATCGTCGGCAGCAGCCGTCCCGGCGAATGCGAGATCAGCAGGAACAGCGTCTTTTCCGGCGGCTCTTCAAGACGCTTCAGCAAGGCATTGGCGGCATTGACGTTCATGTCGTCCGCTGAATCAATAATGACGACCCGGTAGGCGCCGTCATGGGCGGTCATTGACAGGAAGCGGCCGATCTTGCGGACCTCCTCCACGCCCAGGCTCGTCATGAACTTCTTGGTCTTGTCGTTGTAGCTGCGCGTCACGTGCTGGACAGCCAGGTGCGCCCCGGAGGCCACCTGCCGGAACAGCGAAGAAGACGGGTCGGCCGGTCGGATCGTCTCCGGTGCTTCGGACGGCTCCGGATACTCCAGCAGGTGCCGTGCGATGTGGAACGCGAGCGTCGCTTTGCCTATCCCCTGCGGCCCGCTGAGCAGCAGCGCATGATGCAGCCGCCGCGAACGGTAGGCCTCGGCAATCGAAGCCAAGGCCGCCGAATGGCCGAACAGCACCGCCGTTTCGGCAGGTTCGGGGATTCCTTCCAGCGTGTCGTGCTGTTCCGGCGCCAGGCGCTCGAACGTCATGGCGCGGCGACCTCGCGCGGCGTACGGGCGTCGAGCGCGGCCGTGACCGCAGCGCCAATGATCCGCGCGACCGTGACTGCGTCCGCTGAAGCGTCGATCACCAGGCAGCGGCCGGGCTCCTGCGCGGCGATCTGCAGGAAGGCGTCGCGGCGGTGGCGGTGGATCTCGATGTCCTCCCGCTCGAAGCGGTCCACCGCCGCGTCGCCCCGGCGGGCCGCGGCGCGTCGCAGGCCCTCCTTCGGGTCGATGTCCAGAATCAAGGTCATGTCCGGCATCGTTCCGTCCACCGCGACCTGCTCGGTGGCAGCCACCAGCGCCTTGGCGGAGGGTTCCGAGCTTCCCTGGTAGACGCGCGTCGAATCGATGAAGCGGTCGCAGAGCACCACCGCCCCGCGCTGGAGGGCCGGTCGGATCACGCACCGGACGTGGTCGGCCCGTGCCGCGGCGAACAGGATCGTCTCCATCGCCGGCCCGAACGGCTCGGCCGCGCCCGAGAGCAGCACGTGCCGAATAGCCTCCGCCCCCGGCGAGCCACCCGGCTCGCGCGTTACCACGACCTCGTGGCCGCGCGCGCGCAGCAGCTCGGCCAGGCGGGCGATCTGGGTCGACTTGCCTGCCCCCTCGCCGCCCTCGAAGGTCACGAAGAAGCCGCGCCGAAGCGTTTCGGTGTGCGCTGCACTCATGACCGCCGTCATAGTCCGGCTTGGCGTCGAGGTCTATGACGGCAGGATGCGTGACGGCAGGATGCGGTGCCACAGGCTGGCGAAGAGCGACCCTACGGCGTCGGCCGCGCGGCGGTAGATCGACCCCTCTTCCACCGTTTCGGCCGCATAGAGCGGCACCGACTGGCTCAACGTCCCGGCGATCCGGATTTCGAGCGAGGCAACCTGATCGCCCATCCGCACGGGGGCCGGCAGCGGCCCGTCATAGACGATGCGGGCCTCCACGCTTCCTGGCACGCCTTCGGCCGGCAGCAGCAGAGGCGCCGGCCCCGCGACCTTCAGCGTCACAGTCCCCTTTTCGCCGCCGTACACTTCCGCGTCTCCAACCACCTCACCGCGTCGAAAACCGATCGCGCGACGGAACGAGCGCGACGCCCAGTCGAACAACGCGCGGGCCTCCTCGGCGCGCTCCTTCTCGCTGGAAAGCCCGGCCAGAACCCCGAAGAAGCGAAGGTCGCCGTTGCGCACCGCGCCGAGCAGCGAATAGCCGTCCGCTTCCGTATAGCCCGTCCCCATGCCGTCCGCGCCGATGTCGAGCTTCAGCATCGGGTTGCGATTGCGCTGCGTGATGCCGTTCCAGGTGAAGTCGGGTTGCGAATAGATGCGGTAGTAGTCCGGGTAGGTCAGCCAGATGTGCTGGGCCAGCCTCACCAGGTCGCGCGCGGTGACGCGCTGGCCCTCCGCGGGCAGGCCTGTGGCGTTGCGGAACTGCGAGGAGGACAGGCCGAGCTCCTGTGCCCGCCGGTTCATGATCTCGGCGAAGGCGGCCTCGCTGCCGGCAAAGCCCTCCGCCAGGGCGATCGCGCCGTCGTTGGCGGCCTGAATGATGACCCCCTGGATGAGATCCGAGACGGCCACCTGCGAGCGCACCTTCGCGAACATGGTGGAGGTGCCGGAAGGCGCGCCGCCGGTGCGCCAGGCATTCTCGCTGATGGTGAAGAGCTGATCGGGCTTCAGGCGTCCCGACGACAGGGCGTCGAACACCACCTCCATGGTCATCAGTTTGGCCAGCGAAGCCGGCGCGAACGGCAGGTCAGGCGCCTTGGCAAGCAGCACAGCACCGGTCGAAGCCTCGATCACGTAGGCCTGTCGTGCCTTGGTTTCCAGGCGCTGTGCCTCGGCATCCCCGCCTTCCGCCGCGACGAGGCAAAGTCCGACGCAGATGGCCAGCAGCGAACGCTTCATGGCTTCGCCGCTGCAGGCAAGGCGATCAGTCGCGAACGATGATGGCGTCCGGAGCGCCGTTCGCCCAGGCCCCCGCCAGCATCCCATCCAGGGTGGAGCGTCCGTCCTCGTAGAGGTTGACGGAGTAGAGTGTCGTGTCGCCGTCGGTCGCCGTCTGGACTTCCGCACGTCCGAGCGACGCCAGCCGGCTACGGAGCGCCTCAGCTTGGGCGGCCGTCGTCAGCGTGGCTGCCGCCACGAACGGCTCGGACCGTTCCATCTTCGTGACTGCCACGCGGGTTTCGGCCGCGAACACGTCGAAGGCCCGGACCGCGGGCGCCCTCTGTTCCGGCGCATAGGACATCGCGATCGCCATCTCGACGGAATCGATCGCGTCGAACGAACTTCCTGGACGCTCGGGAACGATCGGTCCAAAGGCCGGCAACTCGGGGAAGTCGGCACTCGCCACCGCGAACGGCGGAACGGACGTGCTGTCACGCAGCCGGCCAGGGAACGCGGCCGACGGTTCCGGGGCCGAGCGAGTCGGCGTCGCGCCGTTCATGGCGATCATCACGCCGGTCGGCAACCCGTCGGACGGGTCCGGAGCCTTGTTGCCGGGCCGGTAGGAGGCAAGAAGGTACTCATCGTCTCGGCCATCGAGCGGCGCGCGCCCGACATATTCGACCTTCACCTTCGCGGTGCCGACGCGGGCGTATCCCAGCATCTCGGCCGCGCGGTACGACAGGTCGACGACGCGGCCCTCATGATACGGCCCGCGGTCGTTGATCCGCACGATGACGGAGCTTCCGTTCGCGAGATTGGTGACGCGCGCGTAGCTGGGCAGCGGCATCGTCGGATGCGCACCGGTGAGATGCGTCATATCGTAGATTTCGCCGTTCGCCGTCAGGCGTCCGTGGAATGCCTCGCCGTACCATGAGGCGAGTCCGGTCTTCTTGTAGCCCTTCTCTTCCTTGGGCACGTAGACCTTGCCGCGCACCACGTAGGGCTTGCCGAGCTGTTCGCGGCCGCCGCCGCGCGGAAGATTCGATTTCTTGTTGGTGACGCGAGGGCTTGCCTTAACCCCGTAGACTGACTCGGCGAAATATTCCTTCGACCGCTTCTTGTCCGGATTCACCATCGCCTTGGGTTGGGAGCTCGTGCATGACGCGAGCATCCCACCGCAAATCAGGAGCGCCATGATGGATGTTGCGCGACCCAAAACCCCGCGCGCCGATATTGCCATGCCTGAACGTCCCGCTTCGGCCTGTCTCGTCTTGCCTGCGCCCCTCCTGTTGCGAGCAAGACACACACCCCATCTGTCTTCTCCATACAAAGCAGATGTTAGCGTGCATTTAACGCAATGTGACGGGATCGGGGCAAGATTGTGGTGACGACGGAACGAAAACGCGGCGCAAAGGGGCGCCGCGTCGAAATTTCCGCTTGACCTGAGGCGGGCGTTCGCCCGCCTCCGTCACGCCAGCGCCTGCTCCGAGATTCGCTTGAGGTCGGGCGGGAGCGCCTCGGCGGTGAGGCTGGCCACGGCGGCGTCGAGCGCCATCGACTCCTGGTCGCGCGAGCCGAGCCGGCGCACGTTGACGGTGCTCTCCTCGGCCTCGCGCCGGCCCACGACGAGAAGCACCGGCACCTTCGTCAGGCTGTGCTCGCGAACCTTGTAGTTGATCTTCTCGTTGCGCAGGTCCGCCTCGGCCGACAGGCCGGCCGCCTTGAGCTTCGCAACCACCTTGCGGGCGTAGTCGTCGGCGTCGGAGGTGATGGTGGCCACCACGACCTGCAGAGGCGCGAACCACAGCGGCATGTGTCCGGCGTGGCTCTCGATGAGAATGCCGAGGAAGCGCTCCAGCGAGCCGCAGATCGCCCGGTGGATCATCACCGGCTGCTTCTTCTCCGAGCTTGCGTCGATATAGAAGGCGCCGAAGCGCTCCGGCAGGTTGAAGTCAACCTGGGTGGTGCCGCATTGCCATTCGCGGCCGATGGCGTCCTTCAGCGTGTACTCGAACTTCGGGCCGTAGAACGTCCCCTCGCCTTCGTTGATACCAGTCTTGATGCGGTTGTCCTCGCGCGCCATCCGCTCGAGCGCCCGCTTCAGGATGTCCTCGGCATGGTCCCACATCGCGTCGGTGCCGACGCGCTTTTCCGGCCGCGTGGCCAGCTTCACCACGACCTCATCGAAGCCGAAGTCCTTGTAGACCGACATCATCAGGTCGTTGATCTTGAGGATCTCGGCCTCGAGCTGGTCCTCGGTGCAGAAGATGTGGGCGTCGTCCTGCGTGAAGGCGCGCACGCGCATCAGTCCGTGCAGCGCGCCCGACGCCTCGTAGCGGTGGACGCTGCCGAACTCCGCGAGCCGGATCGGAAGGTCGCGATAGGACTTCAGCCCGTGCTTGAAGATCTGCACGTGGCCGGGACAGTTCATCGGCTTCAGCGCGAAGATGCGCTGGTCGGCCTCCGGGTCCTCCGGATGCGTGAAGGCGTGCGCGGACTTCACCGCGAACATGTTCTCCTGGTACCAGCCCCAATGGCCCGAGGTCTCCCACAGGCTCTTGTCGAGCACCTGCGGGGCGTTGACCTCCTGGTAGTCGTCGCCGAGCCGGCGGCGCATGTAGCCGATCAGGTTCTGGAACATCTTCCAGCCCTTGGCGTGCCAGAAGACGACGCCCGGTCCCTCCTCCTGGAAGTGGAACAGGTCCATCTCGCGGCCAAGGCGGCGATGGTCGCGCTTCTCCGCCTCCTCCAGCATGTGGAGGTACTGGTCGAGCTGCTCCTGGGTGGCCCAGGCCGTGCCGTAGATGCGGGTCAGCATCGGGTTGTTAGCGTCACCGCGCCAGTAGGCGCCGGCCACCTTCATGAGCTTGAAGGCGGTGCCGACCTGGCCGGTCGAAACCATGTGCGGGCCGCGGCAAAGGTCCGTCCATTCGCCCTGCGAATAGAACTTGATCTCCTGGTCCTCGGGAATGGCGTCGACCAGCTCGACCTTGTAGGCCTCGCCCTTGTCGCGGAAGAACGCCTTCGCCTCCTCGCGCGACACGACCCGCTTGGCGAACGGCTTGTTGCGCTGGATGATCTCGCGCATCTTCCTCTCGATGGCGGGAAAGTCCTCGGGCGTGAACGGCTGGTTGCGCGCGAAGTCGTAGTAGAAGCCGTTCTCGATCACCGGACCGATCGTCACCTGCGTTCCCGGCCACAGTTCCTGCACGGCCTCGGCCAGCACGTGGGCGGCGTCGTGGCGGATAAGCTCCAGCGCGCGCGGGTCGTCGCGGGTCAGGATCTCCACCTTGCCGGAGCCGCCGATCGGATCCGCTAGGTCGCGCACGGTGCCGTCGAGCACGTAGGCCACCGCTTTCTTGGCGAGCGACTTGGAGATCGACTCCGCCAGCGCGGCGCCCGTGGTCGCCGCGTCGTATTCGCGGACGGAGCCGTCGGGGAAGGTGAGGGAAACGGGTTCGGACATTGATCGCTCCTTTATCCAGTCCCGCAAACGAGCGCGGGTGGCTAATGCCGGAAGGCCCGGCAGGAGCGGTCTTTAGTAGCGGATACCGCCGGCGTAAAGCCGTCTCACAGCGATCATGTCGATGGTGGACGGCTCCGCGACAACCCGTCAGGAAGCCGTCGCCGCCTCCAGCGATGCGACCACACGCCAGATGTCAGACGGAGTGAAGGGCTTCTCCACCACCGGCGCACCGCTTTGCGCCAGGAAGCGGCCGGCCGCCGGGCCGAGGGTGTCGCCGGTCACGAAGACGATGCGCTCCGTCAGCTCCGGCCGGGTCTGTTCCAGCCATCGATAGAACGCCGGGCCATCCGTGTCGGGCATTCGGATATCGCAGAGGATCAGGTCGCAGGGACCTTCGTCCAACCGGTCGCGTGCCTCCCGGCCATTGCTCGCGATGACGCTCTGATAGCCGCGCCTGCCCAGTATCTCGGAGAGCGTCATGGCTATTTCCGACTCGTCATCTACCACCAGGGCGCGCCGGCGCCGGATCTGTTTCGACGCGGGGGCTGTCGTGTCGTTCATCTGCGTCGGGGCGGTGGTCGCGCCGCGCGGGAGGCGCAATTCGAATACCGCTCCACCGAGGGGGCCGTCGCCCAAGAGACGCAGGGTGCCGCCATGGGCCTCCGCAAGCCCGCGGGACACGGCGAGCCCGATGCCGGTGCCCTCACCCACCATCTTGGTCGTGAAGAATGGGTCGAACACCCGGCTGCGTATAGGCTCCGGCACACGTGGTCCGTTGTCGGCGATGGTTATCCACACCTGATCGGCGCCCGCGTCCTTTCCGGCTTCAATCCGGATCCTGCGCACGCCGTCCTTTGCTTCCAGCGCCTGCTGCGCATTCACGACCAGGTTAAGCAGCACCTGATGCAACTGGTCGGGGTCGGCTTCGATCGGAGGCAGTCCGGCGGGTATCTCGGTCTCGATCGCAATTCCTGCCGCCCGCAGGCCATAGGCGAGCAACTCCAGCACCTGCGCGACGATTTCGGCGAGATTCACCTCACGTCGTTCGGCCCTGCGCTGGCGGGCGATGGCGAGAAAGCTGCGGACAACGCGCGCGCAGCGTTCCGCCGCCTGTTCGATGGCCTTTGCCCGGCGCTCGATCTCGTCCTCACCCTCGGGCTCCGGCCCTGCAAGTCCGTCGCACAACATCGCGGCCTGGCCCAGAACCACGGCGAGCGGATTGTTCAGTTCATGCGCGATACCCGCGAGCAGCGAGCCAAGCGCCGCCATCTTTTCGGACTGGAACAGGCTCTCGCGCTGCCGCTCGATCTCGGGCTGCGCAGCCTTGCTTGCCGATAGGTCGCGCAGATGGGCTGTGAACAGGCGTCGCTCGGGAAGCCGCACTTCGGTGATGGTGAGTTCAACCGGGACCGTGCTGCCGTCGCGTCTCATGGCTTCCAGTTCCAGCCGGCGGCCGAGCACGCGCGGTATACCCGTGCGCGTGTAGCGCGCCATGCCATCGGAATGGATCTGCCGCATGTCGGGCGGAACGATCAGTTCGGCTAGCGGGCGGCCGACCGCCTCCTCGCGTGTGTAGCCGAATGTGCCCTGCGCTGCCGGGTTGAATTCAACCACGCGTCCGTCTTCGTCGGCCACGACGATACAATCGAGCGAGGAGGCGATCACGGCGGCGCTGATCGCCTCCGTTTCCTGCAGGTCGCGCAGACGCCTGGTGAGGCTGGCGAGTTCCGGCAGTTCCCAGGGAGCCGGCTCGCTCATGTCTCGTCCCCTTCCCCGTAAACATGTAGCCGACGCCGTGCACCGTCTTGATAACCTGTGGCCGGGAACGATTGCGTTCAACGCGTCGGCGAAGCCGCGTGATCCGGATGTCCACGGCACGGCTCTCGCCGCCTATTTCAGCACCGATGGCCGCAGCCAGCTTCTCGCGCGTCAGCACCCGATTCGGATGACGTGCAAAGGTCGACAGAAGCGCGAAGTCGGCATCGCTCAGCTTCTCGCGGGTTCCATCCGGCGCCACCAGCGCCCGGGCATCCTCATCCAGCATCATGTCGCCGAATTGCGGCCCCCTCTCGCCGGGACCGCCCGGTTTCGCGCCGGCCGGATTGGCCAGTTCCGCACCCGCCAAAGGCCGACGCAGCACCGCGCGGACGCGCGCAAGCAATTCCCGCAGGTCGAAGGGCTTCGCGACGTAGTCGTCGGCACCGATTTCGAGGCCGACGACACGGTCGATGACCTCGTTCGCTGCCGTCAGCATGATGATGCGCACCGGCGGTCCGGCACGTAGCCGCCGCGCGATCGAGAACCCGTCCTCGCCCGGCATGTTGACATCGAGCAGGATGAGGTCGGCCGTTTCCCGGGCCAGTTCGATGTCAAGCGCCACACCGTTGAGCGCCGTGCGAACCGCATAGCCCGACTTGCCGAGAAACTCGGTGAGCAGCGCGCCAATCTCAGGCTCGTCGTCCACCGCGATGATGCGCATCCCGCGTCGCTGCCCCCCTCGCGCGTTTTCTGACATAGCCGGTCCCGCGTTGTCCGGCAACTCACCCCTTCGCACAAAGCAAAAGGGCCGGCGCTTTCGCGGCCGACCCTCTTGTTCCGTGGATCTGTTATCCAACGAAGATGAAGTCCGCCTCCGTGAGCTGCGACGACTTGACGTTGAGCAGGAAGACGCTGTCGCTTGTTCCGGCGATACTGATGGTCGTGCCAAGCTGGGATTGCGAAAAACTTAGGTCATCGAAAGTCACCTTGTGGAACTGGAGCATGTCCACGCCGTCGGTGAAATCCTGGATCCTGTCCTGGCCGTTCACGCCCTTGAAGATGAAGACGTCCGCGTCGGCGCCTCCCGTCAGCGTGTCGTTGCCGCCGCGGCCGAAGAGCCGGTCCGCGCCGGCGCCACCACTGAGGATATTGTCGCTGGCGTTGCCGGTGAGCTTGTCGGCAAAGGCGGAACCGGCGACGGTTTCGACCGAGGTGAGCTTGTCTCCCTCAGCGAACCCGCCCGTTGCGGTGCCGGCGGAAAGGTCGACCTTTACGGCGGCGTTCGAGTTTGCGTAGGACACGGCGTCCCGGCCCTGGCCGCCGGCGAACTTGTCGGCACCGAGGCTTCCGTAGAGCAGGTCGTTGCCCTTGCCACCCGAGAAGCTCTCGGCCCAGTTGCCGCCATAGACGATGTCGTCGAAGTCCGAACCGATAACTCCTTCGATGGATACGATCGTATCGTTGAGGGCACCGGCGCCGCCCGCCGACTGAGTGGCAAGGTTCACGGATACGCCGCCGCTGGCACCGGCGTAGGACACCGTGTCGAAGCCTTCGCCGCCATCCAGGAAGTCGCCGCCGGCGCCGCCGTTCAGCGTGTCGCTGCCTTTGCCGCCATAGAGCCTGTCGTTGCCGTTGTAGCCGTAGAGCGTGTCCTTGCCGTCCATGCCAAACAGGCGGTCGGCGCCGTCGTCACCGCTGATCCGGTTGGCCAGCGCGTTGCCGACGCCGGTGAAGTCGTTCGCATGGATGTATTCGAGGTTCTCGACGTTCTGACCCAGTGTGTAGGTCGACAGGCTCGTGCGGACCTCGTCTGTTCCCGCGCCAGCCAGTTCGATGACCGTGTCCGACGCGGAGTCGACATAGTAGATGTCATTGCCGGTATAACCCTCCATGACATCATTCCCGGTACCGCCGTCGAGCAGGTCGTTACCGTTGCCGCCGTACAGTGCGTCGTTGCCCTCCCTGCCGTAGAGCCGGTCATCGCCATTGTTGCCGGTGAGCCTGTTGGCCAGGGCATTGCCGGTCAGGGTCCTTCCATAGGTGTGGTCGAGCACCTCTCCGTTCTCGATGTTGTCGCCCAGCGTCCAGTTTGTCCATGAGCGGATCGTGTCGGCGGTTCCGCCACCCTGCAATTCGATCACGACGTCCTGGGCCGAGTTGACCTCGTAGTTGTCGTTGCCAGCGCCGCCGACCATCCGGTCGTTGCCGTTGCCGCCGATCAGGACGTCGCTGCCGATGCCGCCATACAGCGTGTCGTTGCCATCGCCGCCGCTGAGTGTGGACGACCAGGACTTCGTGGCATCGAGAACGTTGGACAGGCCGTTGCCGGTGATGCTGACGCCGAAGGCGCCCGAGCCCGAATAGACGACGTTCTCGACATCCCCTCTGACCTGCGCGGTGTTGCTCAGATTGAGTGCCGTATTGCCGAGCAGCCTGATGAGGTCGGTCGCGACATCGCCACCGGTTTCGTCGACGACGTCGCCCGCATTGTCGACCGTATAGGTGTCGGCGCCAGTGCCGCCCCTCATGATGTCGGCGCCGGCGCCGCCATCGAGATCGTCCTTGCCATGGCCTCCGCCCAGCGTGTCGTTGCCAGAGCCGCCGACGATAACATTGTCGAGGGAATTCCCGATAAGGGTTGCGCCAACCGACGACTGCAGCACGAGCTTCTCGATACCCGCGCCGCCGGTCGAAAGGTCCACGCTGTAGTTGGCGTAGACGACATCGTAGCCGCTTGAGTCGCCGGTGATGATGTCGGCCGCGCTCTGGAGGTAGTAGGTGTCGTCGCCGGCGCCGCCGTCGAACCTGTTCGCACCCGAGCCTCCCCACATCCTGTCGTTGCCGGCGCCGCCGAGAAGCCTGTCGTCGCCGTCACGACCATAGAGCTCGTCGTTTCCAGCCCCGCCGTCGACGATGTCGTTGCCGCTGCCGCCGTCGAGCACGTCGTTGCCCTCCTCACCGAAGAGCTGGTCATGGTCGGCCTCGCCATAGAGGTAATCGTTGCCCGCATCGCCGAACATCCGGTCGTTGCCGCGGCCTCCCCACATGTGGTCGTTTCCGATCGCGCCGTCGCCGAGGTCGTCGTCGCCGCTCATGTAGTCATCACCGTCGCCGCCCCACAGCTTGTCGTGGCCGTCGTTGCCGACGATGTAGTCGTTGCCCGCCTCGCCATAGAGCTCGTCGTCGCCGGCCCAGCCCCAGATGGTGTCGTTGCCACCCCTGCCGAGGATCATCTCGTTGAGAGAGTCGCTGCCGACCAGGTCGCCTACGTAGACCGGGCCGATGAACGGGTAGTTGACCCACTTCCCACCCTGGCTGCTGTCATTGCCAATGATGATTTTGTCAATTGGCATCGTGGCCTCCATCGTGAGGCGACCAGGGCCGCCCCTCTCCTTTCGACGAACCGGAGTGGTTCGCGTTCGATGGAGCTAATAGGCATTGCCCGTTTCTGCAGCTTTCCGCCGTTTTATTGCGATGTAGCCAATGTTTCAGGCAGATTCGCTCAATGTTTCAGATCGAGCGGCGCAAAGTGTTACAAATCCGGGTTTCCCCCACCTTGGCATCCAGTTTCATGGGAGCGGCCGAGCCAAGGTGCGGGACGCGCGTTGGACATCGATCTCTGCCGTCATCGCGTCCAGAAAGCGAGCATGGCTGGCTGGTGCGTCGGCGGCACCGGGGGACCATCGGGGGTGTTGCGGGCCTGTAATGGCCAGTTCGACCGTCGGACCCGCGTCAAAACCGCGGCGGCGCGCGGTTCCGCGAACCTCAAGGACAAGTAGCCGGATTCCCCATTATCCACATCGTGGCACTAGATGTTGGATCACCCGCAACGAATCGTTGACCGACCGAATCTTGTCGTCTCATATGCTCGGCGTGCCCGCGTCATGGGCCGGCCGGCGATGACCGCCGGGGAGTTTCCATGATCATCCGTGCGTATCGGCGCGTTCAGCCGCTGGCTTCGCGAGGCCGGCTTTGCGCGCCGAATTCCCGGAGTGAGGATTGGGCGCAACAGTGGCATGTGAAGCGTTTGATAACCTATATATGGTGGTGTACGGATAAGCGAACCACTATATAAGTGATCCTTGTATCGAGTGCGGCGACGGATCGGGTTTGAGAGTTCCGACGCGGAGTACGGGTAGCGAGGCCACTGCCAACGCAACGTTCGGCAGGTGACAGCGTTGAAGGGCCCCGGCCATGAAGGCCGGGAGAAATGCGGCAGGGCGTTGGTCCATGAGGGTGGCGGAAGGCCAATGGGATCGCCCCTATATATAGATTTCGGAAGGGACTCTTGACCATGCGCATCGAGCGGCGTTTCACCAAGGCCGGTCAGTCACCCTACGCGGAGATCGAATTCCGCAAGGCGACGAGCGAAATCAAGAATCCGGACGGCTCGATCGTCTTCCGGCTGGCCGACATCGACGTGCCTGCCCAGTTCAGCCAGGTCGCGGCCGACATCCTGGCCCAGAAATATTTCCGCAAGGCCGGCGTGCCCGCCCGGCTCAAGAAGGTCGAGGAGAACGACGTCCCTTCCTTCCTGTGGCGCTCCGTGCCCGATGACGCCGCGCTCGTCCTGCTGCCCGAGGACCAGCGCACCGGCTCCGAGACCGACGCCCGCCAGGTCTTCGACCGCCTCGCCGGCACCTGGACCTACTGGGGCTGGAAGGGCAAGTACTTCGACACCGAGGAAGACGCCCTCGCCTTCCGCGACGAGCTTGCCTACATGCTCGCCACCCAGCGCGTGGCGCCCAATTCGCCGCAGTGGTTCAACACCGGCCTGCACTGGGCCTACGGCATCGACGGCCCCGGCCAGGGCCACTATTACGTCGATCCCTTCACCGGCAAGCTGACCAAGTCGAAGTCGGCCTACGAGCATCCGCAGCCGCACGCCTGCTTCATCCAGTCCGTGCAGGACGACCTCGTCAACGAGGGCGGCATCATGGACCTGTGGGTGCGCGAGGCGCGCCTGTTCAAGTACGGCTCGGGCACCGGCTCGAACTTCTCCATGCTGCGCGGCGAAGGCGAGCGGCTTTCGGGCGGCGGCAAGTCGTCGGGCCTGATGAGCTTCCTCAAGATCGGCGACCGCGCCGCCGGCGCCATCAAGTCGGGCGGCACGACCCGCCGCGCCGCCAAGATGGTCATCGTCGACGTCGATCACCCCGACATCGAGGCCTTCATCGACTGGAAGGTGAAGGAAGAGGAGAAGGTCGCCTCGCTGGTCACCGGCTCCAAGATCGTCAAGAAGCATCTCACCGAGATCATGAAGGCCTGCGTGAATTGCGAGGGCTCGGGCGACGACTGCTTCGACCCGGCGGTCAACACCGCGCTGAAGCGCGCCATCCGCGCGGCCAAGAAGGACGCGGTCCCGGAGAACTACATCAAGCGCGTCATTCAGTTCGCCAGGCAGGGCTACACGTCGATCGACTTCCAGACCTACGACACGGACTGGGATTCGGAAGCCTACCTGACCGTCTCGGGCCAGAACTCCAACAACTCCATCTCGCTGAAGGACGACTTCCTGCGGGCCGTGGAGCGCGACGGCGAGTGGAAGCTGATCAAGCGCATCGACGGCAAGGTCGCCAGGACGCTGAAGGCGCGCGAGCTGTGGGACAAGATCGGCTACGCCGCGTGGGCGTCCGCCGATCCGGGCCTGCACTTCAACACCACCATGAACGACTGGCACACCAGCCCGGCGGCCGGCCCCATTCGCGCGTCGAACCCGTGCTCGGAATACATGTTCCTTGACGACACGGCGTGCAACCTCGCCTCGATCAACCTCCTGCCCTACCGCAACGCCGACGGCACGATCGACATCGAGGCGTTCGAGCACACGGTGCGGCTTTGGACGATCGTGCTCGAGATCTCCGTCATGATGGCGCAGTTCCCCTCGAAGGAGATCGCCAGGCTCTCCTACGAGTACCGGACGCTCGGCCTCGGCTACGCCAATATCGGCGGCCTGCTGATGACCTCGGGCATTCCCTACGACTCCGACCACGGGCGCGCGATCTGCGCCGCGGTGACGGCAATCATGACGGGCACGGCCTACGCCACCTCTGCAGAGATGGCGGCCGAGCTCGGCGCCTTCGCCGACTACGAGCGCAACGCCGTCCACATGCTGCGCGTGATGCGCAACCATCGCCGCGCGGCTTACGGCGAGAAGGAGGGCTACGAGAACCTGTCCATCAACCCGGTGCCGCTCGACCATTCGCAGCTCAGGCAGAAGGAACTCGGCGAGCGTGCCAAGGCTGCCTGGGACCGGGCCATCCAGCTCGGCGAGGCGCACGGCTACCGCAACGCCCAGGCGACCGTGATCGCGCCCACCGGCACGATCGGCCTCGTGATGGACTGCGACACGACCGGCATCGAGCCCGACTTCGCGCTGGTGAAGTTCAAGAAGCTGGCCGGCGGCGGCTACTTCAAGATCATCAACCGCGCCGTGCCGGAGGCGCTGCGCACGCTGGGCTACACCGAGAGCCAGATTGCCGAGATCGAGGCCTATGCCGTCGGCCACGGCAACCTTAACCAGGCGCCCGGCATCAACCCGACGACGCTGAAGGCCAAGGGCTTCACCGACGAGAAGATCGAGGCGCTGAACGCGGCGCTGAAGTCGGCGTTCGACATCAAGTTCGCCTTCAACCAGTGGACGCTCGGCGCCGACTGGGTGAAGAGCACGCTGGGCTTCACCGACGAGCAGCTCAACGACTTCTCCTTCGACATGCTGGCCGCCCTCGGCTTCACCAGGAAGGAGATCGAGGCCGCCAACATCCATGTCTGCGGCGCCATGACGCTCGAGGGTGCCCCGCACCTCAAGGAAAAGCACCTGCCCGTCTTCGACTGCGCCAATCCGTGCGGCAAGATCGGCAAGCGCTACCTGTCGGTGGAGAGCCACATCCGCATGATGGCGGCGGCGCAGCCCTTCATCTCGGGCGCGATCTCCAAGACCATCAACATGCCGAACGACGCCACGGTCGAGGACTGCAAGAACGCCTACATGCTGTCCTGGAAGCTGGCACTGAAGGCCAACGCCCTCTACCGCGACGGCTCCAAGCTCTCGCAGCCGCTGAACGCCTCGCTGATCGCCGACGAAGAGGACGACGAGGACGAGGCCGCCGAGGCGCTGGCTGCCGCCCCTGCCGCCCAGAGGGCGGTGCAGATCACCGAGAAGATCGTCGAGCGCGTCGTCGAGCGCGTGGTGCGCGCCCGCGAGAAGCTGCCCAACCGCCGTCAGGGCTACACCCAGAAGGCGATCGTCGGCGGCCACAAGGTCTACCTGCGCACCGGCGAGTTCGGCGACGGGCGGCTCGGCGAGATCTTCATCGACATGCACAAGGAGGGCGCCGCCTTCCGTGCGATGATGAACAACTTCGCCATCGCCATCTCGCTCGGCCTGCAGTACGGCGTGCCGCTCGAGGAGTATGTGGAGGCCTTCACCTTCACCAAGTTCGAGCCGGCCGGCATCGTCGTCGGCAACGACGCGATCAAGAACGCCACCTCGATCCTGGATTACGTGTTCCGCGAGCTGGCCGTATCCTATCTCGGTCGCCACGACCTCGCCCATGTCGACACGTCGGACTTCTCCAACACCGCGCTCGGCAAGGGCATCCAGGAGGGCAAGACCAACCTGATCTCGACAGGCTGGACGCGCGGCTACAAGCCGACGCTGGTGCCGCGCAGCGCCGAGCCGAAGGGCTTTGCCAATCCGGGCGCCGGCTCGGGCCAGGGTTCGGGCTCCGGCCAGGGCGCGGCTGCCTCCCCTACCCGTGTCGCCACCACGGCGCGGTCCGGCTCCAACGTCCTGTCGCTGGCGACCGCCGGCGCCACGGCGCTGAAGGGCGAGGATGCCACCGCCTTCCGGCGCGACTACGAGGAGCGCGCGGTCGAGCCCGCCGAGGAGGCTGCCGACAACGTCGTCCAGCCCGACGCATCGTCGGACCCCACGGCGCTGTTCTCTGACAAGGCCCAGGCCGACGCGGCCGCCGCCAAGGCCGAAGCCAAGCGCGTGGAGGCCGACCGCCGTGCCAAGTCGATCATGCAGGGCTACACCGGCAACATGTGCACGGAGTGCCAGAACTTCACCATGGTCCGCAACGGCACCTGCGAGAAGTGCGACACCTGCGGCGCGACCAGCGGATGCAGCTGATAGAGGCGTAAACTCAATAGGTTATCATTTCGGCCTGGTCGCAAGACCGGGCCGGAAGTGTAAGGGAGAACAAACGAGCAACATATAAGCAAGTGGTTATGCGGCATCGCAAGGAGCTTCTGGCGGCCTGTCATAGCGCGTGGCGCACCTGCTGAACCGGTCGAGCTTGCAGATGAAGCGCTCGATCAGACGCCGACGGGCCTACCGTCAGGGTCGACGGATCGCTCTTTGCGATCATGCTGCGTGTCAACGTGGGGCATTCCCGCGCTGCCAACCAATCAGATGCCGACAGTCATAGTCGCTATCGCATCGAGGCTGGCAGCCCTCGAAACAGGCGGGTTGAGCACGCATTGCCGGAAGCCGCGCCAGAGGTCGGAGCAAGATGGACGGGCAGCCCGCATCAGTCGGTATCCGTCCATGGGATCAGTCAGCTGACGCCGCTGCCTGACCAAGAAACCGCCCCTCTTGGAGTATATTATGCCAGCATAACTTGACGCGAGCAAAAGTAACTTGCGTACTAGGGGTTGTGTTGACCCGTTTGGTAGTGGGCAGTGGCTCTCCTCATCAAACAACCAAACCTGTATGACGGATTCGATCCGAGAACAGTGTACCAGATGGTCCCTGTCGGCGAATTGCGGACCGGCTTCTCCATCAGGACGTCGAACGAGCCGGTGGAGGTTTCGATCGAGCCCCCCGGCATCGCTACCTTTGCAGGGCCGCGAACCTTCAATCCCCCCACGAACACGCCGATAGACGACCATTTCATGCGCTTGGGGGCGAATACCACGGCCACGTTCAGTTTGTTTGGAAAGCAAGTCGGGCAGGCAATGCTCGTCATCCGAGCCTTGAATGGGAAGCAGCTGGAATCGTTGCTTATGAGCGTCAAGGCTCCGGTCCGAAAGACATATTCGCTCAGCATCTTGCATGACATGCGGCGCCGATCACCCTGGCTGCCGCCCAACGACCCAACCGCGCCCAATCCGCCTGCGCCGGATTCGATCTTGCGACCGATGATGGAGCGTGTGACGAAAAATTTCGCTCAGCAGGCAAATGTTCTTCTAACCGAGAAGACTGCAACGATCTTCGACTGCACCGTCAATACCCGCGACTTGGGCGATCCCATCGTGCTCGACGCTCCTGTCAAGGACGGCGCCGAGACAAAGACGCTGGCCACCATCATCAGGGGGCATTTGCCCGAGGAAGCCCGCAAGGCGGATTTCAAACTCATATTCACCTGGGGCATCCGGAACAGGAGACAGGACTTCGTTGGACTGACGCTCGGGTCCTTCTGTTACGTCGAATTCAACAGCAACAGCCCGTTCGAAAATGCCGTCACAACAGCGCACGAACTTGGGCATGCACTCGGCCTCGCGCACAGCGGAAAGGATCTCCTTATGGCCGGTGACGGGGTCACTCGGACCTCGCGTCTGGAACAATTTGAGATCGATACGATCAACATCAGCGGTACCGATCAAACCAGTCCTTAGAGGCGTTTGATGGTGGCATACGAGGTTCAGCCATGACACTGGGATCGAACCTTTTCAAGGATAGTGGGAGGCTGGCCAGGACTGAGGTCAGCGATCCCGCGCATGTCGTTCCCGGCGATGTCGGGGACCATGTTCGCCTTATTCAAGTTGCCCTGCAAGAACTCGACGGGGCAATCATCGACGCAGCCGAAATCAATGAGATGCGCTACGGCAAGTCGACCGCCGCAGCCGTCCTCGCCTACAAGAAAGCCCGTAACATCATCAACCGATCCTACCAGACACAGGCCGACAACATCGTCGGCAAGATGACCATCAAATCTCTCGACCAGGAGATGCTGAGCCGTCAGATCACGCCCGGGAAGAGCCTCACAAAGCGTTGCGACATGCTGGGGGGCGCGCGACCTTTGCGGCGCGCCCCCATGCAGTTGCCGCGTCGGTAATCCTCTCCGTTCTGAAAACGCGCCTGAACCCTTCGCCCAATGGGGCCGGGTCGAGATAATGCACCCCGGACCATCCAGGAGGTGACCGTCACGGCGAGATGCGCCGTCATCTCGCCGTCTTCATCTCGACCTGCAACCTTGCCCACCGCCTGAAGACCTCAAGGCCAGATCCCCTGCGGGTTCCTCTGCATAGCATTGGGCCCCCAGCCCGGACACCACAGATTAAATCAGCTCCACCAGGCACGCGGACTCCAACACCTGGCCCCGTCGTCTCCTCAAAACCCTTCAAGCGTGATCTTTCCGCGCGTCCGGCCGGATTCGATCATCGCGTGAGCGCGCTTGAGATTGTCCGCGTTGATGGTGCCGAAGGTCTCCGTCGCAGTGCTGCGGACGACTCCATCGTCCACCAGTCGGGAGACCTCTGCGAGCAGCCGGCCCTGTTCGGCCATGTCCGGCGTGCCGAACATTGACCGCGTGAACATCAGCTCCCAATGGATCGACACGCTCTTGCGCTTGAAGACGCCGACATCGAGTGCCGTGGGATCGTCGATCAGCGCGAAGCGCCCTTGAGGGGCTATGAGCTTGGCGATCTCCTCCAGGTGCTGGTCCGTGTTGGTCGTCGAGAAGACGAAGGCCGGTTCACCGATCCGAAGCTCCGAGACTTGCTCGGCCAATGGCCTTGAATGATCCACCACATGGTGTGCGCCGAGATCCGTTGCCCAAGCTTTCGTCTCGGGCCGCGATGCCGTTGCCACGACGGTCAGGTCGGTCAGTTTCCGGGCCAGCTGGATGGCGATGGAGCCCACGCCGCCCGCGCCGCCGATGACGAGGATGGCCGGGGCCGCGCCGGGAACGGCCCGACCCTTGACATCCAGTCGGTCGAACAGCGTTTCCCATGCCGTAATCGCGGTAAGCGGCAGAGCCGCGGCTTCCGACCAGTTCAGCGACCTTGGCTTCGGGCCGACAATCCGCTCGTCGACGAGGTGGAACTCGGCGTTGCTTCCGGGCCGCGTCAGCGCGCCAGCATAGAAGACTTCGTCACCGGGCTTGAACAGCGTGGCATCCGGCCCGGTTTCGACTACCACGCCGACGGCATCCCAGCCCAGCACCTTCCAGCTTTCACCTTCTGGCGGCGTGCTTCTGCGTACCTTGGTGTCCACGGGATTGACCGACACGGCCTTGATTTCCACCAGCAAGTCCCTGCCCTCAGGCGTGGGGCGCGGCAGATCGATATCGACCAGCGAATTGGCCTCAGTGATGGGAAGCGGGGTCTTGTAGCCGACAGCGCGCATCGCGTTCTCCTTCCGTTGCTGCTCTTCAGGGGTTTACAGATGATTTTGGGGGGCACCTCTTGCAAGAACCCGCATGGTTTGCGCAGAGCGCCGGAAAGTATGACGGACGAAGTGTCGCCGACTTCGCTAGCGTTTCCGATCCGGTGCCCAAGCCGCAACCTGGGTTGCATTTCCCCGACTGGCGTATCGCCCCAGCCTAGATCGACTGCCCGCCGGACACCTCAATACGTTGTGCATTTATCCAGCGGTTGTCCTCCGAGAGGAGCGCGGCGATCATCGGGCCGATGTCGTCGGGCACGCCCGGCCGGCCCAGCGCCGTTGCCTCGGCGATGGCCCGGTTGACCTCCGGGTTGTCGCGCACAACGCCGCCGGAAAAATCCGTCTGGATGGCGCCCGGCGCGACCGTGTTGACCGCGATGCGGCGGGGGCCGAGTTCCTTGGCCATGTACCGTGTCATCACTTCTACCGCGCCCTTCATCGACCCGTAGGCGATGCGCCCGGGATGGATGATGCGGGTGAGGCCGGACGAGATGTTCACGATGCGGCCTCCGTCGGCCATCAGCCGGAGCAGCGTCTGCGTCAGGAAGAACGGCCCCTTGACGTGGACGCGGTAGGCGGCATCGAAATCCTCTTCCGTCACCTCGCCGAGGAGGCCCGAATGGGACGTGCCGGCCATGTTGACGAGGAAGTTGAAGCGCTCGGCGCCCCATTCGCCGAGGACGCCCCGCACTGCCTCGGCGAACCCGGGGAACGCCGACGTGTCTCCGGTGTCGAGCTGTAGCGCCGCGGCGCGCGCGCCGGACCCCTGTACATCGGCCACGACCGCGGCGGCGGCGGCGCGATTGGTGTTGTAGGTGAGGATCGACCACACACCGCGGCGGGCAAGCGCCATCACCGTCGAGCGGCCGAGGCCACGGCTTCCGCCGGTAACAATTGCGATGGATGCAGAAGTTGCCATCATTGGTCTCCATTCATTGGGGAGACCAAGATGTGGCGGTGGAATCCTGGCTGGGCTAGACGTCGCTTTACGCCAACGGCGTTTTGCTGGACGGAACAATCTGCATGGACCGGCTTGGGACGCTAGAACTCTTCGTCCGGATTGTCGATCGTGGCAGTTTCACTGCCGCCGCAGCCGATTGCGGAGTCTCGCGCCCGGTGGCAACCGCGGCGATCAAGGCTCTCGAAGAGCGGCTCGGCACGCGGCTCCTGCAGCGCACGACCCGGCATGTTCAGCCAACCCTGGAGGGCGAGGCCTATTACAGGCGCTGCCTCGCGATCCTTGCCGACTTGGAGGACGCCGATCGGACCGCGAGCGGGGCGGTCGCCGGACTGGTCCGGGTGGATCTCGCCGGGCATCTGGCCCGCACGATCATATTGCCCGAATTGCCTGCGTTCCTGGCCCGACACCCGTCGTTGACCGTCCACCTGAGCGAAGGCGAGCGGTTCGTCGATCTCGTCCGCGAGGGCGTGGACTGCGTCATTCGGGCGGGAACGCTTACGGAAAGCGACATGGTGGCCCGCCGGATCGGGACCATGGATGAGGTGACCGTCGCCAGCCCGCGCTATCTCGCCGAGCACGGGGTCCCGGCCACCCCGGACGACCTGGATGGCCATTTCATGGTGGGTTTCGTGTCATCGCGCAGCGGCCGCGCCATTCCCCTCGAATTCACCCGAGATGGGCAGGTGGTCGAGGTGGCCCTCCCCGCACGCCTGCTGGTCAGCGGGGCGGATACGAGTGCGGCGGCGGCTCGACTGGGACTCGGGCTCGTCCAGGCGCCGCGCTACCGCTTTGCCGAAGATCTCGCCAGCGGCGCCCTCGTTGAAGTGCTCGCGGACTATCCGCCGACTCCGACGCCGCTGTCCGTCCTCTATCCCAGCAACCGACAGCTGTCTCCGCGCGTTCGTGTGTTCATCGACTGGGTGGTGAAGACGGTCGGCCCCAAGCTAGACAAACAACCAGCCTAGAGCGCCGGCACCGCGAGCCTGGAATATCGAACACCCATAGTGGGGTCGGCGTTTCGACCCGAAGCCTGGATCCCTGACCTCAGTCCGCCCTATTTCCTGCTTCGGCTTCCCTGGCGGTCACGCTCTCAGTCTGGCGCAGGCATTCCCTCAGGAGTCCCTCCGAGATGAAGTCAAGGAAAAGCCTCATGCGCAGGGGCAGGTGGGAACGTGACGCGTACACCGCAAAGAGATTGGTCTCATCGGCTTCGTAGGCCTGCAGAAGTCGCACCAGCCGTCCCGACCTGATGTCGTTCTCGACGTCCCACAGGGCCTTGTAGGCGACGGCCTGCCCGCGCAGCGCCCACTCGTGAATGACTTCCGCATTGTTGGACGACAGTTTCCCCGTGACGCGGATCTCCCGCAGCTGGCCGTTCTCCCTGAACAGCCAGCGATCGAAGATCCGACGTCCGCGCACGAGCCGTGCGCAATCGTGATTACGAAGATCGGCAGGATGAACGATCGGCGGATGGGCCGCCAGATATTCAGGCGACGCCACGACCACGCGCCGGCTGCGCAGCAAGGTGCGCCTGATCGTTCCCCCATCGCGCGGTTCATCAAGAAATATTCCGATATCAATCTGTTCCTCGACGATATCGACAGCGGCGTCGTTCAGGATCAGTTCGATGCTGATGTTCGGATAGCTGACTGAGAACTCGGCGACCAATGGCGCGATCTGGTTCCTGCCGATCTCCAGCGGCGCACCGATCCGAATATGCCCCTGGGGATGCTTGGCCCGGGCCGTTACCGCAGCCTCCGCCTCGTCGAGATCGCGAAGGATGGCCTCGGCACGCTCGAGCAGGAGGCTGCCCTCCTCCGTCAGGGTGAAGCGGCGCGGGCCCCGCTCGATCAATCGCACGCCGAGACGCTCCTCCATGCCGGCGAGGCGCCTGCTCAGGGCCGGCAGGGAACTCTGGCTGCGGCGTGCGGCCTCCGACAGGCTGCCGGCCGCTACGATGCGCAGGAACAGGCGCAGATCATTGAGGTCGTCCAGCACTACATCCTTCCGTTTTTCGGAAGGATGCCTCCAACTTTCAGCATCTACAAGTCCAACGCCGGGACCGCCAGATAGCCGCCGAAAGCAACGGCTGACAAAACAGAACTTGTCGTCATCATGACTGATACAACTGCGGGCTCCCTGCTGACCCCCGAGCAGCGCTTCCGTCGCAGCGTCTTCGTTGCAACGGCCGCCGGACTCTCGTTGCTGCTCTACGCGGTGGTCGCGGACCAATTCATGCCAATCACCCCCGAGGCGAGAGTCATCTACGATACGACCCGCATCGCGCCGGAAGTCTCCGGCACGGTCGTTCGAGTCAATGTCAGCAATGACCAGTCGGTGAAGGCTGGGCAGGTGCTGTTCGAGATCGACCCCACGCGCTACCAGCTCGCCGTCGAAGCGGCGGATGTCGCGCTTGCACAGGCCAGGCAGACAATTCTCCAGCGCGATGCCGACATTGCCGAGGCGCGGGCCGCTGTCTCCAGCGCGAAGGCAACGGCGGACGAGGCCGTACGCCAGGCGAACCGGAAGCTGGAGCTGAGCAATCGCAATGCCGTGCCGCATAGCGTCGCCGAAGCGGCCGCCGCGGAAAGGGATGCGGCCCTGGCCTCGGTCCAGGTCGCTGAGGCTCGCCTACGCGCAAGCGTCGTCCAGCGAGGCGACGCCGGCTCCGACAATCTCTACCTGCGCGAGGCGCGCAACCGGCTCGCCCTTGCGCGAAGGGATCTCGAGCAGACCCGGGTCGTGGCGGCAGAAGACGGCATCATCGCCAACCTCCGGCTTCGCCCGGGCGACTACGTCGCCCCCGGAGCACCGGTTCTGGCCGTGGTCGGCCTGAACCCGACGGTCGTGGCCGATTTCCGCGAAAAGGCATTGACGCGTGTGGACATCGGCGACCCCGCGCTGGTGAGCTTCGACGCGCTGCCCGGGCGCGTATTCACCGGCCGTGTCGCTTCGATCGACGCCGGCATCGCGCAGGGTCAACTCTATGCGGATGGCACGCTCGCCCAGACGATCGAAACTGACCGGTGGCTCCGCCGTGCCCAGCGCGTGCGCGTGAACCTCCAGCTGGATGATCCGCCACGCCTCGTAAGCGGTGCTCGCGCGACGGTTCAACTTGCGCCTGCCGGATCGGTGTTCGCGCGTGCGATCGCCGAGGCCCAGATCCGCCTCATTTCCCTGGTGCGCTATGTCTACTGATACTGTGTCTGGGGGTGCTATCCCCACATTGAGCGCCAACGACTGGCGTCAGGCCTGCCGCATGACGTTCGGCGCCTTTGCAGGCTGGTCGCTGGCGACGCTGTTTGGATGGCCGTATGTCGTCTACTACGCGGTGTACCCGCTTGTCCTGATCGGCCTGGCGCCGGCCTTGGACCGCCACGCCGCCCTGCAATATCTCTTCGGCGCCCCCACGGGCATGATCGCAGCAGGGATCATGATCGGCGTGCTCTCGACGCACCCGATCCTCATGACGGCAGCCTACTTCGGGTTTGTCATCGTCTGCGTCTGGCTGATGACCAGCCCCCGTAAGCTGTTCATGTACGGCGCCCTGTCACTAGCCATCGGCAGTGGCCTGGTGCACTTCGGAAGCTATCCGCAGATGTCGTGGGAGACGTTGTTCTGGGCTGCGGCCGGCTCGATCTTCGGCAGCGTCGTCCTGTACCTCGTATCCTTCGCGTTCTTCCCGGACGCGGAACCCCGCGCGGCCCGCGTGCCTCCGCCCAGAACCCCGGCTCAACGGCGTCACATCGTGTTGCTCTGTGGGCTCGGCGCGACGGGATCGTTCATGGTCTTCCAGCTGTTCGAGATGAGCGACTCCCTGAGCGCGCAGATGGCGACCGTCCTCATTCTTCTCGCCCTGAGCCATGACGGTATCTGGACTGCCGGCCGTACTCGCCTCGTGGGGTCGGTCATCGGCTCGATCTACGCCGGGGCCGCACAGCTGGCGATCCACTGGCATTCGAGCTTCTGGCCCCTGACTGCCGCCGTCTACCTGATGGGGCTGTTATGGTTCAGCGTCGAGCACACCCGGGAGGGCGTGCCAGGGAAAGGCTTTGCCGCTGTCACGGCGCTGGCGATCCTGTTCGGACTTCTCAGTCCGACCGACGACATGATCCAGAACTCGCTTTACCGCGGTGTCTCGGTGGTCATTTCGATCTCGCTGATGCTGGTGTTCATCTCGCTCCTTCACAGCATTCTCAACCTGTTCCCCAAGACGCGCTGGAAGACCGAAGGTTGAGCGACACGCGGGCCCCCGCCTCGCGGCGACACGACTTCAGCCATCTACAATTGGAAAACTGACACGGAAGAGGATTTCGACATGGTCGAAAACAGCTCGCACGCACGTCACGGCCTCGGCCTCCACTCCGCGGCCGGGTTCCATGAAAATACTGCCCAGGCGCTGTTTTGGGCCGCGTTTCGGCTGGTCATCGGCGCGCCCTTGATAGTCTCCGGCTGGAGCAAGATCGTCGATCCGTTGGCCCAGTCTCGCTTCCTGGAGGGCATCGGGCTCTATCCAGGATGGCTGTTCTCGCCGCTCCTGGCGGTACTCCAGTTTTACGGAGGAATGATGATTTGCGTTGGCTTCCTGACCCGCCCCATTGCTTTCGCGAATGCGGTCATGCTGGTCATCACGCTATGGTTCCACCTTGCGCATCCCTACGGCCTTGCATTCGTGACGGACGACGGCCTGTCCTTCCTCGCGACTGCCACTCACTACCTGACACCCGAAGGCCAGCAGCGGCTCCTTCTGGACGGCGGACGCGCATTTCTCGGCGAGGTTCAGGAAAAGGCGGTGTACAATTCAATGTTCTGGAGCGCGGGAGCCATGCTGATCGCCGCTTTTGGCGCCGGTTCGTTCTCGGTCGACCGCCTTCTGACCCTGCGCGCGTTTTGAATGGATGGATCGCCGGGCAGTCTCTGGCCAACGGTTTGCACCAGGCAGTCGTAAAGAGATCGGGCTTTTGTGTTTGGTTACACACGTCGGTTCGCGGTCTGCCGAACTGAAGCAACTCACCCGCCTGCCCATCGTCGCTAAAAGGGCGGCTCGCACCGAAGCGACGCCCTCCAGACGAGCACCGCTGCTCTGCCTCGAGCCGGGAGAAGGTCGTAGCACACCGGCAGGTCGCCGATCCGATGGGCGTCCCGTCCGCGTGATCTTGCCGCCGCCCCATGGCTGGGAGTTTGCAGTTCAAGGCAAAGCCTTCAGCGTCCACGTGGCCCCGGCGATCACTACAAACGACTTGGCGCGCTGGCAAAGGAGCCGCCGGGCTAGGCGCCAGAAGCACGTCATCGACCGGTAATGACGCGGATCGCCCGGCATGACCGTCCTCCATGCACGACCCGCGTTGCGTTCCACTCATGGAACGCGGCGACCCGGTATCGCCGACTACGCGGCGAGCCGGCCTAAGTCTACCTTCGCGTCATCAGGCTGAACCCATCCAACAGCGAGGGATAAATGCTATGGCATCGAACAACCTCTTGACCCCTGACAATCATGCACTTCTGCTGATCGACCACCAATACCTGCAGCTTCTGACGCTGCGCTCGCACGAGGCCTCGCAGGTCATCAGCAACGTTCAGGGAGTCGCCAAGGCCGCTAAGCTCTTCAAGGTTCCGACCCTGCTCACCACTGCATTTGCGGAACGGCAGGAGCTCATCAAGGAAGTCCAGGACATCTTCCCCGATCAGGTTCCGGTCGACCGCACCACGCTCAACAGCTGGGAAGATTCTCGTGTTGTCGACTGGGTCAAGCAGACCGGAAAGAAGAAGCTGGTCATGGCCGGTCTGTGGACCGAAGTCTGCCTTCAGATGCCGGTGCTTTCCGCCCTGGCCGACGGCTACGAGGTCTATTTCATCAGCGACGCTTCCGGCGGCGCGAGCCGCGAGGCGCATGACATGGCCGTACAGCGCATGATCCAGGCAGGCGCGATTCCGACAACCACCTGGTCCTATGTCAGCGAGTTGCAGCGCGACTGGTCGCGCGAGGAGACCGCGGGCGAGGTCACCAAGCTCTTCGAGGAACACGGCGGCGGCTTCGGCCAGGGGCTGCGCTGGGAATGGCAACTCCTTGGTCTCAAGGAAGGAACCCGGTGAGTGACACGCCGCAGCGGCACGACATGGGCCGCTGCGGTCAATACATACGGAAGACGAAGATTATGTCGTTGCATATCAACGTAACCATCCCCCTCTCAGATGAGGCGGACCTCATGGAACTCTTCGAGACGGAGGAGCGTCGCGAACGGGCGATGTTGTCGGGAGATACGACCGCACTGACAACGTTCCTGGCGGATGATGCGATCTACATCCACTCATCCGCCGTCGTGGATGACGAAAAGAGCTATCTGGTGCCGCTCCAGTCACGGCAGATCCGGTATGAGGCCATCGACGTCACCGTGACGAAGCTTCGCCGCCTTGGCGCCAATGCGGTCCTCCTCAGCGGCCGGGCGGTGATGCGGACCGTGCAAGACGGCCGGTCGCGTCCGCTGGACAATCTCTTCATCATGACCTGGGTCAAGACTGTGGATGGCTGGCGCATGGCGTCCTGGCAATCCACGCCAGCCAAGGTCAACTGACTCCGCCCCCCAGGACCGACGGTCTCAACCACTCGAGGGCGACTCCCCACCCCCTAGAAAGCAATCCCGACGGGCGCACCTCGAGAGACCAGCGCGAATTCCTTTTCCATGAAATCGATGAAATGCCTCACGGCCGGAGCCATGCCTCGGCGTGAGGCGAAGACGACATGCACGATGCCTGCCTTCGGCTTCCATTTCGGAAGGACCACCTCCAGCTCCCCGGCGCTGATGTAGCTGCGAACCATGTATTCGGGCAGCTGTACGATGCCGATCCTGTTGATGGCCGCGTCACGGAGCGCCGCCATGTCATCGGAGACGTAGCGCGGCTGGAAGGGGATAGTGACCATGTTGCCGTCCTCGCCGGTCAGTTCCCAGGCATGCCGCGGCATGACACGCGTGAGATCCATGGTCGGAAGGGCCGCCGCCTGCCGAGGCTCCTCGGGGCGGCCGTGCTCATCCAGGAAGGCAGGATGCGCGACAAGCAACTGCTCGCTGCTGCCGAGGTTCTTCATCACCAGGTTGCTGTTTTCGAGCGGCGGGAAGCGAACGCGGAAGGCCACGTCGACGCCCTCCTCGATAACGTCGACCCGACGGTTCGTCGCCGCGAGGTTGACCGTCACCAGCGGATAGGCGGCCAGAAAGCGGGCGACCATCTGCGATACAAGCGCCTGCAAGAGGGAGACCGGACAGGTAACCGAGATGATTCCGCGTGGCTCGGCCTTGGCGCGATCGATCGCATCCTGTGCGGCTTCCGCCTCGGCGATCATCGCCTGGCACTGCCTGAAATACAGTTCGCCAATGTGGGTCAGCGAAAACTTGCTCGCATTCCTCTGAAGCAGGCGCACGCCTAGCCGCTCCTCGAGCTCGGCGACCCTCCGGCTGAGGGTGGATTTCGGCACGCCCAGCGCCCTGCTTGCAGCCGCGAAGCCTCGATTCTCGATCACCTTGGCAAAATAATAGAGGTCATTCAGATCCTGCATTTCCCGTTCCATCCGTGGGACGCGATGACCCGGTATCGGTTACTACGCGGCGAGCGGCTCTACTTCTAACTTCTCGTCATGGTCCCGGCAAAGCCTTCGGCTGACACGGGATGAACTCACATGCGCAGCGGCCCGACGGCCCACGCCCGCCCCGAGCCGTGGTCCCGCGCTCAAGAACGACGAGAGAAACCGATGTCCACCATCGAACACATCAGCAACGCGATCCTGAAGGCGCCGAGAACCCGGATCATCCAGCACCAGGGTCCGTTTACGCTGCATCTCAACCTGCCCGGCTTCAACCTGCCGCAGCCCGGCGATCACGGGTACGGTCCCTTGGCGCTCATCGTGGAGTCGACACTGGAACCTGGCACCCACATCCGCCTGCACGAGCACACCAATGACGAGATCGTCTCGTGGGTACCGGGCGGCGTGATGCGGCACAACGACCTGACCGTCGGTGAACTCGTCGTCGACGACAGGCACCTGATGGTAATGAATGCCGGCAGCGGCTTCTGGCACGAGGAACGGGTCCTGCCCTCCGATCCCTATCTGCGGATGCTGCAGATCTTCGTCCGACCGCGCGCCGCGGATCTCGAGCCGCACATCCAGTACGGGGAAATACCGGATTCGCGGCCGAATGAATGGCGCTACCTTTTCGGCCCGGAAAGCTCGGATGCTCCGTTCTTCGTCCGCAACGACGTGAATTTCCACGACATCCGATTATCCGCAGGATCGGAGACGGCGTTGCCTGCATCGCCGCAAGGCTGGGACAGCTACTTCTACGTGTTCACGGGACACGTCATGGTGGACGGCATTCCGTTCGCGGAGGCCGAAACGGGCTTGATCCGGCAGCCGGGGCAAACGGTGGTCACCGCACTCGTAGACAGCGTGATGGTCTGCTTCTCGATCAATCCGAACGCACCCGTCGTCCGGCTCGGCACTGTTGGACGATAGCGACCCTTGCCGCATGGTGCCGGCAGCCCCTCACCCCGACGGCCCTGCGACCTGTCCCTCGGCGCGGGCCGCGAGGTAGGCGGCCAGTGCGGTCTGGGCGCTGTAGTGGAGACGGTCGGGGCCGAGCTCGTCCGCCATTCCCGATGCCCTGAGGTAATCGAGCACGGCGGGATTGAGCCCGGCGAGCCACAATTGCGCGCCCTGGCGGTCGAGCCGGTCCCTGCCCTCCTGCAGGAGCTGGAACGCCGAATATTCGATGTCGAACACGCGGCTGAGGTCGAGTACGACGATCTCCGGCGCGTAGGTCGCGATCGCGCTTCGTATCTGCTCGGCGACGTGCTGGATGTTGACGAAGAACAGCCGCCCCTCCGGCCGCAGGATGAGCAGTCCGGGAAAGGTCTCGTCGTCGGGATGCTCGGGCGAGAGCGGCCGCAGGATATCGGTGCCGCGCTTGCGGCCGACGACATGGACCTTGGGGCTCGCCACCTGTCGGGCGAGGCTGACCAGCGACAGCACTATGGCCACCACGATCCCCTGCAGCGTGCCGAACACCAGTACTCCGAGGAACGCCGCCACGGCCCAGAGATATTCCATGCGGCGGACCCGGGATATCGCCGCGAACTCGACGGGCCGGACAAGGCCCATCGAATAGACGATGACGATCGCCGCGAGTACCGACTGCGGCAGGAGACCGAGCAGCGGCGCCAGCACCAGCATGGTCGCGACCGATGCCGCCGCGGTGACCAGCGACGCCTTCTGCGTGCGCCCGCCCACCGCACGCGTGACCGCCGTCTGGGAGGTCCCTCCTCCGGCCGGCATGGCGCCGAAGAGGCCGCCAGCCACGTTCGCCGCCCCGGTCGCCAGCAGTTCGCGGTCGGCTCGGATCGGCGGATCGTTCGGCGCGGCGAAGGCGCGGCCCGCCGCGATGGTCTCGGTGAAGCTCATCAGGGCGATGCCCAGCGCGCCGGGGAGCAGCATGGTGGCGTAGGACATGTCGGGAAGCGTCAGCGAGGGCAGCGCCTGCGGAATGTGGCCGACGATGGCGACCCCGAGGGATCCGAGGCCGGCGATCCCCGAAACGGCGATCGCCGCGCCGACCGCGACCAGTGGCGCCGGCGAATGCGGCCACCTGCGCTCGAGCAGGAACAGCGCTGCCAGCGCCGTGCCGCCGACCGCAAGCGTCAGCACGGAGGTTTCCGGGAGGTGGCGCAGGAGGCTCAGCAGGTCGCGGAAGAAGCCTTCCTTGTCGATATGGAGACCGAGCAGCTTCGGGACCTGGTCGAACACGATCACGACGCCGATGCCCGCCTTGAAGCCTGTCAGCACGGGCGACGATATGAAGTTGGCGATGAAGCCGAAGCGCAGCAGCGACGCTGCGACCAGGATCGCTCCCGTGAGAACCGTCAGTGTCGCTGTGGTAAGGACGAGCTTCACTGGGTCCCCGTCGGGGACGGCCATGCCGAGCTCCGTGCCGGTGAGGATCGCCAGCGTCGTGGTGGAACTGACGCTGAGCACCCGCGACGTGCCGAGCAGCGCGTAGACGACCAATGGCACGAAGGCGGTGTAGAGGCCGACGCTCACCGGAAGGCCGGCAACCGTGGCATAGGCCATCGCCTTGGGGAGAACGACGGCCGCCGCGGTGAGCCCGGCGATCAGGTCGGGCCTGAGCGTGCCCGGAGAAAGTGCGGCGGGGTGCGCGCTGCCGGCCCGCTTCTTGTCGGCTTTCATGTGGGCCACGAGCCGAAAGGAACCGGACGACTGCGAAGGACAGTCACGCTGCGTTCCCGTATGGCGGTCGACGCATGCTGTCCTCCCCGGTGCGCGTTTCGGGCATCGATGGTAGCGCCAGGCCCGCGTTCGGCGCCATTGGACGCCGCGACATTGGCCGCAGGGACAATACCTGCCGCCTCGCGGCTCATTTAGCCAAGAGCACCGGGATCATGGGATGATGTCATGTTCCAGCTCGTCCTGGCGGTCCTCCTGATTGCGGTGTCGGTCGTCATCCAGGCGGCCTTCATGTCCGTGGGTCTGCGGGTGCTGAAGCGTGCGCACGACCGCCAGGATCCGGTACTGCAGCGGCAGCCGACACTCGTGGTCGTGGTGTGGGTGCTCTACCTGCTGCTGCCGATCGGCGTCGACATCGTCATGTGGGCCGCCGTCTACACAATCCGGGGCGACATCCCGGATACCCAGGATTCGCTCTACTTTTCGACCGTCACCTTCACGACGGTCGGCTACGGCGACATCGTCCTTGATCGCGACTCCCGCCTGCTGGCGACCTTCGAGGCTGTCAACGGCTGGATCGTGTTCGGCTGGGCGACTGCACTGGTGATGATCGTCATCCAGCGCCTCTACCTGCCGGGAACGTCGGGCGGATCGAGGTAGGCCGGCTCTTGGCGGGTGCCCGCGGGTACAATTGCGGGCGCACGCACCTCCCTTATCGTGGACGCATGGCGGCCAGCGTCGGGGAGGAGAGGATGTCCACGCATCAGGATATCGGTCGGGTGACGCTGAACGTGCTGTTCATCGGCGGCCTCCTTGCCGCCAGCTTCTGGATCATGAAGCCGTTCCTGCCGGCCATTCTGTGGGCGACTACACTGGTGCTGGCCACATGGCCGCTCATGCGGTGGGTGCAGCGTCGCACCGGCGGCCGCCGCAGCGTTGCCGTGGTCATCATGACGCTCGCCATACTCCTCGTCCTGATATTGCCGGTCTGGGTGGCGATCAGCACGGTCGCGACCAACATCGACGCCATCCGCGATCTCATTCATACGGCGCTGACGATGCGGATTCCCGCGCCCCCGGCTTGGGTCACCCAGATGCCAATGGTGGGGAAGCCCTTGGCCGACGCCTGGACCAGATTCAGCCTGGCCGGCGGACAGGAGTTCGTCTCCAAAGTGATCCCCTACGCCGGCGCCATCACGCAGTGGTTTGCTTACGCCATCGGCAGCCTCGGCGGCATGTTCGTGCAGTTCCTGCTGACCACGGCGATCGCCGCGGCGATGTTTTCCGGCGGCGAGTACGCGGCGCACTATCTCATCCGCTTCGGCCACCGCCTCGCCGGAGAACGGGGCGAGCGCGCCGTGCACATCGCCGGGCAGGCAATCAAGAGCGTGGCGCTCGGCGTTGTCGTGACGGCCGTGGCGCAGGCCGCCATCGGCGGCATCGGGCTTATGCTGGTCGGCCTGCCGCTCGCCGGCGTGCTGACCGCGTTGATGTTCCTTCTGTGCCTCATCCAGCTGGGGCCGGCCATCGTGCTGATCCCGGCCGTTGTCTGGGTCTACTACTCGGGCGACACGGCGTGGGGGACGGTCCTGCTGGTCTTCTCGCTCGTGGCCATGACCATCGACCAGATCATCCGACCGATCCTGATCCGGCGCGGCGCGGCGCTGCCGATGCTCCTGATCCTGGCGGGCGTGATTGGCGGATTGATCGCCTTCGGCTTCCTCGGCATCTTTATCGGTCCGACGGTGCTCGCGGTGACCTACGCACTGCTCAACGCTTGGGTGGCGGAAGATCGCAGGATCGAGCCGGAAGACGGCGAGGTTCCCGTGACCCAGCGAGCGGCTCGCGGGTGACCGCCAGGCAAGCACCATTCACGCAGCCGGCGTCTATTCACTGCGGGGGGAAGCGGACCCGGCAATCGACCTCCTGGAGAACTATCCGCCGCTGGTCGGCGCGGACCTGAAGCTCTGGTTCAGAAACGATTCCGATCTCGATCCGATCCGGGCCCACCCGCGCTACGCAAAGCTGTTCGACCTGTGACCGCTCTCGCCGGCGCGCCTTTCACATCGCGATCCGCCTCAATGCCCGCCGGAGAACACCAGCGTCTTGAAGGGCAGGAGTAGCGCCTGGATCCTCAGCACGATTGCATGCACCGCGCCGACCGTGTCGACCAGGTGCAGGTAGAGCCGCGTCCCCGTGCCGAGACCGGGCTCGTCTAGCCTGTCGTGGTTGCTCGTATAGGCATTGGCCAGGCAGCTGCTGCCCGGCGGCACGCCGTCGAAGCCGCCTTCGAAGAGCGGCTCGAGATAGACGGTCACGGTACCCGGCTGGGCCAACTGCTGGGCATCGAGCAACTGGTCGGAGGCACGAACCTGGCCCGTGGCGATCAAGTCCTGCACGTCACTCACGACCATGGGGATGATCTTCAGCGGCTGGGAGATGCACGTCGCCTCCGCCAGCATGCCCACCTTGATGACCTGCGCCTCGAGCTGGTTGAACCCGGCGATGAGCCCCCACCGGCCAGCGTCCGTCGGGATGAGGACGCCAGCGGGGCGCATCAGCGGATTGACGATGTCGCCCTTGCGCAGCGTGAACTGTTCGAGCGTCCCGTCCACTCCGGCGCGCACGACGGTCTTGTCGAGCTCCACCTGCGCCTGCGCCAGTGCGGCCTCCGTGCTCGCCTTCTGCGCCGGCAGCACCGACGCGATCTGCACCGATATGGTTCCCTTGTTGGCGACCGCGCCGGCGACCGCCGCCTCGCGGCCATTGACGACGACCTGCAGCCGCTCGATCTCGCGCTCGGACACCGAAGGCGAATTGCGCCGACGCAGCTCCGTCTTCATGTCCAGTTCGTCCACCGCCTGGCGGTAGGCGCTCTCGGCCTCCCGGATCTGCGCGTCGGAAACCTCGAGCTGGGCTTCCGCCAGCCGGATCGCAGCATCGACCTCCTCGAGCCGCCGCCGCGCCGTCTCGACCGCAGCCCGCTGCTCGGAGCTGTCGAGGACGAAGATCGGGTCGCCGGCCTTCACCTTGTCGCGCACCTTGACCATCACCTCCTCGACGCGCCCGGAGGTTTCCGGCAGCACCGGCACCGTGCGGTAGAACGAGACGGCGGCGGTCGCCGAAGGGTGGAAGTAGAGGATCAGGGTGAGCAGGCAGACGGTGAGCACGAGGCACGCCGTGATGCCGTAGCGCAGCTCGAACCAGATCGAATAGAGCGTGATCTCGCGCCCGAGCCGCTTTCCCTGGACGAAGCGCCGGTACAGGAAATCCGGCAGGATCGTCACCACCGAGCACAGGAGCAGTTCGATCATTGCGGGGGCCTCATTGGACCGTTCGGTGGGACGGATCTACGGGTGACGTACTTCGGCCGGCTCGGCCACTTCGGGATGGTCCAGCCCCGGCAGTGGGGGCTGTGCCTCCGTATCGGCCGACGTCGCGACGTCATGCGCCGCCGAGGCCTCGTCGCCCCCCTCCCCGGGCCGACGCAGGCCAGCCATCCTCGCGAGCGCATCTGCCATCACCGAGAGCGGACCGTGGAAATCGGGAATGGGCACCAGCGCGAGGATGAGCGCGGCGACCCAGAAGATCGTGGTGTGGGTGAACAAGGCCAGCAGCGCCAGCACCGCCACCACCTCGAACTGGAGCTTGCTGGCATTCCGGTGCGCCATGTGCTCCGGCAGTGCGTGCAGCCTGAAATAGAGGCTTCCCAGCGACAGCACGGCGATGACGAGGAAGATCGCCGCCCCATTGAGGAAGAGATCGGTCTCCCCCGGCGCGGTGATGAACACAGGGAGATGGTGAGGCGCGGCCGGATTCATCGTAGGCGACATATCGAGAGCTCCCTGCGGCTTCCGGGTTAGCGCCGGCCGAACCCATCCCGCATGACCCGGTATTCATGGTCGGGACCAGTGCATGGTCAATGCCTATTATGTCGCGCCGACGTTTTTGTTCGCAACATCGACCGCTTCTACGGATTGCGGGATTTCCGTTCAGGTTCCAGCAGGTAGCGTATGATCTCTTCCTCGAGATCGCTCACGAGGTTCGTGTACTCGGCCACCTTTGCCGTCGGTCGCGGCTTCTCCTTCTTGATCCGCAGCAGCGTCTCGCGCGCCAGCCGATAGTCTTCGCAAAGGTCGCGCAACGTCTCGTCGACCTCCGCCCGCGACCGGATCAGGTCGGCCACGTCCGCGAAGCGGGACATTGCGGCCGTGAGGGTGATGGTCCGGCTCTTGGAGGGAGACATGCTCCGACCCTCATCGATGCGAGGTTGGGGCGCGAACGGGCTACTCCCAAACCATCACCGACGCCGGGACGGTCGGGCAAGTAAGTTACTGTATGTGGCGTTTCGCGACGGCCGCGTCCGGCAGCCGCGCTGACGGCCGAGGCGTCTGCCTACAGGAGCGGACCGGCCACAGAACGGACCGCGTCGATCAGGGCCGCCGCCGGGAACGGCTTCTGCAGGTAAGCCTTGCAGCCGGCGCTCTTGCCGGCCCGCCTCAGCCGTTCGTTGTCGTGGGCTGTGATCAGCACCACTGGTGCGCAGGTGCCGGACCTGAGCAGCGATATCATCAGATCGATGCCGGAGGACGCCCCGACATGGACGTCAAGGATCAGGCAACTCGCTTCGTCCGGCCGGGCTCGCGCCTGGAAATCCTCCACCGACGAGAAGGTTACGACCCGAAGCCCGTGCGCCCTGAACAGGCGTTCCAATCCTTTCAGGAAGCCCACGTCGTCGTCGACGACATGGATCATCTTGCCTGGCGGCATTGCGGTGTTCCGTGGCCCGAGAGCGCGGGGCACGTCAGTCCCCAGCATCTCGAATAGTACCAGTCACGGCGTCCGCGCTGCTACTGTCCCCATGGACAGGACCGGCGCTACTGGCTCCTCGGCGGAGTTCCGGAGCCGTTCGAATGCGTGGTTCCGTTCCGAGGCGTGTCCGCCACGACGCCAAGCCTCTCGGCGAAGGACACGAGATCGGCCACGGTCCGGGCACCCAGCTTCTCGAAGATGCGCTGGCGGTGTGCCTTGATTGTTCGTTCCGTGATGCCGAGTTCGTGCGCCGTCTGCTTGTTCAGCTTGCCGCGCACCACGTAGTCGAACACCTCCCGCTCCCGCGGCGTCAGCTCATCGAGCAGGGCGCGCGACCGTTCGAGCCGCTCCCGCCTGGTCCGGTCTGCCTCGAAGCTGGCGAGGGCATTGCGGATGCCGGCCAGCAGGTCCTGTTCGCTGACCGGCTTGGTCAGGACATCCTCGGCACCCGCCTTGATGGCCTTCACCGTGGTCGGGATGTCGCCGTAGCCCGTCAGAAAGATGATTGGAAAGCACGAGCCGAGCTGCGCCAGCCGCTCTTGCAGGCCGGGGCCGCTGAGCCCCGGTAGCCGCACGTCCAGAAGAATGCAGCCCGCACCCAGGCCCTCGTCCAGCCGGCCGAGGAATTCATCCGCCGAGGCGTATTCGGCGACCTCATAACCGCGCAGCGACAACAATCGTGCAATGGCGCTTCGGAAGCTGTCGTCATCATCGATGATATGGATCGTCTCGCCCATGACGCTGGTCACCAAGGCGGATTCGTCGACATTGCGGGAGGCGGATGGCCACAACGCCGCCCCCATAGGTGCGGAGCCTCGGGCCAAAACCAGAAGCGTCGCAGACCGGATATCTGATAATTCCGGCATTGCGATCGAGAATCCCACTGCAATTCGACGCAACCGACTGCTCGTCGAGCGCGCATCGTGCTCAGCCCGCCATTCGAATGGCTTTTCGTTATCCTTGGCGGCTCTCCCGGAATCCGTGCCCGGCCGAAGATATTGTCCCTGGGGACATGGCACGCACGTCCAATAGGAGAATCCTCCCATCAAGGTATGCTCGCTCCCGTTTGTGAGATTGTCAACGGCGGGTGTCGGCACATTCAGGTCCGACCGTAGCGCCGAGGGGCGACCTGATGGACGTATCCAGTGTGAAGTGGCCCTCCGAGAGATCCGACGATCTCATCGATCTTGATCTTCAGGAATTTGACACTGGCTGTCCCGATGAAATCCGCTCCGAATTGCAACGGATACTTTCCTCCCGACAGTTCGATGCTTCCGAACGCAATCGCCGCTTTCTGGAATATGTCGTCGAGGAGACGCTGTCGGGGCGCGGCGAGCGGATCAAGGCCTACAACGTCGCCACCCTCGTGTTCGGCCGCGACGAAAGTTTCGATCCCCAACTCGACCCCGTCGTCCGGATGGAGGCCCGCCGCCTGCGGCGATCGCTCGAACGCTTCTATCTGGTCAATGCGCAGACGGACGGGCTCCATATCGTCATGCCGAAGGGCGGCTATGTGCCGAAGTTCCATCGCCCGCATTCTGTAGCCTCGGAAGCGGTCGAAGCGAACGGGGGGCTCGCCCCTTCCCGGTTTCGAGGACCTTCGGTTCGCGTCATTCCCTTCGAGGTCGAGGACGACGGCCCAAACCGGGCCAGCTACGCCGACGGGTTCGCGCGCCAGATCGCGGTCAGCCTCAGCCGCTTCCCGGAGTTCTCGGTGTTTCTCTCGGAGCGTATTGAATCCGGCACCGCTCGCGACCAGCAACATGACGCGCCGGACGCCGACCTCATCCTCGGCGGCGATACCGCGCTGACCGCCGAGTCCCTCAAGGTCAAGGCGACACTCCTCGACAGGAGAACCGGAAGGCTCGTCTGGGGCGAAGCTTACGAGCAGGACTGGAGGGCAAACGGGCTTCTGAATACCCGCGACGTGATTGCAGAGCGCATCGCGCGCGTCGTGGCTGACCCCGGCGGCATCGTGGCGGGTACCGGGGCGCTCGTCACGGCCGGCGGCAAGCCGACCTCTTACGGCGCCCTCCTCGCATTCTATCGCTATCGTCGCTCGCTGCACCCGGATCTATTCAAGATCGCGTGGCAGCAACAGGAGCAGGCCGCCGCCTCGGATCCCGACCAATCCGAAGCGATGGCCTGTCATTCGCTGCTCTGCTCGGATGGCCATCGTTTCGGCTTCATGCCGATCGACGGCCCCTCCCATCCGCGTGAGCGCGCAATGGACCTCGCCCGCGGCGCGGTGGATCTCGCCCCGACCTCCAGCCGAGGACACCACGCACTCGGCATCGCCTGCTGGTTGTCGGGCGACGCCGATGGCGGGCTGGAGGCGCTGCGGAAGGCCTATGCATCCAACCCGAACGACATGGAGGCTATGGCCGATCTCGGCTTCCACCTCTGCCTGCGCGGTGAATGGACGAAGGGAGTGCCGCTGATCGAGGCCGCGCTGGCCGAGGTTCCTGTACTTGCGGGACTGCCGCGTCTCGGCCTTTCGCTTTTTCACCTGCACAACAACAACTTCGCCCAAGCGCTCGTCGAGGTCAGGCAAATCCGCACCGATCGGGTGGCCGCCGTATTCGCGGTGCGGGCGATGGCGCTACGCGAGCTCGGACGCGCCGAAGAGATGGCCGCAGCCGTCGAGCGGGTCACTGACATCGACCGCCACTACTGGCGCCATCCCCTTGAGGAACTCGGTGTTCCGTGCCTGGACGGCGCGCTGACGCTGACGATCCGCGCCGCCCTGGCCCAACTCAGGCCGGGCCGTCCCGTCCCGGATCCCTGGGACGAACTGTGCTTCGACGCGGGTGCCTGCACTTTCGGCTCCGCGTGAGCCGCCGAACGTGCCGCTACGGTAACTTACTCCCCGAACCTTGAACGGTCGGGGGCCCCGGCGAAGATCAGTCTGGTGGCGCGGGGCGACCGTCGGACGGTCCCGCGGGAGCCGACCGGGGGAAGGGCCAGCCGGCGTGTGGCCGGATGGAATGATCGGCGTGTCGGGTCACCGGCACCCGAAACATCTTGGTCCACCCTCGCCCGGGAGTGTCGTCGCGAATATCGGGGCTGGATCTGCCCCGCATCGACCACCGCAATTCGGCTGCTTCAGCCCGGCGGGTCAAGCGGAGGAAGGAATGGGCAAGGACAAGGACAACAAGAAGAACGGCAAGAAGGCGAAGCATGCCGGCGAGAGCCAGTCCGAAGACCAGGTGGTGTCCGTTATCCCGGACAACGGGAGTGCCTTGCCCTGCGGCAAGAAGGCGAAGGAGCACTACGCCAGGAGGATGGTCGAGCTGCAGACGGAACTCGCTCACCTGCAGGCGTGGGTGAAGCAGGCGGGTGCCCGCATCGTCGTCATCTTCGAAGGCCGCGACGCCGCCGGCAAGGGCGGCATCATCAAACGGCTTACCGAGCGCGTCAGCCCGCGCGTGTTCCGGGTCGTCGCGCTCCCCGCGCCGACCGACCGCGAACGCTCGCAGATCTACATGCAACGCTACGTCGCTCATCTGCCCGCGGCCGGCGAGATCGTGATCTTCGACCGCTCCTGGTACAACCGCGCCGGCGTCGAGCGGGTGATGGGCTTCTGCAGCGAAAACTCCGCCCGCCGCTTCCTCGAACTCGCACCTGCCTTCGAACGGGCGATGGTCGAGAGCGGCATCACCCTCATCAAGTACTTCCTCGACGTCAGCGAGGAAGAGCAGGAGAAGCGCTTCCGCCAGAGGATCGACGATCCGCTGCGCCAGTGGAAGTTGAGCCCAATGGACGTGGAGTCCTACCGGCGCTGGTGGGACTACACCCAGGCCTACAACGAGATGATCCGCGCCACGGACAGCCTCCACGCGCCCTGGTGGATCGTGCCGTCGGACGACAAGAAGAAGGCGCGCATCAACTGCATTTCCCATCTCCTCAGCTCGATCCCCTACCAGCCCGTCGCCTTCGAGGAGCCCAAGCTCGGCAAGCGCCAGAAGCGGCCGCCGAACTTCGAGGAGAACACCCATGTCTGGCGCATCGTGCCCGACGCGGCCTGAAACCGGCAGAAGACGCAACGGGAGAAAAGCCCATGTCGAGCAAGGACATCGACCCGAAGGCCGCGCCGCCCAGCGCCGAGCAGCTCAGATCAATCCTCGTCGACGAGCAGATGGCGGAGATGAAGAAGCGGCAGGCCATGAAGACTGCCGACGAACAGAAGCTTGCGGCCTTCACCGAGGACTTCCTCAAGGGACAGGTGACGGATGACGAGGTCGCCCGGGTTCGCCGCCTCGTGATGAACGCGGTCAAGGACGGGAAGCTGGAGGCACTGGTCTACACCTTTCCCTCCGACCTCTGCTCCGATTCAGGCCGCGCCATCAACAGCGCCGATCCACAGTGGGCAGACACGCTGCAGGGCAAGGCAAGACAGTTCTACGAGCGCTTCCTCCAGTTCGGGCGGCCGCAGGGATTCAAGCTGAAGGCGATGATCGTCAACTTCCCGGGCGGTGTACCCGGAGACGTCGGTTTCTTTCTGAACTGGGCGCCCGACCAAAAGTAGCGCAAATGCTGCCACGGCACGCGGCCCCGCCTTGAGCGTCGGGGAACTCGCAATGCGCACATATTCGCTGTTGCTGCTTGCCTGCGGCGTGATCGCTCCACCCGCCCACGCGGGTCCGGCATCGGTCAGCGCCACGGTGAATTTCCGCGAAGGTCCCGGGACCGGCTACCCGAGCATGGGCACCATTCCCGACGGCAGCACCATCGACCTTGCCGCCTGCGACGCGGCCGGCGGCTGGTGCGCAGTGAATTTCGAGGGCCGGAGCGGATTCGTCAGCGGGAAATACATCGACGAGCACGACTCCGGCCGGCCGGGCTGGCCACGTTCCTACACGACGGGCGACGGGGCCGAGATCATCCTTTTCCAGCCTCAGATCTCGAGTTGGAAGGACTTCCGGGACATCAGCGCCCTGCTCGCGGCGGAATACCGGAAGACCAAGGACGCCAAGCCGATCTACGGGGTAATCGGCATCAGTGGAAAGACACAGACCGACACGGATGCCGGCGAGGTGGTGATCTCCGACATCGACACCACCCAGATCCACTTCTCCGCCCTGGACCGGGCCGAGCTTGCGGCGCTCGCGCTGGAGGTCGGGAAGCTCTTGCCGACGGGAGCGATCACCGTGCCGGAGGAGCGGCTGACGGCGAGCCTGGCGAATTTCGAGCGCCTGGCCGACGTGGAAGGCATGAAGTCTGACCCACCGCCGATCTTCGTCAGCAAGACGCCTGCCATCCTCGTCCAGACCGACGGAAAGGCGCTGGAAGCGCCGATGAAGGGAATCACGGGGCTGTCATTCGTGGTCAACACCAACTGGGACATCTTCAGGACCGAAGGCGGCGCCTACTATCTTCGCGACGGAAAGTCGTGGCTGACAGCGGCATCGCTCGAAGGCTCCTGGCAGCCCGCGGACAGCCAGCCGGAGGCCCTGTCGAAGCTGCCGGCGCACGACGACAACTGGAAAGACGCCAGGGCCGCGATCCCCCCGACACCGTTCGAGGAAAACAAAGCCCCGAAAGTGATCTACACCGACAAGCCTTCGGAGCTGATACTGTTCGCCGGCGAACCGTCCCTGAACCGGGTGCCGGGCACGGGCCTCGAGTGGGCATCCAACGCAGAGGGCCAGGTGTTCTACCACACGCACCTTTCGACCTGGTACGTGCTGTTTTCCGGACGGTGGTTTGCCTCGACCTCGCTTGACGGCCCCTGGACGTTCGCCACGCCGTCGCTGCCGGAAGATTTCCGATACATCCCCGAGGACGCGCCCTACGCGATCGTGCGTTCGTCGGTGCCCGGGACGTCGGAGGCGGCCGAGGCCAGGCTGATGGCCAACATCCCGCAAATGGCCCGCGTCGCGCTTGACGGCTCGCTAAGGATCGAGGTCGCCTACAGCGGCGAGCCGAAGTTCGAGCCTATCAAAGGAACCTCGCTCAGCCATGCCGTCAATACCAACGACGTCGTCATCAGGGCCGGCGAGAAGTACTTCGTACTGAAGGACGGAGTGTGGTTCATCGGCGACACACCGAACGGGCCGTGGAGCGTCGCGACGAAGGTGGCCGAGGAAATCTACGACATGCCGCCGTCCTCGCCGGTCTACAACGCCACTTACGTGCGTATCTACGAAACCGAGCCGGAGGCCATATGGGTCGGCTACACGCTTGGCTATCTCGGCGCCTATCTCGCGTGGGATTCGCTCATCTACGGAACCGGCTGGTACTACGACGACTACTGGGACGACGACTGGCATGACGGGTATCCGCCCTACTATCCCGAGCCGATAACTTACGGGATGGGCGCCTACTACAATCCGGCGCGCGGGAACTTCGGGCGCTACGGCTATGCCTACGGACCGAACCGCGGGATCGTCGTGGGCTCGAGCTACAATCCCAGGACCGGAACCTATGCGCGCGGCGCGGCCGTGACCGGGCCGGGCGGCGAACGCGGCTTCATCGCGGCCTACAATCCGCGCACCGACACCGGCGCGGTCGTGCGCGGCGGCAACGGCGTCTACGGGTCGTGGGGTAGCGCGAGCGTCCGCAACGGCACCGACTGGGCCCGCATCAGTGGCGGGTCCACCGAAGCCGGCGGCCAGGGCATGCGCTGGCGGACCTCCGACGGTAAGCAGGGCTTCGTCGCCCAGGGACGCGGCGGCGACATCTATGCCGGGCGCGATGGCAACGTCTACCGGCGCGAGGACGGCCAGTGGCAGAAGCGCACCGACGATGGCTGGGAGCCGGTGCGCAATCCGGACAGCGACAGGGTGGCAAATCGCGCGGAAAGACGGCAGGAGGCGGGCAGCCGGCCCCGTTCCGGTACGGGACGGCCCGACGCTGGCCGCAAAGGCAGCGGCGGCCGGGTTTCCCGCCCCTCCGTCTCGGTGCCCCGCGCACCCGAAAACCTCGGCTTTGACCACGCCGGAAGGCTGGCCGGCAACCAGCGCGCGCTTCAGCACCGCAACGAGTTCAGGCCGCAGTACGGCGGCGGAAACCGTGGCGGATACAGCGGCGGAAACCGCGGCGGCTATCGGGGCGGCTACAGCGGAGGCAACCGCGGTGGCGGCTTCCACGGCGGCGGACGTGGTGGAGGTCGTGGCGGCGGTGGTGGCCGCGGCGGCGGACGGCGCTGACGATTCCCTACGGGAGAAGCGGCAGGTGGATGCGGAACACCGCCCCGCCGCCCGCGCGCTTCTCCGCCACGAGCGAGCCCCCGTGCGACTCCACGATTGTGCGGGCGATGGAAAGTCCCATGCCCATCCCGTGTTCCTTCGTCGTATAGAACGGCTCGAACACCGATTTCAGCTGGTCTGCCGGAATCCCCTGCCCCGTGTCCACGACCGAGATCTCGGCGAGATTGTTCCTCAGACGCACGACGCGGCCGATGACGCGGCCTTTCTGGCGGCCCGCGGCCCGGATCGAGTCGATCCCGTTGACGACCAGGTTGAGGATCACTTGCTGCAGTTGGATTGCATCACCCCGGACGATCACCGGCTCGGGTGCCTCCACCTTGACGAGCTCGACGCCGCTTTCCTCCGCCTGCGCTGCGACGAGCTTGAACACCTCGTCCACGATTCTGTTGAGGTCGACCGGCGCCATGTCCAGCGGAGCCTTCTTCAGCAGGCGCCGCAGCCGCTGGATGATCTCGCTGGCGCGCATGGTCTCGCGCTTGATGTCGAGCAGGATGTCCTCGATCAGCGCGACATTTGAGGCCTGCGATTGGGCGATGAACTGCGCGGCTTCGGTGTGCGCCAGCGTTGCGCCGAGCGGTTGGGCGAGCTCATGCGCTATCGAGGCGGAGAGTTCGCCGGCCGTCGCCTGACGGTTCACATGGGCGAGTTCGTTCATGCGGACACGCGCCTCCTGCTCGGCGCGACGACGGCGCCTCGCTTCATAGAGGATCGCGGCAATGAACCCGCTCTGCAGGAGCACGACCAGCGCTATCAGCGCGCTCTGCGCCGGATATTGCCGCCACACAGGGAGAGGACGGTTGCGTATCTCGCTGCCGGGCGGCAAGCGGTTCTGGTCGACCCGCCAGCGCTGCATTTCGTTCCAGTCAAAGACCGGCCTGAGGGATGTTCCTGCTTCGACGGGGATGACGGCAGGATCCTCGCCCCCCAGGATCGCAAGCACCTGGTCGGCCGCCTCCTCGCCGATCACGCTCGGCACGAGCACGAAGCCCCCGATCGAGCCCCGCCCGACATAGGTTTCGATGGGGCTGATGATGGGACGCCGGGCGGCGGCTGCGATCCTCGGAACCGCCTCCACCGCGGGGAAGAATGCACCCGTCCCATCCGTGTAGATGGGCGTGTAGAGTACGGCGGAATCGGGCGGCAGGTCAGCCACCCTGCGCAGCACTTCGGCCAGCGGCTGTCCGGTCAGGTCCAGCACGTCCAGTTCGGCGGCCACGGCCGCCAGCTCGGCGGGGAAGCCGCGGAAAGCCGTTGCCGCCTGGGTATCGAAGTCTTCGCCGAGGACGGCGACGTGCTTCAGGTTCGGCACCACCGCCCGCGCCGCGGCAACCATGTCGGACAGGCGCAGCCTGATCGTCCTTCCCGTGACGTCCGCAGGAAGCTGCAGCGTCTTCAGCCTGTCATGCTCGACGACCGAAAACACGATCGGCACGCCCGGCCAGAGCTCTGATCGCCATTTCAGGGCGCGATCGAGGGCCCCGGCGCCGATGGTCACGACCACGCCGATGGGATGTTCGCGGTACTTGTACCGCAGCATTCGGCGCAGGTAGTCCTCGTAGTCCCGCCCCGAGAAGAAGGCGAGATCGAGGTTCTCGATGTAGATGGAGAGCGGAAGCCCGGCCGCGTACATCCGGGAGCGCATCGCCGCGAACATCGCGGCGTAGAACGGCCCCCTGATCGCGTCCGATTCCTCCAGCACGAGCACGGAGCGGGTTCGCGGCTCGGAACGCGACGGAACGGCCGACAACCAGACCGCAAGGAATACCGCCAGGCACCAGAGCGCCCTTCCGCAACCCGCATGCCGGTTCGTGCGTATCACGGACGTCAAAGCCTCCGTCGACAGAGTTCTCTGCTGGACCGGTGCTGTCAATCGCGTCTTCGCGGGATGATGAGGTCAGCAGCAGCAGGCATCCCTTCCGATATCCAGGGCGCTTCTTCTTCAATGCTACGGTAAGTTACACCCGCGTACCTGCCCCTCGGCCTCCCGCTGAAGTCAATAGTTCCCCAAGACTGGTGGCCCGGCTCTGCCCTCCGTCGCTTTGCCGGGCCGCCGGTACGGCCGCGAGCGCACGGCCCGCCGTGCGAGGGAGGGACCGATGGCGAGTGTCGCCAGAGCAGCCGGGACGCAAAGGATCGACCACTTCTTCTCCATGCCGGCCGCGCGGGCGGATCGCTGGAGGGAGCTGACGGCGGTCGCCAACGACTGGATCGAAGGCGCTGCCAAGGTGGGTGCCGTGCGGGCCGCGCTGGATGCGCTCGGGGCGATCGAGGAGTTCCACGCCTTTCCGGGCCGCACGCTCATGGCGAAGCTGCGGGACCGGCTGGACGCCGACTCGGACGAGTCCTTCGCCGAACTCGCCAATGCGATCTCGCGGGCCATCGTCACGCGGCGCTACAAGCACGGTACGGCCGACTGGCAGGGCGACGACACGGCCGCCGCCGGCGGTGGCCTCGTGGACACCTTCGAGGACGGCGAGAAGGGCCGCCCCTACTTCGAGATGCTGCTGGTGACACCGCCGGCGGCGATGCGAAACGAAAGGCTCGTCGCCGAGATGCGGCGGCTGCGCCGTCCGGAAGACAGCTTCATCTACGAAGCGGTCCAGGTGTCCTCCTTCGAGGACGCGATCGCGGCGGCGATCATCAATCCGGCTATCGCGGCGGTGACGATCTACGAGGGCTTCGCCCAGGCATCGCAGCATTCAGCGCCGATCCTGCGCCAGTTCCTCGACGCAACCGGCTTCGGCGAGCAGGACATCACGCAGGCCGACCGGCCGCTGGCGCTCGCCAACGCGTTGAAGCGCATCCGCCCCGAACTCGACATCTACCTCCTTTCGGACCGGAGGGTCGAGGCCGTTGCCGGCGACGAGCGCGCCGCCGCGATCCGCCGCGTGCTCTACTCGGTCGAGGAGATGCTGGAACTGCATCTCACGGTCATGGAAGGCATCGCCGCGCGCTACCGCACCCCCTTCTTCGACAACCTGAAGAAGTACGCGATGCGCCCGATCAGCACCTTCCATGCGCTGCCGATCGCCCGTGGCAAGTCGGTGTTCAAGTCCGACTGGATCCGCGACATGGGCGAGTTCTACGGGCTGAACCTGCTGCTCGCCGAGAGCAGCGCGACCACCGGCGGGCTCGACAGCCTTCTCGAGCCGACCGGCAACATCAAGATGGCGCAGGAAATGGCGGCGCGGGCCTTCGGCGCCGACCGCGTCTTCTTCGTCACCAACGGCACCAGCACCTCGAACAAGATGGTGCATCAGGCGCTCGTCGGGCCAGGCGACATCGTCATCCTCGACCGCAACTGCCACAAGTCGCACCACTACGGCCTGGTGCTTGCGGGCGGTCAGCCGCTCTACGTCGAAGCCTTCCCGATGACGGAATATTCGATGTACGGCGCGGTGCCGCTCGCCAGCATCAAGAAGGCGCTGCTCGACCTCAAGGACGAGGGCCGGCTCGACCGCGTGAAGATGGTCGACCTCACCAACTGCACCTTCGACGGCCACATCTACAACACCCGCCGGGTCATGGAGGAGTGCCTGGCGATCAAGCCGGACCTCATCTTCCTGTGGGACGAGGCGTGGTTCGGATTCGCGCGCTTCTCCCCCTTCCTGCGGGCGCGCACGGCGATGGGGGCGGCCGCCGAGATCGAAGCGTGGATGCGCGATCCGAGGTCCGAAGAGGCCTATGAGCGCCAGCAGGCCGAACTGGGCACCGCCCCGTCCCGCGACCAGCTCCTCGCCACTCGCCTCATCCCGGATCCGCGCAAGATCCGGCTGCGCGTCTACCAGACGAATTCGACGCACAAGTCGATGTCGGCGCTGCGCCAGGGCTCGATGGTGCTGGTGAAGGACGTCGACTTCTACACGGTCGAGTCGCAGTTCCGCGAGGCGGTCTTCACCCATGCCTCCACCAGCCCGAACCAGCAGCTCATCGCCAGCCTCGACGTGGCGCGGCGGCAGATGGAACTCGAAGGCTATGGTCTCGTCACCAACGCCATCGAGATCGCGCTGGCGATCCGCCACGAGATCAACTCACACCCGCTGATCTCGAAATATTTCAAGGTTCTCGGCGCCGACGCTATGATCCCGGGCGAATTCCGAAACAGCGGCTTCGTCGACTTTCTGGCGCCCGGCGTGACTTGGGTAAACCAGGTGCGCAGCATGAAGGACGACGAGTTCTGCCTCGACCCGACCCGCATGACGCTCGTCTGCGGTACCGCCGGCTTCGACGGCACCGAGTTCAAGGCGCTGCTCGCCAACACCTACGACATCCAGCTCAACAAGACCTCGCGCAATTCCGTCCTGCTGCAGTCCAACATCAACAACACCCGCAGCGACATCGCCCACCTGATCCGGGTGCTCCTCGAAATATGCCACGGTATCGAGAACCGGCTCGCCCAGGGCGGCAAGGCCGGTCGCGACGCCTTCGACGCGCGCGTGAAGTCGCTGATGCACGACGTTCCGGACCTGCCCAACTTCAGCCGATTCCACGAGACCTTCCGTGGCGACGCCGGCGAACAGACGCCCGAAGGCGACATGCGCACGGCCTTCTATACGGGTTACACGCCGGAATCTGTCGACTACGTGCCGCTGCACTCAGCGGAATGCGACAAGCGCCTGGCCGAGGGGCCGGAGATGGTGTCCGCCAACTTCGTGATCCCCTATCCGCCCGGCTTCCCGATCATGGTGCCCGGCCAGGTCATCACCGCCGAAACCATCGACTTCATGCGCAAGCTCGATGTGAAGGAAATCCACGGCTACGAAAAGTCCAGGGGACTGAAGCTCATCAAGCCAGAGGCCGTCGCGGCTGGCGCGCGCAGGAAGAAGGCATAGCGCGCCGCAGGATGCGCCTGCGCGCAAGCGCGGGCGATCGCGCTTCCACCCACGCCGTGGCCGACAGGAGGAAACATGTTCGAGTGGTTTGCAGGGACCCTGCGCCAGTACCCCGAGATAGCGATCTTCCTGTCTCTGGCCTTCGGCTACTATTTCGGCTCCTTCACCTACAAGGGCCTCGGGCTCGGCGCGGTGACGGCGACGCTGATCGCCGCGGTCATCATCGGGCAGATCGGCATCGAGGTCACCGGTCCGCTCAAGCCCTTCTTCTTCCTGATGTTCCTCTTCGCGATCGGCTATTCGGTCGGGCCGCAATTCGTGCGCGGCATCGCCAAGGACGGCGTGCCTCAGGCGCTTTACGCGGTTGTCGTGTGCGTGTTCTGCCTGGTCTTCGCCTATCTGGCCGCAGTAGTCGCGGGATATGACATCGGCTCTGCCGCCGGGCTCTATGCAGGCTCGCAGACCATCTCGGCGTCGATGGGCCTCGCGACGGATGCCATCAACCGGTTGGGACTGCCGGCCGAAGAGACCAAGGCCCTCCTCGACGGCATGCCGGTCGCCTATGCCGTCACCTACATCTTCGGCACGATGGGGTCGGCCATCATCATCGCGCTGTTCGGACCGGCGCTGCTGCGCATCGACCTCGAGGCCGCGTGCCGGAGCTACGAGGAGAAGCATGGCGGCAAGAAGGCCGCCGGCGGGCCCGGCACCGCATGGCACCAGTTCGAGCTGCGGGCCTATCGCGTACGTCAGGACGGCCAAGCCGTCGGCAAGACCGTGGCCGAGGCAGAACAGATGCTGCCCGGGCAACGCGTCTTCATCCAGCGCCTGCGTCGCCAGGGAGAGATCCTCGAGGCGACATCCGACACCGTCATCGAATCCGGCGATGTCGTGGCGATCGTCGGCAAGCGCGATGTCCTGGTCAATCTGATCGGATCGATGGCGGAGGAGGTGGACGACCGCGAATTGCTGGCGGTGCCGGCCGAGGGCCTCGACGTCTACGTCACCAACAAGGACGTCGACGGCCGCACCCTGGCCGAGGCCGCGCAATCCCCCTGGGCGCGCGGCGTGTACCTTCGCAAGATCACCCGGGGCGCCACCGCTACCGACATCCCGATCCTGCCCGAGACGAAGATCAACCGCGGCGACATTCTCTCGCTGGTGGGACGCAGCCAGGACGTCGCCAGGGCGACGAAGATCCTGGGTTATCCCGACCGGCAGACCGACGTGGCCGACGTGATGTTCATCGGCGCGGCCATTGCCATCGGCGCCCTCCTCGGCGCGATCGTCTACAATGTCGGCGGCGTGCCGCTGACGCTTTCGACCTCGGGCGGCGCGCTGATCTCCGGGCTGTTCTTCGGCTGGCTGCGCTCGGTCCGCCCGCTGTTCGGGCGCATCCCCTCGCCCACCGTCTGGTTCATGAACTCGGTTGGCCTCAACGTGTTCATCGCCATCGTCGGCATCTCGTCGGGGCCAAAGTTCATCGCCGGCCTGCAGCAACTCGGCTTCGGACTGTTCCTGTGGGGCATCTTCGCCACCACCCTGCCGCTCGTGCTGGGGATGTACGTCGGCAAGTACGTGTTCCGCTTCGACGACGCCATCGTGCTGGGCGCGGTCTCGGGCGCACGCACCACCACCGCCTCGCTCGGCATGGTGAACGACCGGGCCAAAAGCCAGATCCCCGGCCTCGGCTACACGGTGACCTACGCGGTCGGCAACACGCTGCTGACCATCTGGGGAATGGTCCTCGTCATCCTGCTGACCTGACCGGCCGGGGAGCAATCTTAGCGGCGCCGACCGGGCGCCATCCGAAACAACGGGGAACGTGCCATGGCCGAGTTGTTGACGCTCCGCAAGTTCGAGACGCTGAGCCCCTTCGAGATCAAGAACGAGCTCATCAATCTCGCCCGCTCCTCATCAAAACGGGTGCAGTCGGCGTTCCTCAACGCCGGTCGGGGCAATCCCAACTGGATCGCGACCGAGCCGCGCAGCAGCTTCTTCCTGCTCGGCCAGTTCGCCATCACCGAAAGCAAGCGCGTGATGGACGTCGAGCCCGGCATCGGCGGCATGCCGCAGCTTCAGGGCATCGCCGGGCGTCTCGAAAAATGGCTTGCCAAGCACGACGACATGCCGGGCGCCGAGCTGCTGAAAGACATGGTCGCCTTCGCGGTGATGAAGTTCAGCTTCGATCCCGATGCGTTCGTCCACGAGCTGGTCGATTCCATCATCGGCGACAACTACCCGGTCCCGGACCGCATGCTCGTCCACAACGAGCGGATCGTGCACGAGTACCTGATGTGGGCGATGTGCGGCGAACCGCGTCCGTCGGGCAAGTTCGACCTCTACGCGGTCGAGGGCGGCACCGCCGCCATGTGCTACATCTTCAAGTCGCTGAAGGCCAACCGCCTGCTGTTCCCCGGCGATACGATCGCGCTCGGCACGCCGATCTTCACGCCCTACCTGGAGATGACACACCTCGAGGATTACGCGCTGAAAGTCGTCAACATCGGCGCCCCGCAGGAGAACCGCTTCCAGTACACCGACGAGGAGCTGAAGAAACTCGAGGACCCGAAGGTCAAGGCGTTCTTCATCGTCAATCCGGGCAACCCCACGGGAATGGGCACCAGCCACGAGACGATCGACAAGATCGTCCACCTGGTGAAGACGAAGCGCCCCGACCTGATGATCCTCACCGACGATGTTTACGGCACCTTCGTCAACGGGTTCCGGTCGCTGCTGGGCGAACTGCCGCACAACACGATCGGCGTCTATTCCTATTCCAAATACTTCGGCTGCACTGGCTGGCGTCTCGGCGTGATCGCCGTGCACGAGAACAGCCTCTACGACGAGATGATCGCCAACCTGCCGGCCGAGCACGTAAAGGCGCTCGACAAGCGCTACGGGCCGATCACGCTCGAGCCGCGCAAGTTGAAGTTCATCGACCGCATCGTCGCCGACAGCCGCGACATCGGCCTCAACCATACGGCCGGCCTGTCCCTGCCGCAGCAGGTGATGATGTCGATGTTCTCGCTCTACGAATTGATGGACGACGAGAAGGCCTACCAGAAGGCCTGCATGGAAATCGTGCAGCGGCGCTTCAACGCGCTGGTGGAAGGGCTCGGGCTGGAGCTCGCCCCCAACGCCAATTACGACGCCTACTACGGGCTGATCGACTTCGAGTTCTGGGCGCGCAAGAACCTCGGCGACGAGGCCGTCGAACACCTGAAGGAGAGCGTCCACCCTCTCGACCTCGCGTTCCGCCTGGCCGAGGACCACGGCATCGTCCTGCTCAACGGTGGCGGCTTCGAGGCGCCCCAGTGGTCCATGCGCGTGTCGCTGGCGAACCTTCCCGACGAAGCCTACGAGAATATCGGCCGGGGCGTGCGGACCATCGCGCGCGGGTATCGCGACGCCTACCGCGCCGCACAGGCCGCCAGAAAATGAACGGTCCGACCGGGCACGGCGCCACCGCAATCGAGCACGTCGGGTCAGAGTGATGGTCGCCTGGCTCGAAAAGTTCCTCGTGAACTATCCCGAGCTGGCGCTCTACCTGACCATCGCCATTGGCTACTACATCGGCGGTTTCAAGCTGGGGACCTTCTCTCTTGGTCCCGTCACCGGGTCGCTTTTTGCCGGCATCCTGATCGGTCAGTTCGCCGAGGTTCCGGTGTCGGCGACCACCAAGGCCTTCCTGTTCCTGCTGTTCCTGTTCGGCATCGGCTACTCGGTCGGTCCGCAATTCATGCAGACGATCCGCAAGGACGGCCTCAAATCGGTGGCGCTGGCGCTGGTATGCTCTGTGACGGGACTGGCGACCGCCTATGTCGTGGCGCGCTTCCTCGGGCTCGATCCCGGCTTCTCGGCCGGACTGCTGTCCGGCGCCCTGACGCAGAGCCCAGCGATGGGTACTGCAACCGAGGCGATCGGCGCGCTGCCGCTGTCGGAGGCCGAGCGGACCGTACTCATCGCCCACGTCGCCGTGGCAGATGCCGTCTGCTACATCTTTGGCGCGGTCGGCGCGATCTGGTTCTGCAGCGTCGCCGGGCCGAGGCTGCTCGGCATTGACCCGGAGGCGGAGGCCAGAGAGCTCGAGCGAAGCCTCGGCATCGAGCAGAAGATGGCCGGCGCCGTCTCCGGACACCGCCAATTCGAATTTCGCGCCTTCCGGGTCGCGCCCGACGGGCCTGTCGTCGGCAGGTCGGTCGCGGAGGTGGAAACGCAAGTCGCCCCGCACCGCATGTTCATCCTGCGGCTGCGCCGGGACGGCGGCATCGTCGAGGCCGTGCCCGACCTTGTGCTTCGGGCTGGCGACGTCGTGGCCGTTTCCGGCCGGCGCGAAGCGGTCGTCGGCATCCTCGGGCCACAGGCCGACGAGGTGGAGGATCGCGACCTCCTCGACACCCCGTTCCTCATCAACGAGGTGCTCCTGACCAAGGCGAGTGGCAAGCCGCTGGCTGACATCGCAGCCGAAAGCGGCTGGACGCGTGGGCTCTACCTGCGCTCGATCCGGCGGGGCCAGGTAGACGTGCCGCTGGCGCCCGACCTCGTTCTGGAACGGGGCGACGTGCTTACGCTCGTCGGCCCGGAGCCGGTCGTCAATCGCGCCGCCGAGCGGCTCGGCCCGGTGATCGCGCCGACCACCGCGACGGATTTCGTCGTCCTCGGGCTGGCGATCTTCCTCGGCGGCATGGTGGGAACCCTGATTCGGATCCCTGTCGGCGGCATCTCCGTGTCGCTCGGCACCAGCGTCGGCGCGCTGGTCGCCGGGCTGGTGGTCGGCCACCTCAGGACGCGCCATCCCCTGCTCGGCCGCATACCGGACGGCGCCATCGCCCTGATGACGTCGCTCGGGCTCGCATCCTTCGTCGCCATGACCGGACTGCATGCCGGGCCGGTATTCTTCTCCGCGCTGCAGGAGGTGGGGCTCGGCCTGCTCTTCGGCGGCGCGATCGTGACGCTGCTACCGCTGATCGTCGGCCTCTGCTTCGGCCGCTACGTGCTGCGGATGAACCCGGTGCTGCTGCTCGGCGGCATTGCCGGCGCGCAGACCATGACCGCCGCCATGGCCGCGGTCCAGACACGATCAAAAAGCCCGGTCGCGGTGCTCGGATACACGCCCGCCTATCCGATCGCGCAGATTCTTCTCACCTTCTGGGGAACGGTCATCGTCATGGCGACGGCCGGCCTCCCCTAGCCCCGCGACACGCGGACAAATGGAGGGTCGCCCATGACAATTCACCGAAGCATCGTAGGGTCGCTCGCGACGTTGATGATGGCCGCAACCCTGATTCCCGCCGGCATGGCCCGGGCGCAGGAGGTGAAGCCCATCGAGTACCGGTTCGACGACAACTGGGTGTTGCGCTTCTCGGGCCAGATCAACATGGGCGTGCTCTACTATGACGACGGCGAAGACGGCGACGCCTTCTTCGCCGACAACGACAACTCCAGTTCGCGCGCAAGGCTGCAGCTCTTCAACACTCTGGGGGACTGGAAGTTCGAAGCCGCGCTGGAGGCGGAATACCAGCCCGTCGCCTCGAACACCCTCAGCCAGCTCAACACCCAGCCGAACTGGGAGTTTCCCGACAGCAACTTCCGCAAGATCGAGATCTCCATCGGCCACGAGGATTACGGCAAGCTGTGGCTGGGCCAAGGCAGCATGGCGAGCGACGGCTCGGCCGAGTTCGACAATTCCGGAACCAGCGTCATTGCCTACTCCTCCATCCCGGACACGACCGGCGGCATGTTCTTCCGCTTCGAGGATGATGGGCTTTCAGGCGTGACCGTCGGATCGGCCTTCTCGAACCTCGACGGGCTTGGTCGCAAGGTCCGCGTCCGCTACGACACCCCGACCTTCCATGGTTTCGGCCTGCGTGCCTCGTACGGCCAGGACCTGCTGAACGAGATCGACGCCTCGCTGTACGACATCGCCGCCGTCTACAGCCACGATGACGACGTGTTCGTGATCAACGGCGGCATCGCACTCGCGCGCAACGAGGGAACCGACACGGACATCTTCTCGGGCTCGATATCGGGCCGCCACAAGCCGAGCGGCATCAGTCTGACCGTCGCCGCCGGCCATGACGATACGCCCGACGTCGACGGCACCTACGGCTACTTCAAGCTCGGCTACCAGCACGACTTCTTCGAGATGGGCACGACCGCCTTCTCGGTCGACTACTACTACGGTGACAGCATGGCCGCCGCGGGCTCGCGCAGCAATTCCGTCGGGCTGGCCGCCGTACAGAACATCGACAGGTTGAACATGCAGTTGTGGCTGCTCTGGCGAAACCACCACTACAACGACGATGCCGGGCCATACGACGACGGACAGGCCGTGTTCGGCGGCGCGATCGTCAAGTTCTGATGCTGGGATCCGCTCCGGCCGAGCACCGGCCGTTCGCCAGGTCGGCACCGAGGCTCCCTGACCGCCTTTCCTCAACCGTCACAAGGATTGCCGGACATGCAAGCAACCGACCTCCCAGGACGACCGCAGCCATATCCCGTGCTCGCAGCCGCGGCAGCAATCGCGGCTCTCGCCGCCACTCCCACGGCGTCATTCGCCGAAGACAGGCCAACGTTCCGGGATTTTCCGATGGTGATCTACTGCGAATATGAGGGCATCGGTCACGCCTACTATTTCGCGCGGCTCGGCCTGGACGGCGTGGCCATCTACCTGACGCCCGACCGCCTCGCCGGTACCATCACCGTCGACGGCGTCGCGAAGCGCATCGGCGGCGAGCAGACCGGAACCTGCGGCGGCAGAACCATCGATGACCTAACGTCCGCAGGACAGGCCTTCGGCCCGGATTGACGCCACGCCTCACGGTGGAGCGGTCGTCGCACTAAGCTTGGCCACATCCCGCTGCCCCAACAGTGACCGAGAGGCACACCGTTGTGCCTCACGGTGACAAAGCCGAATTGCGCCTCTCGGCCTCAGGCCCCGGCGAGCGCTCGAAGGTCGCCGGTGATGGACGACAGTGCGGCGGCGTAGCCATCCACGGCGCGATCGATCTCGGCCCGGGTGATCGACAGCGGCGGCGAGAAGGAGTTGATGTCGAGGAAGGGCAGCGCGCGCGTCAGCACCCCGTTCGCTTCCGACGCCTTGGCCGCGAGGCGATGCGGATTGCTGCCGGTCGGGAACGGACGGCGGCTGGCCTTGTCGGCGGTGAATTCAATGCCGATCATCAGCCCGCATCCGCGGACGTCGCCGACATACGGATGGTCGGCGAGCGCCCCGCGCAGGCGGTCGAGCATGTAGGCCCCGTTGCTTGCGCTCTTCTCAACGAGTCCCTCATCCCGCATGATGTCGAGATTCGTGAGGGCGATCGCGCTGCCGACGGGATGCCCCGAATAGGTGAAGCCGTGCATCACCGGTCCGGCCTTGGGCGACGCCTCCTCGAGAACGGACCAGATCTTTTCGGAGACGATGGTGGCGGACATTGGGAAGTAGGCGCTGGTGATGCCCTTCGCCGTGGTCAGGATGTCCGGCTTGAGGTTGAAGGTGCCGGTCCCGAACCAGTTGCCGGTCCGGCCGAAGCCGGTGATGACCTCGTCGACCACGAAAAGGATGTCGTGCTTGGCCAGCAGCGCCTGGACCTTCTCGAAATAGCCCGCCGGCGGAATCAGAACGCCGCCCGTACCCAGGATCGGCTCCGAGATGAAGGCGGCGATCGTCTCGGCGCCTTCCCGCTCGATGGTCGCGGCCAGATCGGCGATCAGCCGTTCGCAGAAGGCTTCCTCGCTCTCGCCTGGTTGCGCGAAGTGGTAATAATGCGGCGACTGCACGTGCAGCACGCCCTCGATCGGCAGGTCAAAGGCCTTGTGATAGGCGGGGATGCCCGTCAGGCTCGTGCTTGCGAATGTCAGGCCGTGATAGCCGCCGAGGTGAGCGAGCACCTTCTTCTTCTGCGGGCGACCGAGCAGATTGTTGTAGTAGCGGACGAGCTTGTAGGCCGTATCGTTGGCGTCGGAACCGGACGAGCCGAAGAACACGCGAGCCATCTGCGGCGCGCCCGACTGCTCCCGGAGCAGACTCAGTAGCCGGTCGGCCACTCGAATCGAGGGTTCGTTGGAGCGGCCGGCGAACATATGCGCATAGCTGAGCTCGCGAATCGCAGTGGCTGCCGTTTCGGCGATTTCCGGACGGCCGTATCCGATGTTGACGCACCAGAGCCCGGCTGTCGCGTCAATGCAGGTCTTCCCATCGCGATTGCGCACCGTCGCACCCACGGCATCGCCAACGATGGTCGGGCCATTCGCCATCACGTCCGCGATCGAGGAAACCGGGTGAAAGACGCTTACGCGGTCCATATCCTCGAGCGAAAAATTGCCGTGAGTTCCCATGTTCATCAGTTCCCCTGAACTTGTTCAGAATTCGCTTTGGCGGCCACGAGCCGCCGGAGTTCGCGTACCGCGCTGTCCGGCGTGGTGATCACCGGCAGGCCTCCCACGGACGCCTCGACGGTTGATCGCGCACGCGCCATGGAGAATTGACCGAGCAGGATCGCATCCGGCGACCTGCCGTGGGCGCGGACGGCCTCGGCGACCAGGGCGTCATGACGAGCGCCGTCACCTCCCCTAAGCGCCTCCAGCGCTCCGCGCGCGACCACGCAGTCAACCGAAACGGCCCGCCCCTTGGCATCGGCCATGGCGCGGAGTTCCTGTTCGAGCGCGGCGGCGGAGGGCTGGAAACTCACCACGATGAGAAAGCGAGAGCCAACTTCCAGCGCAGCCGAAAACGCTGCCTCGTTCGGGCGCAGGATCGGGATCGGGCTATCTTGCTTTGTGGCGTCGATCGCATCGCCGAAAGCGGAGCAGGTGAACAGGATGCCAGCCGTCCGGCCGCCGACGCCTTCGCTGTCGCGAGCGTACTTGGCCAGGGTCGCGATGCGGCCGTCGATGGCGGCCAGTCCCTCCGTCGCCTGGGCGCGATCGGCAGACAGCGACGTATCCAGGAGATCGAAGCACCACGCTTCGGGCCACAGCCGCGCGAACGCCTCCTGCGCTGGCCTGACGGACTCGTCGAGCGCGTGGACGAGCGCAATGCGCGGACCGGATTGTCGAATCATGAGCCTCCCTCCCTCTTGGAACGCAGAATGCGTATCAGGGC
>Ga0182741_1000508_pt1 | contig 58045 bp, 50 predicted proteins | sample eDN5th37CBELigOP_FD_128874 | JGI IMG/M metagenome (GOLD analysis project Ga0182741, IMG submission 128874) | Enriched Organic Plus compost microbial communities from Emeryville, California, USA - eDNA 5th pass 37_C BE-Lig OP (version 2) (version 2) ... | reverse complement strand
GGCCGGGTACTTCATCGTCACCTTGGAACCGATGTTGCCGTCGATCCATTCCATCGAGCCGCCGGCCTCGACCTTGGTGCGCTTGGTCACCAGGTTGTAGACGTTGTTCGACCAGTTCTGGATCGTCGTGTAGCGGCAGTGACCGCCCTTCTTGACGATGATCTCGACGACCGCGGAGTGCAGCGAGTCGGACTTGTAGATCGGCGCGGTGCAGCCTTCGACGTAGTGCACCGAGGCGCCCTCGTCGACGATGATCAGGGTCCGCTCGAACTGGCCCATGTTCTCCGTGTTGATGCGGAAGTAGGCCTGCAGCGGAATGTCGACGTGCACACCCGGCGGGACGTAGATGAACGAGCCACCCGACCACACCGCGGTGTTGAGGGCGGAGAACTTGTTGTCGCCGGCCGGGATGACCGTACCGAAGTACTCCTTGAACAGCTCCGGGTGCTCACGCAGACCCGAGTCGGTGTCGAGGAAGATCACACCCTGGCTCTCGAGGTCCTCGCGGATCTGGTGGTAGACCACCTCGGACTCGTACTGGGCGGCGACACCGGCGATCAGGCGCTGCTTCTCGGCCTCCGGGATGCCCAGCTTGTCGTAGGTGTTCTTGATGTCCTCGGGGAGCTCGTCCCAGCTCGCGGCCTGCTTCTCCGTCGAGCGCACGAAGTACTTGATGTTGTCGAAGTCGATCCCGTCGAGGTTCGAGCCCCACACCGGCATCGGCTTCTTGTCGAAGGTACGCAGCGCCCGGAGACGGATGTCGAGCATCCACTCGGGCTCGTTCTTCTTGGCGGAGATGTCCCGCACGACCGCTTCGGACAGGCCGCGCTGCGCCGTGGCACCGGCGGTGTCGGGGTCCGCCCAGCCGTATTCGTAGTGGCCGAGAGAATCGATCGCCTCTTCCTGCGTCAGCGGCGCGGTTCCGGACGTCTGATCCGATGCGACGGTCATGCGAGCTCCTTCCGGAGTCTGGTGGGCGTCGGCGCGGGCTGTGCGTCGACGGTCGACGGGTGGGTGGATGTCTTCCTGGTGTGCCCTGGTTCGCGGAGCACTCGCGGTGGGATCGTCACGTGGGCGGCTCCGGACGGGGCACATCGGCTCTGGGGAGCACGGGCACGTGTGTCGTGCAGAAGGCGTCGCCGTTCGCGATCGTCGCGAGGCGCTGCACGTGGGTTCCGAGGATCCGCACGAACGCCTCCTGCTCGGCTTCGCACAGTTCGGGGAACTGCTCCGCGACGTGCGAGACCGGGCAGTGGTGCTGGCAGATCTGCACGCCGTTGCCGACGCGGCGTGTCGAGGCGGCGAAACCAGAGGCGGTGAACGCTCCGGCGATCTCCTCGGCGACGCTCTCGACGTCGTCGACGTTCTCGTCGGCGGGTGCGACGGTGCCGAGGATCGAGTCCACGCGGCGCCGAGCGAAGTCCTCCACGGCGGCGTCGCCGCCGAGTTCGCGGAGGTGCCGCATGGCGGCGGTGGCGAGATCGTCGTAGGAGTGCCCGAGGCGGGCGCGTCCGACGGCGGTGAGCTGGAAGCGGCGGGCGGGGCGGCCACGACCACGGCCCTGCCTGCGCGGGGGCGCGGCGGCCTGCGCCTCGCCGGACTCGATGAGCGCGTCGAGATGGCGTCGCACGCCCGCGGCGCTGAGTCCCAGACGCTCGCCGATCTCCGGAGCGGTGATGGGACCCTCTTCGAGCAGCAGTTGCACGACCGCGGCGCGGGTCTGGCCCTCCGGGATCTCACGGCTCGCCGCAGCAGGATTCCTGCGTGTGTCCTCGACGCGCGACGCCGCCGCGGCAGGTGCGTGACCTGCGCGTTCTGCGGTGTCGGTGGTGTCGGACGGGTATTTCACAACACCAGTGTGACGGAATTCGGAAGCACGGTCCACCAAGGGTGCCCTTTGTTACACCTCACGACGGAGTCGTCGGAGAGCATCCTCGCCGTCCCGTTACGCTTCTGGCGTGCCGTCGACTCCTCCCCTGTCCGCCCCGCGCACGACGTCTCCGTCGCCGGGCCGATCCGGGGTCCGCGAACGGTTGCACATGTGGATCCGACGCGCCCTGGGCCTCGACGCCCCGGGCCCACGTGCGGATGTCTCGGTCGTGCTGCACGGCGACGAGATCGAAGGTCGCGGACTCGACGAGATCGAGGACACCTACCTCCACCGCATCCGGTTGCTCGGCGCGACCGGCGCCGTCCTCATGGCGGTCGGCGCGCTGGGCGCCGGCGCCCAGCCGGTCCTGCAGAACCCGGTGCAGGGCGTCCGTGCCCTCGGGCTGGCGGCACGCATGCCGAGCGCCGCCCTCACGACGACCATGATCGGCACGGCGCTGGTGATCCTCGCCTGGCTGCTGCTCGGCCGGTTCGCGATCGGCCGGAGCGCACCGGACGGTCCCGTGCGCCGACTGTCCCGGTCCCAGCTCGACCGCACCCTGCTGTTGTGGATCCTTCCGCTCGTCGTCGCGCCGCCGATGTTCAGCAAGGACGTCTACTCCTATCTCGCGCAGAGCGAGATCGCGGCGCGCGGGCTCGACCCCTACGCGATCGGTCCGGCCGGCGCTCTGGGGGTCGACCACGTCCTGACCCGGACGGTGCCGAACATCTGGCGCGACACCCCGGCCCCCTACGGCCCCGCCTTCCTGTGGATCGGCGAGAAGATCACCTACGTCACGGGCGAGAACATCGTGGCCGGCATCTTCGTCCACCGACTGCTCGCGCTCGTGGGCGTGGCCCTGATCGTGTGGGCGCTGCCGCGACTGGCCCGCCGCTGCGGTGTCGCGCCGGTGAGTGCGTTGTGGCTGGGCGCCGCGAACCCGCTGCTGCTCTTCCACCTGGTCGCGGGCATCCACAACGAGGCTCTGATGCTCGGGCTCATGCTCGCCGGTGTCGAGCTCGCGCTGCGGGCGGTCCACCCGGACGACGAGGCGGCGTCGCGTCTGCGTCTCGCGGGATGGCTCGCCGCCGGAACGGCCCTGATCGCGCTGTCGTCGATGATCAAGGTGCCCTCGCTGCTCGCCCTCGGGTTCGTCGGTATGGCGCTGGCCCGCAAGTGGGGTGCGTCCTTCCGCTCGGTGGTCGCGGCCGCCGCCGTCCTGGGGTTGGGCGCAGCCGTCGTGATCGCGGCGGTGAGCTGGGGAAGCGGCCTCGGTCTCGGCTGGACGCAGACCCTCGGGACCGCCACGGAAGTGCGCAGCTGGATGTCGATCCCGACCCTGCTCGGTATGGGCACCGGTCTCGGGGGTGTGCTGCTCGGCCTCGGCGACCACACGACGGCCGTGCTGTCCATCACACGGCCCATCGCCGCGCTGGTGGCCGCCTTCGTCACGGTGCGCATGCTGCTCGCGGTACTCACGGGACGGATCCATCCCGTCGGTGCGCTGGGGGTGTCGCTGGGCGCGATCGTGCTGCTCTTCCCGGTCGTGCAGCCGTGGTACCTGCTGTGGGCGGTCATCCCGCTCGCGGCCTGGGCGACCCGCCCCGTCTTCCGGATCCCCACCATCGCGTTCTCGTCGGTGGTCGGCATGATCCTCATGCCCAACGGCAGCGAATATCAACCGTTCATCATCGTCCAGGCGTCGATCGCAACCATCGTCGTGGTCGGGCTGATCATCGTCGCCACACGTTCCCGGCTGCCGTGGCGGCTGCAGGAGCGCACACCACCGCGTCCGACGGAAACCGCGGACGCCTAGGCTGGAACCCTGTGACCCCGAGTTCTCCCGCCGGTGCGGTACCGGCCGTGCGCCTGGACGACGTCGTCAAGACCTACGGGGGCGTCACCGCCGTGAACGGTCTCGACCTGACCGTCGAACGCGCCCAGGTGCTCGCCCTCCTCGGCCCGAACGGTGCCGGTAAGACCACCACCGTGGAAATGTGCGAGGGGTTCGTCACTCCCGACGCGGGCACGGTCCGCGTCCTGGGTCTCGATCCCGTCGCCGACTCCGACGCCCTCCGTCCCCGGATCGGCGTGATGCTGCAGGGTGGCGGCGCCTATCCGGGTTCGCGGGCCGGCGAGATGCTCGACCTGGTGGCGGCGTACTCGGCCGACCCCCTCGACCCCGACTGGCTGCTCCAGCGCCTCGGGCTCACCGACGCCCGCCGCACCCCCTACCGCCGGTTGTCGGGTGGACAACAGCAACGCCTCGCGCTTGCGTGCGCGCTGGTCGGGCGCCCCGAACTGGTGTTCCTCGACGAACCGACGGCGGGCCTCGACGCGCAGGCCCGGCTGCTGGTCTGGGAACTGATCGACGCACTGCGTCGCGACGGCGTGAGTGTGCTGCTCACTACCCACCTCATGGACGAGGCCGAAGAACTCGCCGACGAGATCGTCATCATCGATCACGGCCGGGTGGTCGCCGCAGGGACACCCGACGAGGTCACCCGTGACGGCGCCGAGGGGCAGCTGTGGCTGACCGCGCCTCCGGGACTCGATCTGAGCGCCCTGCAGTCCGCTCTGGCCGGCACCCACCGGGTCCGGGAGGACAATCCCGGGCGGTATCTGGTCGAGGGCACGATCGAACCGTCGGTCGTCGCGGCGGCGGCGACCTGGTGCGCGAACCTGGGCGCACTGGCAACCGAGATCCGGGTGGATCAGCGCAGCCTCGAGGACGTCTTCCTCGAGTTGACCGGTCGGGAGTTGAGAGGGTGAGCGTGACCCACGATCGTCTGGCGAACAACCGGTTCGCGGAGGGGACCTTCACCCCGCGACCGCAGCCGAACTCGCCGTCGAAGATGCTCGCGGCGCAGACCGCCATGGAACTCAAGCTGCTGCTGCGCAACGGCGAGCAGCTCCTGCTGACCATGTTCATCCCGATCACGCTGCTGATCGGCCTGTCACTGTTGCCCATCGGCGATCTCGGCGACTCACGAGTCGACAGTGTGCTGCCTGCGGTGATGATGGTGGCCGTGATGTCCACGGCATTCACCGGCCAGGCGATCGCCGTGGGCTTCGACCGCCGCTACGGCGCCCTCAAGCGGATCGGCGCGACCGCGCTGCCCAAATGGGGGATCATCGCGGGCAAGAGCGCGGCGGTGGGCATCGTCGTCGTCCTGCAGGCAGTGCTGCTCGGCGCCATCGGATCGGCACTGGGCTGGCGCCCCTCCCCCGTCGACCTGCTCATCGGGGCGGTCGTCATCGCCCTGGGCACGGTGATGTTCGCGACACTGGGATTGCTGCTCGGGGGAACCCTGCGCGCCGAGATCGTGCTCGCCCTCGCAAACATCGTGTGGTTCGTGCTGCTCGGCATCGGCAGCGTCGTGGTGCTCGGCGACGTGATCCCCGAAGCGGTGGCCCACCTGCTGCGGATCGTGCCGTCAGGGGCGCTGACGCTCGCGCTCGAGAACGCCACCTCCGGTGTGATCGACTGGCTGTCGATCGTCTCGCTGATCGTCTGGACGGTGATCGGCGGCACCGCCGCGGCGCGCTGGTTCCGCTTCACCTGAGTCGTGGGCGGCCCGATCGGGCACGACCCAACTACAGCGTGTAGTGGTTCACGCCGTACCATCGAACCGTGTTGTATCGCGGCTACCTGAGCCTTGTCGACCGTCTCCCCCTGCCGTCGCTGCGGACGCAGAAGATCATCGCGTTCCTCACGATTCTCACCCAGGGCGGCATCGCCGTGACCGGCTCGGTCGTCCGCGTCACCGCCTCCGGACTGGGTTGCCCGACCTGGCCGCAGTGCTTCCCCGGGTCGTTGGTCCCGGTGGGTGTGTCGAGCGGGGTGAACACGCTGCACCAGGTGGTCGAGTTCGGTAACCGGCTGCTGACCTTCGTGGTCGTGGCCGTCGCAGCCGCGATCGTCCTGGCAGTCACCCGAGCACGGCGCCGCAAGGAGGTCATCGCCTGGGCCTGGGTGATGCCCGCGGGCACCGTGCTGCAGGCGATCATCGGCGGCATCACCGTCCTGGCCGGTCTGGTCTGGTGGACGGTCGCGATCCACCTGCTCGCGTCGATGCTCATGGTGTGGCTGGCGACGGTGCTCTACGCCAAGGTGAGCGAGCCGGACGACGGGACGGTGGTGCAGGTCCTGCCCCAGCCGCTGCGCTGGCTCACCGCGTTGTCGGGTGTCGCGCTCGCCGTGGTCCTCGTGCTCGGCACGATGGTCACCGGAGCCGGCCCGCACGCCGGAGACAAGAGCATCGAGAGGTCCGTCCCGCGCCTCGCGCTCGACATCACCAATCTCGTCCACCTGCACGCCGAAGCGCTCGTCGGTTATCTCGCGTTGCTGATCGGCCTCACCTTCGCGGTGTATGCCGTTCACGCACCGCGGGCCGTCACGCTGCGGCTGAAGGTCGTCCTCGCACTGGTCGTCGCGCAGGCCTGCATCGGCCTCGTCCAGTTCTGGACGGACGTGCCCGCCGTGCTGGTCGTCATCCACGTCGCCGGCGCCGGACTGTGCACGGCGGCGACCGCCGCGGTCTGGGCGGCCGGACGGACCCGCACGACCACACCGGACCGCGAGCCTGTTCCGGCCTGACCGATCGACGACGCGGCCCCTCCCCGGATTCCGGGAAGGGGCCGCGTGCCGTCGTACGGGTATCGGGCCTGTCAGCGCTCGTTGCGGGCCTTCGGGAACTTCGTCTGGCGTGCCACCCAGCCGGCCATCTTCGCCCAGTGACCCTTCTGCGGGGTGGCGATGCTGGTGACCTCGCGGTCCCACTCGGAGACGGTGACGTCGGGGATCTCCTCGACGATGGCGCGCGCCGTCGGGAGGTCCTTCGCGACGCGATCGCCGAGGGTGCCGTCGGCGGCGACCACGGTGATCCGGACGCCCGACAGACCGATCGGCTGCAGCACGGCCTTCCCGGAACCTCCGTGCTCGGCGACGAAGCTGCGGATGGACGAGACGATGTCGGCCGGTGCGGCCACGACCTGTGTTTCGACGCTCATGTCTGCAGAATACTGTGAGCGCTATGCACGCAATCGAAGTGGCACAGCACGGAGGCCCCGACGTCCTCGTCCCCGTCGAACGACCCGACCCCTCGCCCGGACCGGGTGAGCTGCTGGTCCGCACCGACGCGATCGGCGTCAACTTCATCGACACCTACTTCCGCACCGGCCTGTACGGCACGGAACTGCCGTACATCCCGGGCTCGGAGGGCACGGGCACGGTCGTCGCCGTCGGCGAGGGGGTCCGGGACACTGCGGTCGGCGACCGGGTGTCGTGGTGCGAGGCACCCGGCTCGTACGCCGAACTGGTCCGCGTCCGCGAACAGGTCGCCGTACCGGTCCCGGACTCGGTGCCGGCGGAGCAGGCCGCCTCGGTCCTCCTCCAGGGCATGACGGCGCACTACCTGCTCGAGTCCGTCTACCCCGCGCAGCCCGGTGAGACGGTGCTCGTCCACGCCGGTGCAGGTGGCGTGGGGCTGATCCTGACGCAGCTCGCCGTCGCGAAGGGCGTGCGGGTGATCACCACCGTGTCCTCCGACGAGAAGGAGGCGCTGTCGCGGGAGGCCGGCGCCGCGGAGGTGCTCCGCTACAGCGACAACCTCGCCGAGAAGGTGCGCGAGCTCACCGGCGGCGAGGGGGTGGCCGCGGCCTACGACGGTGTCGGTGCCGCAACCTTCGAGGCGTCGCTGGCGTCCGTCCGTGTGCGCGGCACGATCGCGCTGTTCGGTGCCGCGAGCGGACCAGTCCCGCCCTTCGACCTGCAGCGCCTGAACCCGGCAGGTTCGCTGTTCGTCACCCGGCCGACCCTCGTGCACTACACCCGCGACCGCGAGGAGCTGCTGTGGCGTGCGGGCGACGTGCTCGCGGCGCTCGCCGACGGGTCGTTGAAGCTCCGGGTCGGAGCGAGCTATCCCCTCGCCGAGGCCGCCCGCGCCCATGCCGATCTCGAGGGACGCCGGACCACCGGATCGATCGTCCTGATCCCGTGATCTCCTGACCCGATACGGCGAACGCCCCGGCCGACCGGCCGGGGCGTTCGTGGTGAAGCGTGGGTCAGAAGTACGAGCCGATCGTCGGCAGTGCGAGCACGGAGTCGATCGCCAGTCCCAGGCACACCACCGCGAGGTAGTTGTTGGACTGCAGGAACAGCTTGAGCGGTTTGACCGATGCCCCACCGCGCACGCTGTTGTACAGCTGGTGCGCGACGAGCAGGAACCAGGCGCCCGCGAGCAGCGCGACGGCCGCGTAGATCACACCGGCGGCCGGGACGATCACCAGCGTCGCGATCACGGTCGCCCAGGTGTACAGCAGGATCTGCTTCGTGACGTGCTGCTCGGTGGCGATGACCGGGAGCATGGGCACACCCGCGGCCTTGTAGTCCTCCTTGTAGCGCATCGCGAGCGCCCAGGTGTGCGGCGGCGTCCAGAAGAAGATGACCAGGAACAACACGATCGGTTCCCAGCTCAGCGAACCCGTCACCGCGGCCCAGCCCACCATCACGGGCATACAACCGGCAGCCCCGCCCCAGACCACGTTCTGCCAGGTCCGGCGTTTGAGCACCATCGTGTACACGAGCACGTAGAACGCGATCGTCGCCACGACCAGCAGTCCGGCCAGCAGATTCGCGCGCCACCACAACCACGCGAACGACGCGATACCGAGCACCATGCCGAAGACGAAGGCGTTGCGTGTCGGCACCGTCTGCCGGGCGAGCGGACGCAACGCCGTGCGTTTCATCACCTTGTCGATGTCGGCGTCGACGACGCAGTTGAGCGAGTTGGCGCTCGCCGCACCCATCCAACCGCCGAACAGGGTGCTCAGGATGAGCACGATGTCGACGTTGCCGCGGTCTGCGAACAGCATCGCGGGAATGGTCGCGACCAGCAGGAGTTCGATCACCCGCGGCTTGGTCAACGCGATGTAGGCGAGGACGGTGCCGGAGATCCGGCCCCACGCGGTGTCGGGGCGCGGGGCGCTCGGCGCTTCGGGGGCGCCGAAGCCGTGTCCTCCCGGCCGTCGCCCTGCCCGCACACTGTCTCCTTGTCCCACGCGGATCCGCACCTTCGTTTCGCCCGTTCACGGTCGCCCGGTTCCGGACGCTCCTCTACTACGAACGATGGTAGACCGGACCGTTGCCCGGACCGAATCGACCCGTTCGGAGCAGCGCACTAGTCTGAAGTAGCGCGCGGGCCGACTTCCACCCGCCGGGACCCCGTTCACCCATGTCAGGAGACTTCAAGCTCGTGTCGATCACAGACGAGATCCGCACCCTCACCCAGCCTGCGCATCCTGCCGACTGGACCGACCTGGACACCAAGGCCGTCGACACCGCGCGCGTGCTCGCCGCCGACGCCGTGCAGAAGGTCGGAAACGGGCATCCCGGTACCGCGATGAGCCTCGCTCCCCTCGCGTACACCCTCTACCAGCGTGTGATGCGCCACGATCCGACCGACCCCGAGTGGGTGGGCCGCGACCGCTTCGTGCTCTCGTGCGGGCATTCGAGCCTGACGCTGTACACCCAGCTGTACCTGTCCGGCTACGGACTCGAGCTCGCCGACCTCGAGGCGCTGCGCACGTGGGGTTCGCTCACCCCGGGTCATCCCGAGTACGGCCACACCGCCGGCGTCGAGATGACCACCGGCCCGCTGGGTCAGGGTCTCGCCTCCGCCGTGGGCATGGCGATGGCCGCCCGCCGCGAGCGCGGTCTGTTCGATCCCGAGGCGCCCGCCGGCTCGAGCCCGTTCGACCACTACGTCTACGTGATCGCCTCCGACGGCGACATCGAGGAGGGCGTGACCTCCGAGGCGTCCTCGCTCGCCGGTGTCCAGCAGCTCGGCAACCTGATCGTCTTCTACGACGACAACAAGATCTCCATCGAGCACGACACCGCGATCGCTCTCGGTGAGGACGTCGCCAAGCGCTACGAGGCCTACGGCTGGCACGTGCAGACCGTCGAGGGCGGCGAGAACGTCACCGCGCTCCTCGAGGCCGTCGAGGCCGCGAAGGCGGTCACCGACCGTCCGTCCTTCATCTCCGTCCGCACGATCATCGGCTACCCGGCCCCGACGAAGATGAACAGCGGCGACGCGCACGGTGCCGCGCTCGGTGCCGACGAGGTCGCCGAGATCAAGAAGATCCTCGGCTTCGACCCCGAGAAGAACTTCGACGTCGACCCGGCCGTGATCGAGCACGCCCGACAGGTCGTGACGCGCGGCGCCGAGGCCCGTGCCGCATGGCAGGCCGACTTCGACGCGTGGGCCGCCCGCGAGCCGCAGCGCAAGGAGCTCTTCGACCGCCTGCACGCCGGCGAGTTCCCGGAGGGCTGGGTCGACGCACTGCCGACCTACGAGCCCACCGAGAGCGGTCCCGCGACCCGCTCGGCGTCCGGTAAGGCCCTCGCCGCGCTCGGGCCGGTGCTGCCCGAGCTGTGGGGTGGCTCCGCCGACCTCGCCGGCAGCAACAACACGACGATCCCCGGTTCCGACTCCTTCGGACCCGAGGCGATCTCCACGAAGGACTGGAACGCGCAGCCCTACGGACGCACCCTGCACTTCGGTGTCCGCGAGCACGCGATGGGATCGATCCTCAACGGCATCGCTCTGCACGGCCCGACCCGCCCCTACGGCGGCACCTTCCTCGTCTTCTCCGATTACATGCGGCCCGCGGTGCGTCTCGCGGCCCTCATGCAGACCCCGGCGATCTACGTGTGGACGCACGACTCGATCGGTCTCGGTGAGGACGGCCCGACGCACCAGCCGATCGAGCACCTCGCGGCGCTGCGCGCGATCCCGAATCTCGCGGTGATCCGCCCGGCCGATGCCAACGAGACCTCGTTCGCGTGGAAGGCCGCTCTGGAGAACCGCACCGGCCCGACCGCGCTGGCGCTGACCCGTCAGAACGTGCCGGTGCTCGAGGGCACGCGTGAGAGGGCCGCCGAGGGTGTCGCCCGCGGCGCCTACATCCTGGCCGAGGCCTCGTCGGGCACCCCGGAGGTCGTGATCCTCGCGACCGGTTCCGAGGTCCAGCTCGCCGTTGCCGCCCGCGAGACCCTCGAGGCCGACGGTGTTCCCACCCGCGTCGTCTCGGTGCCGGTGCTCGACCGGTTCCTCGAGCAGGACCAGGCCTACCGCGACGAGGTGCTGCCCCCGTCGGTGCGCGCCCGTGTGTCCGTGGAGGCCGGTCTCGCGATGCCGTGGTACCGCCTCATCGGCGACGCCGGTGAGCCGGTCTCGCTCGAGCACTACGGCGCCTCCGCCGACTACAAGACCCTGTACCGCGAGTTCGGCATCACTGCCGAGGCCGTCGTCGACGCCGCGCGTCGCTCGCTGACCCGAGTGAAGGGATGATCCGATGACCCAGCAGACCTCCACGCAGAACGCTGCGCTGGCCGAACTGTCCGCCCAGGGTGTCTCGGTGTGGCTGGACGACCTGTCCCGCGACCTCATCGACTCCGGCAAGCTCGCCGAGCTCGTCGCGACCCGCAGTGTCGTGGGTGTGACGACCAACCCGTCGATCTTCCAGGCCGCCCTGTCGAAGGGCCACGCCTACGACGCGCAGATCCGCGATCTCGCCGCCGCCGGTGCCGACGCCACCGAGGCGATCCGCACCGTCACCACCGACGACGTGCGCGCGGCCTGCGACGTCCTCGCGCCGGTGTTCGAGGCGACGGACGGCCTCGACGGACGGGTGTCGATCGAGGTCGACCCGCGTCTGGCGCACAAGACGGACGACACCGTCCAGCAGGCCCTCGAGCTGTGGCGCATCGTCGACCGCCCGAACCTGTTCATCAAGATCCCGGCGACGGTGGCGGGGCTGCCGGCCATCGCCCGGGTGATCGGTGAGGGTGTCAGCGTCAACGTCACGCTCATTTTCTCGGTCGAGCGCTACGAGCGGGTCATCGAGGCCTACCTCGACGGCCTCACCGCGGCGAAGGCCTCCGGTCACGACCTGTCGAAGATCCGCTCGGTCGCGTCGTTCTTCGTCTCGCGTGTCGACACCGAGATCGATCCGCGCCTCGAGGAGATCGGCACCGATCAGGCGCTGGCGCTGCGCGGCAAGGCCGGTCTCGCCAACGCGCGGCTCGCGTACGGCGCGTACCAGCGCGCGTTCGAGGGCGGAACGCGGTTCGAGCAGCTCGCCGAGGCGGGTGCCGTTCCCCAGCGTGCGTTGTGGGCGTCGACGGGTGTGAAGAACCCCGACTACCCCGACACCCTCTACGTCACCGAGCTCGTCGCGCCGAACACCGTCAACACGATGCCGGAGAAGACCCTCGAGGCCGTCGCCGACCACGGTGAGGTCACGGGCGACACCGTCACCCGCAACATCGCCTCCTCCCAGCAGGTCTTCGACGCGCTGGCATCGGTCGGTGTGGATCTTCCCGACGTCTTCCGCAAGCTCGAGGACGAGGGTGTGGAGAAGTTCGTCGTGGCGTGGAAGGACCTGCTCGCGGCGACGGCGGAACAGCTCGCGGCTCACGCGCCCGGCGCGGAGGGCTGAACGTGCCCGAATCCGGTGCGGCGGAGTGGGTGAACCCGCTCCGGGACAACAGAGATCGCAGACTGCCCCGTATCGCCGGCCCGTGCGCGCTGGTGATCTTCGGCGTGACCGGCGATCTGGCCCGGCGCAAGTTGATGCCCGCCGTCTACGACCTCGCCAACCGCGGCCTCCTGCCGCCCGGATTCGCGCTCGTCGGTTTCGCCCGGAGGGACTGGGCCGACGAGGATTTCGGTCAGGTGGTCCACGACGCGGTGCGTGAGCACTCGCGTACCCCCTTCCGCGAGGAGGTCTGGCAGCGCCTCGCGGAGGGGATCCGCTTCGTGCAGGGCACCTTCGACGACGATGCGGCGTTCGCGGAACTCGCGACGACCCTCGAGAAGCTCGACCGCGAACGCGGTACGGGCGGCAACCACGCGTTCTACCTGTCGGTCCCCCCGGACGCCTTCCCCGTGGTGTGCGGGCAGCTGTCGCGTTCGGGTCTGGCCGCGGAACGCGACGGCTCGTGGAGCCGCGTGGTGATCGAGAAGCCCTTCGGGCACGACCTCGAGAGCGCACGCGAGCTCAATTCCGTTGTCGGTGAGGTGTTCTCCGAGGAATCCGTCTTCCGCATCGATCATTATCTCGGCAAGGAGACGGTCCAGAACATCCTCGCGTTGCGTTTCGCGAACCAGATGTTCGAGCCGGTGTGGAACGCGCACTACGTCGACCACGTGCAGATCACGATGGCCGAGGACATCGGTCTCGGTGGTCGCGCCGGCTACTACGACGGCATCGGCGCGGCGCGCGACGTCATCCAGAACCACCTCCTGCAGCTGCTCGCCTTCACCGCGATGGAGGAGCCGGTGAGCTTCGCGGCGTCGGAGCTGCACGCGGAGAAGATCAAGGTGCTGTCGGCGACCCGGCCGGCGGAGCCGTTCGACGAGACCACCGCGCGCGGCCAGTACGCATCCGGCTGGCAGGGCGGCGAGAAGGTCGTCGGCCTGCTCGAGGAGAAGGGTTTCGCGGCGGATTCGACCACCGAGACGTACGCGGCCATCACCCTCGAGGTCGACACCCGCCGCTGGGCGGGTGTGCCCTTCTACCTGCGCACCGGCAAGCGCCTCGGCCGCCGCGTCACCGAGATCGCGGTGGTCTTCAAGCGGGCCCCGCACCTGCCGTTCGACAAGACCATGACCGAGGAGCTCGGTCAGAACGCACTGGTGATCCGCGTACAACCCGACGAGGGCATCACGATGCGCTTCGGGTCGAAGGTGCCCGGCTCCGAGATGGAGGTCCGGGACGTGAACATGGACTTCAGTTACGGCCAGGCGTTCACGGTCTCCTCCCCCGAGGCCTACGAGCGCCTGATCCTCGACGTGCTCCTCGGCGTCCCGTCGCTGTTCCCGGTGGACGAGGAAGTCGAATTGTCCTGGAAGATCCTCGATCCGGTGCTCGAGCACTGGGCGGCGAACGGGCGACCGGAACCCTACGAGTCCGGCACCTGGGGTCCGCAATCGGCCGACGAGATGCTGCGACGCACCGGCCGGGAATGGAGGCGTCCGTGAGGATCCAGCTGCGCAACACCTCCGCCAACGCCATCAGTCGCAAGCTGGTGGAGCTGCGACGATCGAGCGGAATGGTCACGCAGGGACGTGTCCTCACGTTCATCGTGTGCGCCGGCGACGCGCGGGGCCTCGACGCCGCGATCACCGCCGCCACCGAGGCGTCGAAGGAACATCCCTGCCGCGTCATCGTCGTCGGTCGCGGTCGGCAGGACGGTCCGTCGCGGCTCGACGCGGAGATCCGGGTCGCCGGTGAGGCGGGTGCCTCCGAGGCGTTGATCCTCGCCCTGCACGGCGAACTCGGCGAGCATCAGGAATCGGTCGTGGTGCCGTTCCTGCTGCCGGACACCCCCGTCGTCGCGTGGTGGCCCAACCAGGCCCCCGCGGTGCCGGCCGAGGACCCGGTGGGACGCCTCGCCGTCCGCCGCATCACCGACGTGACCAACTCCGACGACCCGCGTGCCGATCTCGCGACCCGCCTGTCCGGTTACCGCCCGGGCGACACGGATCTGGCCTGGGCCCGCATCACCTACTGGCGGGCCCTGCTGGTCTCGGCGCTCGATCAGCCGCCATACGAGCCGGTGCTCTCGGCGCGCGTGTCCGGGCTGCGGACCGAGCCGGCCGTCGATCTGATCGCGGGGTGGCTCGCGAGCCGCCTCGACTGTCCCGTCGAACGGTCCGTCGGCGAGCTGAGGGTGGAACTGCGCACGGCGTCGCAGACGATCGCCCTGGAACGCCCGCAGGAAGGTCGTGTGGCGACCCTCGAACGCACCCACAAGCCCGATTCGCTGATCAGCCTGGCGCGCCGGAACTCGGCCGAATGCCTCGCCGAGGAACTGCGTCGCCTCGATCCCGACAAAGTCTACGAAGCCGCGTTGTCGGCCTTGCCGAAGGTGGATTATGTCTGACACGGTCCGCACTCCGTCCGAGATCCGGCGTTTCGCCGACGCCGACGAGGTCGCCCGCGCGGCGGCGTCCGCCTTCGTCGATGCCGTCGTCGCCGCGCAGCGCGAGCGGGTGCAGGCCCACGTCGTGATCACCGGCGGCGGTACCGGTATCGCGATGCTCGAGCACGTCCGTCGTGACCAGGGCGCCATCGACTGGTCGGCGGTGAACGTCTACTTCGGCGACGAGCGTTTCCTGCCGCCCGGCGATCCGGATCGCAACGAGGTGCAGGCCCGTGAGGCTCTACTCGACCACGTGCCGATCGACCCGGCCCGTATCCACACCATGCCGGCGCTCGGCGAGGACGGGTGCAGCACACCGGAGGACTCGGCCCAGCGGTACGCCGAACTCCTCGCGACGCACTCCCCCGACGGCACCGTGCCGGTCTTCGACGTGCACCTGCTCGGCATGGGCGGTGAGGGACACATCAATTCGCTGTTCCCCCACACCGACGCGGTGCGCGAGTCGGAGCGTTTCGTGGTGGGTGTCGACGACTCCCCGAAGCCGCCGCCGGCCCGGGTGACGCTGACGCTGCCCGCCGTGCAGCGGGCGCGGCAGGTCTGGTTGCTGGTCACCGGTGCCGCCAAGGCGGAGGCCGTCGCGGCGGCCGTGGGCGGTGCCGCACCGGAAGACTTCCCGTCCGCGGGCGCCCGCGGCACCGAACGCACCGTGTGGTTCCTCGATCCGGCGGCCGCAGAGCAACTCCCGGCGTAGTAACCGAGCGGAGCGCCGGGAGCCCGACGCCGTGATCGGCGATCCGGCCGTCACGCGCCCGCGCCGTCGAAGTCGGGATCGTCGGCGTCGTCCGTCTCCACACGGCGCCCCTCCGAAGTACCGGCGGTGTCGCCGTCGTCGACACCGGTTCGCACACACCGCATCCGATTCATCGATCGCGGACCTGCCGTCGAGCGCAGTGCGCGCAACGGTGATCGGCCCGGGACACATCGCACCGTTCGTGGGTCCATGCCGGTGAACTCCTCCCGTCGTGGACCGATGTCGTCACGGCCCTCTGTCTCGTTCGACGCGCCGGGACGCCCGACGGTTCCACTCCGGACGAAATCGGCCGGTCCGATCCGGGCTCGAGCGGTCAGATACCCCGTTCGATCACCGCGGCGGTGACGCGGTCGTCGATCGACGACACCGGGTTCTCCCGTGCCACCCAGGGCTCACCGTCGAAGTACTTCGCGAAGATCTTCTCGGCCGTGCGGGTGGCGATCGCCTGCGTCGTCAACGTCGGGTTCGGACCTCCGAGACTGTTGGCGAGCGCCGAGTTGTCGGCGACGAACAGTCTCTTCACCCACCGGGCCTCCGCGTCGGCGTCGAGCACCGAATCCCGGTCGCTCACCCCCATCCGCATGCTCGACTGCGAGTGCAGGATCAGCGGTGGCCAATCGCAGCGATGCACCCTCTTCGCGCCCGCGGCCCTCATCAACTCGACGGCCTTGCGGGTCGCGTGGTCACGATTGCGGCGGGTACGCGCCGAACGCCGACGATGCTGCACGGTCACCCGCGGCGCCAGACCTGCTTCGTCCGGGTACAGGATCGGCGAGAGCGTCACGCGGTTGTCCGGTTCGACGTCGTCGTCCGAGATGACGAGCGCCGCGAGGACCCGGTCGGCGTCGGCCATCGTGTCGAGCAGGTCGCGTCCGACGAGCCTCCCCACGCTGTCGGCCCCCGCGGAATCGACGACGCCTCCGGCACGTCCGTACCCGTGGATGCCGGAGTCGCTGAAGTTCAGCGCGTACGCGATCAATGCCGGGGGCAGGCCGACCTGCTCGATCCCGCCGTAGCCGGGCAGATCGACGCGCGCGTTGGAACCCGGGCCGCGCGTCTGCCCGGTGTACTCGTCGAAGACGCCGAAGACCGCGTCCATGTGGTGGTCGGTGAGGCCGCGGCCGACCCAGCCGTTCGGATTCGGCAGCGCCGAGTTCAGCCACAATCGTGGGCTCTCGATGCACCCGGCCGCCAGCACCACCACCGGGGCGGTCGCTTCGTGCTCGTCCTCTCCCGTCGTGAACCGCACGCCGCGCGCCACGGTCTCCCCGTTCACCTCCTCGACGAGGATCTCGGAGACCACTGCATCGGCGATCAGGGTAACGGCACGCCCCTGGGGTGACCACGCGTCCGCGGTGAGCATCATCGGGACGTACGAATTGTCGGTGGAGCGTCTGGCCTTGAGATTCCGCGGTGCCCCCAGCGGCAGGTAACAGCCCTGATAGCAGTGCCCGCACATCGTGCAGCCCCGCGCTTCGGGATGGTGCAGACGCGCACGGTCGCGGGTGCGGCCGGCGGTACCACCGGGTTGGAGGATCGCATTCTGCTGTGCGCGGTGGGCGGCCACGGTGGTGTCGAGCGAGGTCTGGTGTGGCAGACCCATGGCCGCTGCTCCCCGCAGGAACAACTGCTCCTTGGCGCCCATCGGGGCAGTCTGCACCGGCAGCGTGGCCTCCACCCACTCGTAGTAGGGACGCAGTTCGTCGTATCCGAAGGGGAACAGGTGCGCCGTGTCGTACATGTCGCGGTCGGCGCCGTCGTATCCGGAGAACACGCCGGGTGCCGCCCGCGGCGAGTTGCCGAAGAAGTGGAGCGTGGTGCCACCGACGCCGGATACCTGCCACACGAACGAATTCTGAGGCAGATCACGGAGCCACGGCGTGCCCGAGCGGTCTCCCGGTCCGTGGCGGAACAGCCCGGTGATCGGATTGTTGATGTCGTCCTCGAGATGGGTCCACTCGTTCTCCGGGTCGGCGAAGCGGGGACCTGCTTCGAGAACGAGCACGTCGAGCCCGCGCGCCGCGAGTTCCTTGGCCACGACGGGTCCGCCACCCCCGGCCCCGATGACGATGACGTCGGTCATCTATCCCTCCACCTGGTCGATTCCGCCGTAGTAGCCCAGGAACTCGTCCCACCCGTCGCTCGGCCCGGCATAGCGGCTCAACTCCCAGCCGACCGGGCGCCCTGTGAGCTCGCGCCGGGTGCGGTCGTACGCGGAGACCTCCGAGAACGCCGCGAAGGCCGCCAACGTGGGAATCGCGTTGACCACGAATTTCAGCACCAGACCTTCGAAACGCTGGTCGGTGTCGAGCCATTCGAAGACCTGTGCCTTCGCGGCATGACTCAGGTTCGCGAACGGTGCTGCGAACGGCCCGCTCACCGAACGCGGGTCGGTGGTGACACCGAAGGTGTTGAGCAGCACCGCGATCGCCGCGGCGCCGGGCAGGTTTCCCGCCTCGGGTCCGAGCAGCGGCATCGGCGAGGCCTGGTCCAGGGTTCGCTCGAGGGATTCCGCGGTACCGGCGGTGACGCCGCCGGGCCGGTCGGTCCACACGCCCTGTTGGTGCGAGTACGGGTCGTTGCCGGGCACGACGAACGCGAGCACCCCGTTGATCGTGTCGCGTACGGGCGGCGTCTCACTCAGCGGACTCGCGTCCGCCTCCCTCGCGAACACCCCTGCGGTGCCGATCAACGCCGCCATCGTCGCGGCTGTCCCGGCGAGAAAACGCCGCCTGTTCCAGTACCCGTGCTGCGGGTCGTCCACGTCGCCCCCTCGTCGTTGCCGTGGTGCAGCGTACGAGATGTCGTGGAACGGTTGCGGAATTTCGTCCGGATCGTCCGGCGGGTCGCACGGACCGGTGGAGTGATACACGGAAATCGGGTAGCTCGCTACCCGTGCCGTTCGTGCCCGGGGCGTGCAGGATTCGAACACGGCCGATCGGTGCGACGGGGTGGGAATCATGTTGCAGAAGAGGGAGAGCAACCGGTTCGCGTCCGTCCTGAAGACACTCCGAGGCCGGGACGATGCTCCTGCTGCTCGTCCCGGCGACGAGCGTCGCGCCGGCGCTCCCGCGCCGGCCTCGGACACGGCACCTGCCGAACTGCGCAATGCGACGCCTTCGCGATTGCACATCACCGACGCGGACGGTCGGACGCTCGTGTTCGCACCGCTCGAACGTCGCGTACCGACCGACCCGGAGCGGCAGTGGCCCTGGGAGGGGCTGATCCGCCACGGATATGTCGTCCCCCTGCACGCCACATCGGAGACACGTCTCGACGGCACCAAGGCTCGTTCCCGCCGCCGTCTGCACACGGTCACGTTGTGGTGCATGCTCGAGATCAGCGTGGCTGTGCCGGTGGCGGCATTCGGCACCGGGCTGGTGAGGATCACGGAGGCTCCCGTCGTCGCCGTCGCGTTCGTCGCAGTGGCGACCATGTTGCCGGGCCTGTTGTTCTTCCTGTTCGACCGTCAACGTCTGAGTACGCTCCGCGACCGCTTCGAATGGCAGATCTTCCGGCTGGACCCGAACGTCCGCACGTTGGCGGACGTGCAGGCGAAGTACGGCGGCCAGATGGACGAGGTCTTCTATGCGCCGAGCGAGCAGACCACGACGGTGAACGCCACCCAGCGACTGTGGCCCATCCTCGTTTCCACGGTCACCATCGCGTTGGGCTGGACCATGGCGCTGTACTCCCCCGCCGCGTCGTCCGGCGCGCCCGACACGAGTCTCTTCACTGCGCTCTCCGACCCGCTCGCGTTCGCGTTCCTGGGCGCATACTTCTTCTCGTTGAACACCTGCCTGCGCAGGTACTCGCGGAACGACCTGCGCCCCAAGGCATACGGCGCGATCACGGTACGCCTGATCACCGTTGCGGTGCTGGCCTGTCTGCTGCAGGCCATCGTCGGGGCGCCCGAGTCGCAGGTCTACGACGCCACCGTGCTGCCACTGGCGTTCGTGATCGGCGTGCTCCCCGAAACCGCGATGGTGCTCTTGCGCGACACCGTGCGGCGCTTCGCCCTCACCAGGAAACACCGCATGCTCGAAGAGCAGCTACCGCTCACCGACATCGAGGGACTCGACCTCTACGACCGGGCACGACTGATCGACGAAGGTGTACCCAATGTCGAGGCCCTCGCGCATCATGATCTCGTCGATCTGCTGCTCGAGACACGGATTCCGGTCGGCCGCCTCGTCGACTGGGTCGATCAGGCGATTCTGCGCCTCCACATCGTGGATTCGACCGCCGAGAAGGACCCCGAGGGCACGACGGTGCTGTCCGACCTGCGCGCACTGGGCATCCGTAGCGCGACCGACCTCCTGGCAGCCCGGCAGAGATGCGCTCACCGTAAGGCGTTGGTCGAGGCGGTCGCCCGTCGTGGCGAGCCGCCCGCAGACGCCGAGGACCGTCTGGAACTTCTCGTCACCGGCCTGTGCGACGACGAGTGGATCACCTACATACGCACGTGGCGGGACCGCAGCCTGGTCGCGAACCGGTACATCCGGCTCGACCGGGACGGTGAACCGGTATCCGTGAGGACCGAAGTGCCGGACAACGACCTCCACGACTGCCGCCATCCGAGTTCGAGGCTCTCGTCCCTGTACCGACGGTTCACCCCGCCGTGCCGGATCGGGACGATCCTGTGAACGGATTCGAGTAGCGCACTCCACAGCGGGAGGACCCATCGCGGTGAAACGGACCGCACCGGCAGCCGGATGCAGGACAATTTCGATAAGGCGAGCGCCCATCGAGAGGAGCCGTGATGAGCACGCCGACGACGATCACAGGCGAAGTGAGCCCGGAGCGTGACTGCCCGAGAGACTCGTCGCTGGTGCGGCTGATCTACCACCGCAATTTCCTGCTCCCGATCGGCGAGGTCTGGGCAGCGCTCACCGACTCGGAGAAGCTGGGTCGCTGGTACGGCACGTACACCGGCGACCCGACCACGGGCCGTGTGCGCTTGACGATGACCGACGACCTCGACTCGGCCACCACCTACGTGGACATCCTCCGGTGTTCTCCTCCGGAGGGATTCGCCGTCGACGTGGACGGGTGGCAGCTCGAGGTGGCGCTGCGCCAGGTCGGGAAGGTCACCACCCTCGAGTTCACACATCGCCACGTCCCGCGATCGGAGGCCGGAGAGATCGGGCCGGGGTGGCAGTACTACCTCGACCGTCTCGACGCGGCACTGGCCGGCACCCGCCCGCCGGTGTGGGACGACTACCTCGACCTGGTCGACGAATACCGCTGACCGTCGGCCGGTGCCCTCGCTGCAGTGATCTTCGCGACGAGCACGATCGGATTCGAGTAGCGCACTACCCGTGAGACCTCCCGATCCGCCTCCTAGCGTCGAATCCACCAGTAGGTCGCATTCAGGGAGCACTACGATGCCGCAGCCCGGAACGTACGCACAGTCGACAGAGATCACGCAGAAGGTCGCCGGAAGGAAGGGATCGAAGAACATCGTCCTGTGCTTCGACGGCACGGGAAACGAAATTCGGGCGAAGGGGAACACCAACGTCGTCCGCCTGTTCCGAGCACTCGAGAACACCACGGGCGAGCAGGTCACCTACTACGACCCCGGCGTCGGCACCTTCTCCTCCGCCGGCGCCTCGACGCGCGTGGGACAGAGGATCTCCCGCACGCTCGGCCTCGCATTCGGCGTCGGAATCAAGACGAACCTCGCAGAGGCCTACACGTTCTTGATGAAGCAGTGGGAACCCGGTGATCGGATCTATCTCTTCGGGTTCAGCCGGGGCGCCCACACGGCACGTGCCTTCGCGGCGATGTTGCATCTCGTCGGGCTTCCACGGGCGTCGGCCGAGAATCTCGTGCAGTACGCGATCGCCGCGTATGCCCGTCGCAGGTCCTGGGGCCCCGACGACTTCGCGTGCGCCGAACAGTTCGCGACGACCGTGTGCCGGGCGTCGAACGGGACGTTCTCCGTCCCCGTGCACTACCTCGGGATATGGGACAGCGTCAGCGCACCCGGAATCTTCGAGAAGGACTACCACTTCGAGAAGACGGCCGAGTTGCCGAACGTGGAATCCGGCCGGCACGCGATCTCCATCGACGAGTACCGCAGGCCGTACAGGGTGGACAAGGTCGCGAACGACCGGGTCGAGGAGGTCTGGTTCACGGGCGTCCATTCCGACGTCGGAGGCGGATTCGAGGACTGCCGACTCGCCGACATCTCGCTCCGCTGGGTCCTCGAAGGCGCCCTCGACCACGGCGTGCTCCTGCGCCGGACGGTGAGCCTGCGGCAGCTTCCGAAACCGGAGCGGACGAACGCGACGGCGAAGCCGACCCGGATGAGCCGCATCTGGGGGCTCATCGGTCGAGGAACTCGTGAGATCGTCGGCGGAACGCGGCCTCCCAGAGGACTGAGGGTCCACGAGAGCGTCAGGCTCCGCGAGGACGATCTGGCGACCCGGCTACGGGATCCGCACTGGGTCGATCCGGAGTGGTACACACCGAAGCGCTACGACCTCGAGGTCTCCGGCTACACGAACCGCCGGACTGCGCCGCTCCGCCCGGATCGGAGGTCTCGGCGCACCGGGGTCGGTCACAATTCCCGTGAACGCGACAACTCCGCCGACCTCGCCTCGAGGTGGCGCCGCTCGGGTTCGGTACCGGCGAGCTCGAGTGCCCGCCGATACGCTTCGGCCGCTTCGCCTTTCCGCCCGACCCGGCCCAGCAACCCGGCGCGCGCCACCACGTACGGCCCGTAATCGCGCAGACTCGGCTCCTCGGCGAGACCGTCGAGGAGTTCGAGTCCGGCGGCGGGCCCGTCACGCATCGCGACCGCCACGGCGCGGTTCAGTGCGACGACCGGTGACGGACTCAGGGCGGTCAGTACGTCGTAGAGGGCGACGATCTGCGGCCAGTCGGTGCTGTCGACGTCGCTCGCCTCGTCGTGCAGCGCGGCTATGGCGGCCTGCACCCCGTACGGTCCGGGTGGTCCTCCGGTGAGTGCGGCGACCACCAGTGCGCTGCCCTCGTCGATCATCGCGCGGTCCCATAGGGTGCGGTCCTGCGCGTCGAGCAGCATCACGGCGCCGGACGGGTCGGTGCGCGCGTCCCGGCGGGCGTGGACGAGCAGCATCAGTGCAAGCAACCCGCTCACCTCACGTTCCACCGGCATCAGGCGATGCAGGATGCGCGTGAGGCGGATCGCCTCCTCGGCGAGGTCGGGACGTTGCAGATGCTCGCCGCTGCTCGCGGTGTATCCCTCGGTGAAGATCGAGTACAGCGCCGCGAGCACCACCGGCAGGCGTTCGGGCAGTTCGTCCGGTCCGGGCACCCGGAACGGGATGCGGGCACCGCGGATCTTCTTCTTGGCCCGCACGATCCGCTGGGCCATCGTCGACGACGGGACGAGGAAGGCCCGCGCGACCTCGTTCGTCGTCAGACCACCGAGGCAACGCAGGATCAGCGCGACACGGTCGTCCGCGGCGAGCGCGGGATGGGCGCACGTGAAGAACAGTTCGAGGCGGTCGTCCGGCAGTTCTCCCGTCCCGGGCGGCTCGTACGACGCGTGACGTTCGGTGTCGACGGCGAGTTCGGCCAGCCGCGTCGCATATACGCGGTCGCGGCGCACCCGGTCCAGCGCTCGGCGCCTGGCCGTGGTGAGCAGCCAGGCGCCCGGCCGTTCGGGCACACCGTCGACCGGCCAGTGCACGAGCGCCGCCTCGAGCGCCTCCGACGCGACCTCCTCGGCGAGGTCGAGGTCGCCGAAGCGATGAACGAGTGCGGCGAGGAGCCGGCCGTGCTCCTCGCGGAACACCGACTCGACGGTCGCGGCCGGCTCCACCATCGCTCAGTCCCCGAAGTCGGCGATCGGCCGCACGACGACCTTGCCGCCGTCCCGCGATCCGGGGCAGCGCGCCGCCCAGTCGAGTGCCTCGTCGAGGCTGCCGACGTCGATGACGTCGTATCCGCCGAGAACCTCACGGCTCTCGCCGAACGGCCCGTCGGTCACCGTGCGTCGCCCGTCCGCGTCGACCTGCACGGTGGTCGCGGTGACGAGATCCTGCAGGGCGTGCCCGGACACGAGGACACCCGCATCGCGCATCGCCTTCTCGTAGTCCTGCCAGCCCTCGAAGGTGCAGGTGGGCTCGTCGGTCATGGATGCGTAGATCAGCAGCATGTACTTCATAGCGGTCGCTCCCGTCTGTGTGGTGTTCGTCCTACACCATCACGACGAACGGACGCCTGCCGTATCGACAACCCGACGAGAAGTTTTTTCTAGCCGCTGTTGCGCAACGCCGTGGCGAGACCGTTCATCGTGATCTGGATACCGCGCCGGACCCGGTCGGTGTCCTCACCGGCGCGGAACCGGCGCAGCAACTCGACCTGCAGGTGGTTGAGCGGTTCGAGATACGGGAAGCGGTTGTGCAGCGACCGCTCGAGCGCCGGATTGTCCGCGACGAGCGAGTCGTATCCCGTGATCTGCCGGTAGGCGTCGACCGTGCGGGCGTGTTCGTCGACGATGCTGTCGAACACCCGCTCGCGCAGTTCGGTGTCTTCGACGAGTTCGGAGTACCGGGCGGCCAGGCCGAGATCGGACTTGGCGAGCACCTGCGCCATGTTCGACAGCACCGAGCGGAAGAACGGCCAGCGACGGTAGAGATCCTGCAGGGTCGCCAACCGGTCCGGATCTCCGGCCACCCAGTCCTGCACGGCTGTTCCCGTGCCGTACCAGCCGGGGAGCATCACGCGGCTCTGGGTCCACGAGAGCACCCACGGGATGGCCCGCAGGTCGCTGATGGCCTTCGTCTGCTTGCGGGAGGCGGGACGGCTGCCGATGTTGAGGGCCCCGATCTCAGAGACCGGTGTCGCGGTGGTGAAGTACTCGACGAAGCCCGGTGTCTCGTGCACGAGGCGGCTGTACGCGGCGCGAGCGAGGTCGGCGAGTTCGTCGAGGATCCGGTAGGCCTCCGGGGCGTCCTTGCCGAGGCCTTCGACGTCGAGCAGGCTCGACTCGAGGGTCGCCGAGACGAGCGCCTCGAGGTTGCGGCGGGCGAGCACCGGTTCGCGGTACTTCGCGGCGATGACCTCGCCCTGTTCGGTCAGGCGCAGCGAGCCCTGGACCGCGCCGGGTGGCTGAGCGAGGATGGCGTCGTAGCTCGGTCCGCCCCCGCGGCCGACGGTGCCGCCGCGACCGTGGAACAGGCGCAGCCGGATCCCGGCGTTGCGCGCAGCCTCGACGAGGTCGAGTTCCGCGCGGTAGAGCGCCCAGTTGGCAGTGAGGTAGCCGCCGTCCTTGTTGGAATCGGAGTAGCCGAGCATGACCTCCTGCAGTCCGTCGTGTCCGTCGACGAGGCTGCGGAACTCGGGTACGGCGAGGGCGGCAGTCAGCGTGGCGGCACCGCCGCGCAGATCGTCGATCGTCTCGAAGAGCGGGATGACCTGCACCGTGCTGCGCGGGTATCCGCGGTCGAGGTCGAGCAACCCGACCTCCTTGAGCAGGACCTCGACCTCGAGCAGGTCGGACACCGAGGTGCACATGCTGATGATGTAGTGCTCGATGGCGGCCGGCCCGATGCGGCGGACCACTTCGGCGGCGGCGCGCAGGATGCCGAGCTCCTTGGCGGTCTCGTCCGACAGGTGGGCGTCGGGGGCGGTGAGCGGACGGCGGATCCGCAACTCCGCGGTGAGCAACGCGACCTTGTCGTCCTCCGGCAGGTCACGGTAGCGGTCGGTCACTCCGGCCCAGGAGAGCAGTTCGGCGACGACATTCTCGTGGACCTCGGAGTTCTGCCGCAGGTCGAGGGGCGCGAGGTGGAAACCGAAGACCTCGACGGCGCTGCGCAGCTGCGCGAGCCGATCGTCGGCGATCACGGCCGCGCCCCCGGCACGCAGCGAGGCGTCGACGATGTTCAGGTCGGTGTGCAGGCGGGCCGGAGTGGGATAGGGCTCGCACGGGATGCGCACGGTGTGGGGCATATCGACGCCGGGCAGCAGCCTGTCCGCAGTAGCGGTGAGACGAGCGCGGATGCCGTGCACGGCGCGTCGATACGGTTCGTCGCTGTGGGCGGGGTTGTCGTCGCCCGAGTCGTCGGCGAGCTTCTTCAGCGCGCTGCTGATGGTCGCGGTGCGTTCGGACATCGACAGCTCGCGTTCGAGCGCGGCGAGTTCGATGAGGTGGTGTCGCAGCGCGGTCTCGCAGGCGCGATTCGCGGCGGTGGTCACGACCTCGCCGTCGACGTTGGGGTTGCCGTCGCGGTCGCCGCCGATCCACGTTCCGGGCCGCACCAGCGGTTCGGTGAGCACTGCCGCGTCGGGCCAGCGTCGCCGGAGTTCGCGGCGCACTTCGGCGTTGAGCGCCGGAACGACGTCGAACAGCGCGAGGTCGTAGTAGCGCAGACCGTTGTCGATCTCGTCGCTGATCCTCAGGCGCGCGAGCCTGATGAGCGCGGTGTCCCAGAGAGTGAGGATGTGCCGGTACAGGGCGCGGTCGATCTCCTCGAGCGCAACGGGGTCGTCAGTCCTCTCCCGGCGCCGCATGAGTTCGGTGACGGCGGTCTGGACGTCGAAGACGGTGCGCCGGCGGGTTTCGGTGGGGTGAGCGGTGATGACGGGAGCGACGAGTGCCGAGGCGAGTGCGTCGGTCACGGTGTCGGCGTCGAGGCTCGGACCGGCGGCGTCGAGTTTGGCGTAGGTGGCGGCGAGGGTGCTGTCCTGCGGCGGGTCGCCCGCACGCACGTGCAGGGCGCGACGGCGCTCGCGGTGCAGGTCCTCGGCGAGATTGGCGAGCAGGCCGAAATGGCTGAACGCCCGGGCGACGGGAAGCAGGTCGTCGGTGGCGACGCCGGCGAAGCGTTCGGCGAGTTCGGTGCGGTCGATCTCGGAGCGCCGGATCCGGAAACTTTCGACCCGGGCCGATTCGACCAGGTCGAAGATCTCGGGTCCCGCCTGCTCACGGATGACGTTGCCGAGAATGCCGCCGAGCAGGCGGATGTCCTTGCGGAGGGGTTCGGTCGCAGAAGCAGGCACTGTGTCCGTCATACAGCCAGTATCTGTGCCTGGCGGCCGGGGCGCGACCGCGACGGCGGGCATGCGCCCGCCGGGATCAGCTGAACTTGATCTGCAGTCCGATGCCGAGGATCGAGATCACCCAGATGAGACCGGTGAAGACGGTGAGACGGTCGAGGTTCTTCTCCGCCACCGTCGAGCCCGAGAGATTGGACTGGACTCCGCCACCGAACAGGCTGGACAGACCACCGCCCTTACCGCGGTGCAGCAGCACCAGCAGGATGAGCAACAGGCTCGTGACGATCAGGAGGATGTCCAGGAACAGTTCCATGTCGGTGTTCGATGTCCTTCGGATGGTGGGCGACGTCGGCGTCAGCTTACCCGCTCGTCATATGGGGACGCTGCGGGTGTGCCGGGGACGGTCGACGAGGGTACGCGCGTCGCGGCGGCCACACTGCGGCGAGGCGAACGCGAGTGGGGTGCGGGATCTCGTCGAGATCCTGCACCCCACCGTAGCGCCGGTCGCTCTAGAGGAGAGGACCGCCTGCGGCGATCGCGGACAGCTGAGCGAATTCGTCGGCCTTGAGGGAGGCGCCTCCCACGAGACCGCCGTCGATGTCGGGCTGGGCGATGAGCTCGCCGATGTTCTTGGCGTTGACCGACCCGCCGTACAGGACGCGGACCGATGCCGCGATCTCGGGTGAGGCGAGCTCGGCGAGGGTGTTGCGCACTGCGGCGCACACCTCCTGGGCGTCGGCCGCCGAAGCGACCTTGCCCGTGCCGATGGCCCAGACCGGCTCGTACGCGACGACGATCTTCGCGATCTCGTCGGCGGACAGACCGGCGAGCGAGTTCTTCAACTGCTCGACGTTGTACTCGACGTGGTTGCCCGCTTCGCGGACGTCGAGTCCTTCGCCGATGCACACGATCGGCGTGAGACCGTGCCGCAGCGCGGCCTTGGTCTTGTCGCGGACGATCTCGTCGGTCTCACCGTGCAGGGTGCGACGCTCCGAGTGCCCGACGACCACACAGGTGCAGCCGAGCTTCGCGAGCATCGCGCCGGAGATCTCGCCGGTGTAGGCGCCGGAGTCGTGGACCGACAGGTCCTGGGCTCCGTAGGTGATACCGAGCTTGTCGCCCTCGACGAGGGTCTGCACCGAGCGGATGTCGGTGAACGGCGGGATGACCGTCACGTCGACCTTCTCGAGGTACTTCTCGGGAAGGGTGAACGCGATCTTCTGCACCAGAGCGATGGCCTCGAGGTGGTTGAGGTTCATCTTCCAGTTGCCCGCGATGAGCGGTGTCCGTGCCATTCCGTCAGCCCTCCAGAACCGCGATGCCGGGCAGTTCCTTGCCCTCGAGGTACTCGAGGGAGGCGCCACCACCGGTGGAGATGTGCGAGAAGCGGTCCTCACCGAGTCCGAGCGACCGGACGGCAGCAGCGGAGTCGCCGCCACCGACGACGCTGAACGCGCCCTTGCCGGTGGCCTCGATGATCGCTTCCGCGACCCCCTTCGTACCGGCCGCGAAGTTCTCGAACTCGAACACGCCCATCGGGCCGTTCCAGAACACCGTCTTCGCCGAGCCGAGGAGCGAGGCGAAGCGCTGCACGGATTCCGGTCCGATGTCGAGGCCCATCCATCCGTCGGGGATCGAGTCGGCCGCGACGGTCCGGGACTCTGCGTCGGCCGCGAACTTGTCGGCCACCACCACGTCCTGCGGAATGTGGATGACGTCGCCGAATCGTTCGAGCAGCTGCTTGCAGGTGTCGATCATCGACTCCTCGAGCAGCGACGTGCCGACCGAGTATCCCTGTGCCGCAAGGAAAGTGAAGCACATGCCGCCACCGATGACGAGCGTGTCGACCTTGGGCGCGAGCGCTTCGATGACCCCGAGCTTGTCGGAGACCTTCGAACCGCCGAGCACCACGGCGTAGGGACGCTCGGTGTCGGTGGTGAGCTTGGCGAGCACGTCGACCTCGGCCGCGACGAGACCACCCGCGTAGTGCGGGAGCAGCGTCGCGACGTCGTAGACCGACGCCTGCTTGCGGTGCACGACACCGAAGCCGTCGGAGACGAATGCGCCGTCGTCGCCGACGAGCTCGACGAGCTCACGGGCGAAGGCGAGCCGCTCGGCATCGTCCTTGCTGGTCTCGCGAGCGTCGAAGCGGACGTTCTCGAGCAGGAGGATGTCGCCGTCGGTCAGCCCTTCGGAACGCGCCAGCGCATCCTGGCCGACGACGTCGGAGGCGAGCTGGACGTTGCGGCCGAGCACCTCACCGAGCTTCGCTGCGACGGGCGCGAGCGAGTACTTCGGATCCGGCTCGCCCTTGGGGCGGCCGAGGTGCGCGGTCACGACGACCTTGGCCCCGGCCTCCGCGAGCGTGCGGATGGTGGGCGCGGACGCGAGGATGCGGCCGGCGTCGGTGATCGTGTCGCCGTCGAGCGGGACGTTGAGGTCGGAGCGCACGAGTACGCCCCGACCCTCCACACCTGCGTCAAGCAGATCCTCGAGGGTCTGAACTGCCACTGTTCAAATGTCCTGTTCTACGAGTTTCAGAGAGACTTGCCGACGAGACCGACGAGGTCGGCAAGACGATTCGAGTAGCCCCACTCGTTGTCGTACCACGAGACGACCTTGACCTGCTCGTCGATGACCTTGGTCAGAGGCGCGTCGAAGATCGACGAGTGCGGGTCGGTGACGATGTCCGAGGACACGATCGGATCGGTGTTGTACTTCAGAATGCCCTTCAGCGGACCCTCCGCGGCAGCCTTCAGTGCGGCGTTGACCTCGTCGGCGGTGGCCTTCTTGGTGAGGGTCGCGGTGAGGTCGGTGACCGAGCCGGTCGGGACCGGGACGCGCAGCGCGTAGCCGTCGAGCTTGCCGAGCAGCTCGGGGAGCACGAGGCCGATGGCCTTGGCGGCGCCTGTGCCGGTGGGGACGATGTTCAGGGCGGCGGCGCGGGCGCGACGCAGATCCTTGTGCGGTCCATCCTGCAGGTTCTGGTCCTGGGTGTACGCGTGGATCGTGGTCATCAAGCCCTTCTCGATGCCGAACTCGTCGTTCAGCACCTTGGCGAGGGGGCCGAGGCAGTTCGTGGTGCACGAGGCGTTGGAGATGATGTTCTGCGTGCCGTCGTACTTGTCGTGGTTGACGCCCATGACGATGGTGATGTCCTCATCGGTGGCGGGCGCCGAGATGATGACCTTCTTGGCACCCGCGTCGATGTGCCCCTTCGCCTTCGCGGCTTTGGTGAAGATGCCGGTGGACTCGACGACGACATCGACACCGAGGTCGCCCCACGGAAGAGCGGAGGGGCCTTCCTTGATCGAGAGGGCCTTGATCTTCTGGTCGCCGACGACGATGTCGTCGCCCTCGACATGCACGTCCTTGTCGAGGCGCCCCAGGATCGAGTCGTACTTCAGGAGCGTCGCGAGGGTGTCGTTGTCGGTGAGGTCGTTGACGGCAACGATCTCGATGTCGGTGGTGCCGAGTGCCTTCTGTACCTCGACCGCCCGGAAGAAGTTGCGTCCGATGCGTCCGAATCCGTTCACGCCTACGCGGACAGTCACAATGAAGCTCCTTTGCCCAGTATTCGATGGTCGTGGTGGTGCTCGTGCTCGTGTGACCTCCACCCTAGTGGGGTTCGGTCGTACTGTGGGGAGCCGCCCGGTCGTGGCGCGAACTCCCTTGCAAGCCTGCCCCGCTATGCCTCGTCCAGCAACTCAGCGGTGACGGCCGATTCCGTATCGGGGATCCCGAGTTCCTTCGCTCGACGATCCGCCATCGACAGCAGGCGGCGGATCCGTCCCGCGACGGCGTCCTTGGTCATCGGCGGATCGGCGAGCTGACCGAGTTCCTCGAGCGACGCCTGACGGTGCTGCACGCGCAACGCGCCGGCCGCGGCGAGGTGGTCCGGCACGTCGGCGCCCAGGATCGCCAACGCCCGCTCGACCCGCGCAGCGGCCGCCACGGCGGCGCGTGCGGACCGGCGCAGATTGGCGTCGTCGAAGTTGGCGAGACGGTTCGCGGTCGCCCGCACCTCCCGGCGCATGCGGCGCTCCTCCCAGACCAGCCGGGTGTCCTGCGCGCCCATGTGGGTGAGCAGCGCACCGATGGCCTCGCCGTCGCGGATCACCACCCGGTCGGCGCCGCGCACCTCACGGGCCTTGGCGGTGACGCCGAGCCGGCGGGCGGCGCCGACGAGCGCGAGGGCGGCCTCCGGGCCGGGGCAGCTGACCTCGAGCGCCGAGGAACGGCCGGGTTCGGTGAGCGAGCCGTGCGCGAGGAACGCCCCGCGCCACGCCGCGGCGGAGTCGGAGACGCTGCCGCCGACCACCTGTGCCGGCAGTCCGCGCACCGGTCGTCCGCGACCGTCGAGCAGGCCGGTGCGGCGGGCCAGCGCCTCGCCGTCCTTCCCGACGCGGACGATGTACCGGGAGCTCTTGCGCAGACCGCCCGCGCCGAGCACCTGGATCTCGGCGGGATAGCTGTAGAGCTCGAAGATCTCGCGGCGGAGGCGACGTGCGATCGATCCGAGGTCGACCTCGGCCTCGACGACCACCCGTCCGGCGACGATGTGCAATCCCCCGGCGAAGCGCAGGAGGGCGGACACCTCGGCCTTGCGGTTGCTGATCCTGGTGACCGACAACCTGCTCAGCTCGTCCTTGACCTCCGCTGTCATTGCCACGAGACGCTCTCCCTCCCGCCCCCGCGCGCGGCACGGATCCCACCGCGCGAGGACAGACATGTTTCCAGTGCCCCGGCCAACTTGGCGGGGTCGTGTCGATGTGTACCGGTCTCGGCGACGTCGACGAACGAGACGTCCGCTCCGAATCGGGCCGCGGACCGGCTCAGGTGCTCGCGCTCGCGTCCTTCCGGTACCGAGGCAGCATCCACGACGACGTGGTCGACACGGAAATCGGGGGCGTGCTGCGCGAGAACGTGCAGGTGACGTTCCGCGGAGAAGCCTGCGGTCTCCCCCGGTTCCGCCGCGAGATTGAGCACGAGGACCTTGAGCGCCGTCGTGTGGACCAGCGCCTCGTGCAGGTCCGGGACGAGCACGTGCGGGATGACGCTCGAGAACCAGGATCCCGGGCCGAGCACCACGAGATCGGCCTCGCACACCGCGTCGAGCGCCGGCGGGCAGGCCGGCGGATCGGCGGGGATCAGGCGGACGCGGCGCACCTTGCCCGGAGTGGTCGCCACCGCGACCTGCCCCCGGATGCAGCGGCTCACCCGCGGGTCGGATTCGAGTCCCGACACGTCGGCCTCGATATCGAGCGGGATCGGCGACATGGGCAGCACACGGCCGCGCACGTCGAGGACGCGGGCGAGCATGTCGAGGGCGGTGACGGTGTCGCCCGCAACCTCGGCGAGACCGGCGAGGATCAGGTTGCCGACAGAGTGCCCGGCGAGGGCGCCCGTACCGCCGAAGCGGTGTTGCACGGTCTCGGTCCACACCCGGACCTCGTCGTCGCGGCCGGCGAGTGCGGCCAGGGCCATGCGCAGGTCGCCGGGTGGAACGACACCCAGTTCGGCACGCAGCCGTCCCGAGGATCCTCCGTCGTCGGCGACGGTCACGACGGCGGTGACCCGGTCGGTGAGGCGCCGGACGGCACTGAGCGTGGCGTACAGGCCGTGTCCGCCACCGAGAGCGGTGATCGCAGGCCCGGGCACCGCCTCGGAATTCGGAGCGCTCGCGGAGTTCGGCGTGCTGTCGGAGTCGGGAGTCTCGGCGGCGTTCACTCGCGCCCCAGATCCCGGTGCACCACGTTCACCGTCAGATCCGGTGCCTTCTCGAGGCGTGCGGCGAGGGCCTCGGCCATCGCCACGCTCCGGTGTTTCCCTCCGGTGCAGCCCACTGCAATCGTCATGTAGCGCTTCCCCTCCCGACGGTAACCGGCGGTCGTCAGATCGAGCAGCCGGTGATAGGTGGCGAGATAGTCCTCGGCACCGTCGCGGGAGAGTACATAGTCGCGCACCGCCGCGTCCTGCCCGGTGTGCGGACGCAGTTCGGCGATCCAGTGGGGGTTCGGCAGGAACCGCACGTCGCACACGACATCGGAGTCCATGGGCAGGCCGTACTTGAAGCCGAACGACTCCACGGTCACCCGGATGGTGTCGGACGCGGCGTCGCCGAAGGCCGCCTCGATCTTGCGACGCAGATCGGGCCCGGACAGCGCGGACGTGTCGATGACGAGGTCGGCTGCTGCCTTGACGGGAGCGAGCTGCTCGCGTTCGACGGCGATACCGTCGGTGAGCGTGCGATCGGCCGTGTCGGACTGCAACGGATGGCTGCGACGCACCTGCTCGAACCGCCGCACGAGCACCGAGTCGGCCGCTTCGAGAAACAGCACCCGGGTGTTCACCGGGCGGGCCGCCAGATCGGTGACGACGCGTTCGAGGTCGCCGGTGAACAACCGGCTGCGCACGTCCATCACCACGGCGAGGCGTTGCAGCGGAGGTTCGGCCTGCACCGCGAGATCGATCATCGACAGCATCAGCTGGGGCGGGAGGTTCTCCGCGACGTACCACCCGAGATCCTCGAGGGCCGTCGCCGCCGTACTCAGTCCCGCTCCGGACAGGCCGGTGACGACGATGACGTCGGCCTTCGCCGGCCGTTCACCGTCGACACCCTGTTCCGAACCGTCCGCCATTCCCGGGATCCGACCCACTTCGGTCACTGTTCCGACTCCGCTCGTACTCCCGACACGCCGACGGAGCCATCATCGCCTACCGGCGTGTCGCCCGCATCCGGTGCACTCGGGGCGCTCGCGCCCGTGGCAGTGGGGCCGTCGGTGTCCTGCGGCGACCCCGCCGCGACCGGGGTGTCGCCCCGCAGCGCCTCGAGGACGGCTTTCGCCGTGGCCTGCCCGATCCCGGGTACCGCGGTGATCTCCTCGACGCTCGCCTCCCGTAGTCGTGCGACGGACCCGAAATGGGTGACGAGCGCCTTGCGCCGGGTGTCGCCGAGACCGCGGACCCCGTCGAGAGCGGAAGCCGTCATGCGCTTGGACCGCTTGCTGCGGTGGTAGGTGATCGCGAAACGGTGTGCCTCGTCGCGGATGCGTTGCAGCAGGAACAACGACTCGCTGGTGCGCGGGAGGATCACCGGATCCTCCTCCCCCGGCACCCACACCTCCTCGAGACGCTTCGCGAGTCCGACGACCGCGACATCGGTGATGCCGAGTTCGTCGAGGACCTCGGCCGCAGCCGCAACCTGCGGTGCACCACCGTCGACGACGAACAGGTTCGGCGGGTAGGCGAACCGGCGCGGACGACCCGTCGCGGGATCCAATGCTGCTTCGGGCGCGAGGTCCCCGCCGTCGCCGCCCTCCGGAACGGATCCGTCCGGATCGGCCTGCCGGGCGAGGTCGCGGTTGTGGCGGAGGAATCGCCGGCGGGTGACCTCGGCGATCGAGGCGACGTCGTCGGAGTGCCCGTCACCGGCGGCGTGCTTGATGGCGTAGTGCCGGTAGTCGGACTTGCGGGGCAGCCCGTCCTCGAAGACGACCAGCGATGCGACGACGTCGGTGCCCTGCACGTGGCTGATGTCGACACATTCGATGCGCAGCGGAGCCGAGTCGAGGTCGAGGGCCTCCTGAATGCCCTGCAATGCTGCCGATCGGGCGTTGAAGTCGCCCGCGCGCCGCAGCTTGTGCTGGGCCAGCGCTTCCTTGGCGTTGCGCTCGACCGTGTCGGCCAGTGCCTTCTTGTCGCCGCGCTGCGGGATGCGCAGGCGCACGGGACCGCCGCGCAGGCGCCCGAGCCAACGGCTCATCTCGTCCGGGTCGGGCGGCAGGGCAGGGACGAGCACCTCGCGTGGCACGGCGCTGGTGGCGTCCGCGTCGTCGGTACCGAGCGCGGCCTCCTCGCCGTAGAACTGGGTGAGGAACTGTTCGACGAGCAGCGAGAGTTCTTCGGCGTCGTCGGTCCCCTCGGCGGCCTCGACACCTTCGACGTCGCGGTCCTCGGGACGATCGAGTACGTCGCCGGACTTCTCGACGACCCAGCCGCGCTGGCCTCGCACGCGGCCACCGCGTACGTGGAAGACCTGGACGGCAACCTCGAGGTCGTCGCCCGCGAACGCCACGAGGTCGGCGTCGGTGCCGTCGCCGAGCACGACGGCCTGCTTCTCGAGTGCCTTGCGCAGCGCCCCGAGATCGTCACGCAGGCGCGCTGCGGTCTCGAAATCGAGTTCCTCCGCGGCGGCCTGCATCCGCTTCTCGACGTCGCGGACGAGTTTGTCGGTGCGACCGGCGAGGAAGTCGCAGAAGTCCTCGACGATGCGGCGGTGTTCGTCGGCGGAGACGCGTCCGACGCACGGCGCGGAGCACTTGTCGATGTAGCCGAGCAGGCACGGGCGGCCGATCTGCGCGTGCCGCTTGAAGACCCCGGCCGAACACGTGCGCGACGGGAACACCCGCAGCAGGAGGTCGAGGGTCTCGCGGATCGCCCAGGCGTGCGAGTAGGGACCGAAATAGCGCACACCCTTGCGGCGCGGCCCGCGATAGACGAACAGGCGGGGGTATTCCTCGTTCAACGTGACCGCGAGCATCGGGTAGGTCTTGTCGTCGCGGTAGCGGACGTTGAACCGAGGGTCGAATTCCTTGATCCAGTTGTATTCGAGCTGGAGTGCCTCGACCTCGGTGCGCACCACCGTCCATTCGACCCGGCCCGCGGTGGTCACCATCTGACGGGTGCGCGGATGCAGCGAGGCGATGTCGGCGAAGTACGAGTTCAGGCGGGACCGGAGGTTCTTCGCCTTGCCGACGTAGACCACCCGGCCGTGCGGGTCGCGGAACTTGTAGACCCCCGGCTCCGTGGGAATGGAACCGGGGGCTGGGCGATATGTCGAGGGGTCGGGCACAGGTCCAGGCTAGTCGTCGCCCCTGACGGCTCCACCGTCGTCGTTGCGTCTGACGGCTCCACCGTCGTCGTTGCGTCTGGCGGCTCCACCGTCGTCGTTGCGTCTGGCGGCTCCGCCGTCGTCGTTTCGCCGGACGGCTCCGCCGTCGTTTCTGTCGGGGACGGTGTAGCGGGATTCGAGTTCCCGGAAACGTTCGAGCGCGTCCACGGCGAGTTCCCCGTCTCGCGCCTGGATGGCGACGACGGGCACGTACTCGTCGAACGGCAGCTCGAGGCGGGCCCAGGGTGCGCCGTGGTCGAAGAACAACCCGCGCACGTCGGTCCACGGGATGTGTCGTTCGGCGACGACGTTGCGGACGGAGACGCCGTCGGCACCCGCGCGCAGCCGCGGGCGGGTGAACAGCAGGACGCCTCCGGTGAGCACGACACCGATGGCGAGGATCGCGATCTGGTCGACGACCCGCAGGTTCACACCCGTGTCGCCGCCCCCGCGGAGCACGAGCGCCGCGAAGATGTGGAGGGCCATGACGACGACCGCCGCCGCGACCACCCAGCGCCGCATCTTCTCCGGGCGTACCTCGAGATCCCAGCCGGTCTCGTCGTGGGTCAACGCGCCGCCTTCCGCAGCCGCCGCAGGGTCACGGCGGTGTCGAGTGCCGCCGCGCAGGCCTGGCCGCCCTTGTCCTCCGCGGAGCCGGGCAGACCGGCGCGGTCGCGGGCCTGCTGTTCGGTGTCGGTGGTGAGGACGCCGTTGCCCACCGGGGTGCCCTCGTCGAGCGCGATCCGGGTGAGGCCGTAGGTCACGGCGTCGCACACGTACTCGAAGTGCGGCGTGCCGCCACGGATCACCACGCCGAGCGCGACGACCGCGTCGTGGGTGCGGGCGAGCTGCTGTGCGACGACGGGAAGCTCGATCGCTCCGGCGACCCGCTCGAGGGTGACGTCGGTGACGCCCGCCTGCTCGGCGACACGCTGTGCGCCGGCGATGAGGGCGTCGGAGATCTCGGTGTGCCAGCTACCGGCGACGATCGCGAGGCTCAGCCCCGCGGCGTCGGCGAGCTGCAGGTCGGGCAGGCCTTCGCCGCTCATCAGGCGTCTCCCTCGTCGAACTCGTCGAGACCGACCAGGTCGTGGCCCATGCGATCGCGCTTGGTGCGCAGGTACGAGATGTTCTCGCGGTTCGCGCGCAACGGCATCGGGACACGCTCGGTGATCTGCAGGCCGTAGCCGTCGAGACCGACGCGCTTGGCCGGGTTGTTGGTCAGCAACCGCATCGACGAGATGCCGAGGTCGACGAGGATCTGAGCACCGATGCCGTAGTCCCGGGCGTCGGCGGGCAGGCCGAGTTGCAGGTTCGCGTCGACCGTGTCGGAACCGGAGTCCTGCAGCTGGTATGCCTGCAGCTTGTGCATCAGGCCGATGCCGCGTCCCTCGTGACCGCGCATGTAGAGCACGACGCCGCGGCCTTCCTCGGCCACCATCTCGAGGGCGGCGTCGAGCTGCGGACCGCAGTCGCAGCGCAGCGACCCGAAGACGTCGCCGGTCAGGCATTCGGAGTGCACACGCACGAGCACGTCGGAGCCGTCGCCGTCCGGGCCGGCGATGTCGCCGCGGACGAGCGCGACGTGTTCGACCTCGTCGTAGATGCTCTGGTAGCCGACGGCCGTGAAGTCGCCGTGCCGGGTGGGGATGCGGGCCTCGGCGACGCGCACGACGTGCTTCTCGTGCTTGCGGCGCCACGCGATGAGATCCGCGATCGAGATCAGGGCGAGCTCGTGCTCGTCGGCGAAGACCCGCAGTTCGTCGGTGCGAGCCATCTCGCCTTCGTCCTTCTGCGAGACGATCTCGCAGATGACGCCGGCCGGTCGCAGGTCGGCCATGCGCGCGAGGTCGACGGCCGCCTCGGTGTGCCCGGGCCGGCGCAGGACGCCGCCCTCCTTGGCGCGCAGCGGCACCACGTGACCGGGACGCGTGAAGTCCTGGGCGGTGGAGTTCGGGTCGGCGAGCAGCCGCATGGTGGCGGCGCGGTCGGACGCGGAGATACCCGTGCCGATGCCTTCCTTCGCGTCGACGGTGACCGTGTAGGCGGTGCCGTGCTTGTCCTGGTTGACGCTGTACATGGGAGGCAGACCGAGACGGTCGCAGTCCTCGCCGTCCAGCGGCACGCACAGGTACCCGGATGTGTAGCGGACCATGAATGCCACGAGTTCCGGCGTTGCCTTCTCCGCGGCGAAGATGAGGTCGCCCTCGTTTTCACGGTCTTCGTCGTCGACCACGACGACCGCCTTACCGGCGGCGATGTCGGCGACCGCGCGCTCGATGGTGTCGAACCTCGTCACTTCCCTGGACTCCAACTCTCGTATCCGGACGACTCGTGCTCCGCGTCCACTGTCGATCTCCACAGTACGACGCGTCAGCGCGCGTTCTGCAGGCGCTCCACGTACTTGGCGATCACGTCGACCTCGAGGTTGACGAGGGTGCCCGGCTCGGCGGTGCCGAGGGTCGTCAGCGAGAGGGTGGTCGGGATGAGCGAGATCTCGAACCACTCCTGTCCGCGTTCCCCTCCGAGACCCGACACCGTCAGCGAGACACCGTCGACGGTGATCGAGCCCTTTTCGACGACGTAGCGGGAGATTTCGGCCGGCAGCGAGATGCGCACCACGGTCCAGTTCTCCGAGGGCGTGCGGGAGACGACGGCGCCCGTGGCGTCGACGTGGCCCTGCACGAGGTGGCCACCGAGGCGGCTGTTCAGTGCTGCGGCGCGTTCGAGGTTGACGGAGCTGCCGAGAGTGAGTTGGCCGAGCGACGACCGGTTCAGCGTCTCCTGCATCACATCGGCGGTGAAGGACCCGCCGTCGAGCACGTCGACGACCGTCAGGCACACCCCGTTGACCGCGATCGAATCGCCGTGCTTGGCGTCGGAGGTGACCAGCGGTCCGCGCACGGTGAAGCGTGCCGCGTCGGCGAGGTCCTCCTTCGCGACGATCTCACCGAGTTCCTCGACGATGCCGGTGAACATGTTCCGCTCCTTAGCTCCCGATCCGCGACCGGGTCCGATTCAGTTGTCCCGGTCCGGGACGAGTGTCAACAGAATGTCCGAGCCGACGGTCTCGACTCGTTCCCGGCGGAACCGTAGCGCGTCGGAGATCGTGCCCACGCCGGCGTCCTCGACGGCGGCCTCGCCGGCTCCGAGCACGACGGGCGCCAGATAGGCCTGGATGCGGTCGACGCAGCCCGCTGCGAGGAACGCACCCGCGAGCCGGGGGCCGCCTTCGAGCAGCACGTCGGGTCGGTCGCCGAGCGCGTCGAGCACCTCCCCGATATCGTGGGTGCGCAACACCAGTGTCGGCGCCGAGTCGTCGAGAACCCTTGCCGAGGTGGGGATCTCACGCATACCGACGACGACCCGCAGCGGCTGGTGCGGCGCGAGTTCACCGTCGGGCAGGCGGGCGGTCAGCCACGGGTCGTCGGCGAGGACGGTGCCGGTTCCGACGATGATGGCGTCGAGCCGGCTGCGCTGGTCGTGCACGCGCGCACGCGATTCGGGACCGGAGATCCACTTGCTCGTGCCGTCGGCGGCCGCGCTGCGACCGTCCATCGACGCGGCGTACTTCCAGGTCACGTGCGGCCTGCCGGTGTGCTGCCGGTGCAGCCATGCCCGAAGTGGGCCGCGGGCGACGGCCTCGGCACCGAGGCCGGGATGCACGGTGATGCCCGCGACCCGGAGGGTGTCGGCACCTCCCCCCGCGACGGGATTCGGGTCTGCGACCGAGTAGTACACCGTCGCGATCCCCGCTTCGATGAGGGCCTGCGCGCACGGACCGGTGCGGCCGGTGTGGTTGCACGGTTCGAGGGTGACGACGGCGGTGCCGCCGCGCGCGCGTTCGCCCGCGGCCTCGAGTGCCCGGACCTCCGCGTGCGGACCGCCGGGTGGTGCGGTGGCACCGACGCCCGCAACCGCGCCGTCCGCGTCGAGGATCACCGCTCCGACAGGCGGGTTGGGGCTGGTCGTGCCCCGCACGGCCTCCGAGGCGTCGAGCGCGAACTGGAGGGCTTCGGCGATTTCGGGTGCGGTCACGGCGCGAGCGTCAGGTGCGGGGACGCAGCCCCGGCCTGCGCCCGCAGCTTGCGGACCGCCTCACCGGGATCGGCGGCGCCGTAGACGGCGGACCCGGCGACGAAGCAGTCCACACCTGCTTCCGCGGCCGCTTCGATGGTGTCGGTGTTGATGCCGCCGTCGATCTCGACGAGCAGACGGAGTTCACCCGAGTCGACGAGGCGACGCACCTGGCGGGCCTTGTCGAGGACGTCCGGGATGAAGCACTGACCACCGAAGCCCGGCTCGACGCTCATCACGAGCAGCGTGTCGAATTCCTTCAGGATCTCGAGATAGGGCTCGATGGGGGTGCCCGGCTTGACGGACAGTCCGGCCTTGCCGCCGGCCGCGCGGATGTCGCGGGCCACGGCGACCGGGTCGTCGGTCGCCTCGGCGTGGAAGGTGACGTTGTGGGCACCGGCTTCGGCGTAGGGCGGAGCCCACCGGCCGGGGTTCTCGATCATCAGGTGACAGTCGAGTGGGATGTCGGTCGCCTTCAGCAGCGACTCGACGACCGGAAGACCGAGCGTCAGGTTCGGAACGAAATGGGCGTCCATCACGTCGACGTGGAGCCAGTCGGCACCGGCGACGGCCTGCGCCTCGTCGGCGAGACGAGCGAAATCCGCGGACAGGATGGACGGAGCGATCATCGGGTGGGCCACAACCGACGAGTCTAGTCGGCGCCCTCCACCGGGTCGGACCTGCGTCGGACCGGCGGTCCGCAGCCGAACCGCCGGGAATTTCCGCTCTCAGGCGCATTGGTGCCATCAAGTGGCCGTTATGCCCGGAAGGCTGGCAGTCACCCGATCGAAAGGATCATCGTGACCGCTCTCCATCACCGCGAATCCCTCCCTCCCCGACCGGAGGGATCGAACACCGTCGACACCTTCCTGATCTCCGACCGCGCAGGCGAACTCGTCGACTTCCTCGTCGCCGTCCTCGAGGCCGAGGAGGTGCCCGAGGCGCGCACCCTCGACCACGACGGGCTCCTCCTCCACTCCGAGGTGCGGGTCGGCGATTCCGTGCTCGTGGTCGCCGACCGGAAACCGGACTGGCCCTTCACACCCGCCTTCGTGCGGGTCCACGTGCACGACGTCGATGCCGTCCTCGAACGTGCCACGCAGCACGGCGCGGAGATCGTCACACGGCCGACGGATTTCTTCGGCGATGTCCTCGCCCGGTTCTCGGATCCGTCCGGCAATCTCTGGTGGATCCAGCGGCACGATCCCGGCACCGACACATCCGCGTGGACGGACGACACAGCGACGGACGCGTCGGCGGACTGGTCGGATGTTGCGAGTCCTGAGCTCGAGTACATCCACTCGACGCTCACCGAAGCCGTTCGCACCCTGCGGGACCCACGTTCCCGCGCGGTGTGAACGGCGGGTCGTCAGCCCCCGCGGGCGAGGGCATCGAAACGGTCGATGTCCTCACGACGGCAGACATGACTGCCCGCGGTGAGCAGGGCGGCCGTGCCACAGGCGATCCCGAGGGCCAGAGCGTCGTGCAACGACCGTTCCTGCAGCAGTCCGACGACGAGTCCGGCGACCATGCTGTCGCCGGCGCCGACGGCGCTGCGCACCTTGGCCGCCAGGGCCGGCACCCGCACGGCCTCGTCGGCGGTCACCATGATCGCCCCGTCCGCCCCGAGCGAGACGACGACGATCTCCGTGACACCGGAGGTGACGAGTTCGCGCGCGGCCGTGATCCGCTCGTCGTCGGTGGCCAGCTTCCGCCCGGTCCACTCGCACAACTCGTCCAGGCTCGGTTTGACGAGGTAGACCCCTGAATCGATGCTGGTCAGCGCATCGCCCGACGAGTCGAGGACGAACCGTGCGCCGGCCTCTCGCGCCGCGGCGGCGATGCGTCGGACGAAGGTGCCGGGTACACCGGGAGGGAAGCTGCCGCTGGCCACCACGTACTTCGCCCCTTCGGCGACCTTCTCGAGCGTCGTGAGGCAGCGTTCCTGCTCCTCGTCCGTCAGCTCGGGACCGGGTGTGACGAAACGGTATTCCTGACCGCTGCGGCGGTCGATGGCCGTGAAGCACTCGCGGGTGGACCCGGCGATGGGGACGATGTGCTCCTCGACGTCGTCGTCGTCGAGGAGACCGCTCATCTGCTCACCCCGCGCACCACCGGCGGGGTAGACGGCGGCGGCCGAGGCACCGAGCACGCGCGCGACCTTCGCGACGTTCACTCCTCCCCCACCGGCGTCGTAGAACGGCTCGTCGCAGCGGAGTTTGCGGGTGGGCACCACCGCGTCTGTGAAGGTCGTGACGTCGAGTGCCGGGTTCATGGTCAGGGTGACGATCTCGGGCATGACCGGAACCCTATTCGGACCCACCCGCCGGCGCGCGGAACTGCGTCACGCCGCGGTGCGGTGCTTGCGCTTCTTCGCGCGGCCCTTGCTGCGACTCGCCACGGCGGAGCCGAGCATCAGCAGCCGCATGGACCGCGCGGTGGCGTCGACGAGCAGGTCGTGACCGTTGGCGACGGCGTCCTCGAGGCGCATCGGGACGGGAATGATCGATGCGATCGCGCCGATCCCGACGTCGTGGACGTCGCGCGCCCCCTCGCCGAGCGATCCGGCGATGGCGAGCACCGGTACCCCGGCGCGCTGGGCGCGGCGGGCGACCTCCGCGGGCACCTTGCCGCGCGGGGTCTGGAAGTCGATGCTGCCCTCGGCGGTGATGATCAGATCGGCGCGCGTGATGAGGGAGTCGAGATCGATGCCCGACAGGCCGCTGTCGAGCAACACGTCGAACCGGGACGCGATCCGGGCGCCGATGCCCGCGGCCAGGCCGGCACCCAGTCCGCCGGAGGCGCCGGTGCCCGCACCGAACCGCACATCCAGCCCATGTACCTGCCCGTCCCGCTCGAGCACCTTCGCCCAGCGTTCGAGAGCCGCGGACAGCTCCTCGACCTGCGCGGGTGTCGCACCCTTCTGTGGACCGAAGACGCGAGCGACGCCGGTCGGCCCGCACAGGACGTTGTGGACGTTGCAGGCCAGGATGATCTCGGTGTCGGCGAGGGCCGGGTGCAGACCGCCGAGATCGAGACGCGCGGCACGCGCGAGGTGCCGTCCCCCGTCGGGCAGTTCGTGACCGTCGGCATCGAGGATCCGGGCGCCGAGTGCTCGCAGTGCCCCGGCTCCACCGTCGCTGGTGCCCGAGTCGCCGCAACCGATAACGATGCGGCGGATGCCGTCGTCGAGTGCCGCGGCAATCAGTTCACCCACCCCCTGGGTGGTGGTGGCACCGGGATCACGGCGATCGGCGGGCACGAGACGCAGACCGGCGGCCGAAGCCATCTCGACGACCGCCGTCCCACTGGTGGCACCGCCGAGACGCGCCCAGCTCGCCCGCACCGGCTCGCCGACGGGACCGGTCACGGTGACCGGGACGAGCGTGCCGCCGGTGGCCTTGGCGAGAATCTCGGCGGTGCCCTCCCCTCCGTCGGGAACGGGCACGAGGTCCACGGCAGCGCACGGCAGTGCCCGGCGGACTCCCGCACCGATCGCGGCGGCGACGCCGGGCGCGTCGAGACTCTCCTTGAAACCGCTGGGTGCGACGAGCACGCGATGAGGAACCTTCAAAGCCATGACGACTCCGATCGTGGAACGGAACAACTGGGGACGGAACAGGGATCAGACGAACAGCGACAGGCCGAGCAGCGGCCAGACGAACCACGCGAACAGCAGGACCAGCGCGGCGAGGAGCGGACCGAGCCACGCCGCCAGGCGCAGCAGATCCGAGGTCGAGTAGGTGGGGGTGCCGGGCACGTCCGCGAACAGCGTCACGGGCTTGGCCGACGACGGCAGGGTGTGGCAGAAGCCTGCGGCGGCGGTCGAGACGAAGGCCGCGGCGAGCGGATCGACACCGAAACTCGGGGCGAGTGCCACCACGACGGGAACGAAAACGGCCGAGCGGGCCGAGCGCGACTGGATCACCAGGTGCGCCGCGGTCGAGATCACGACCACGACGATCACGAACAACGGGCCGGCTCCTTCTCCGCGGGAGGTCAGTGGACCGAAGACCGTCGATGCGAGCCAGTCCGCCGCGCCGCTCGTCGTCAGCGCGGTACCGATCGACAACGTCGCCGCCATGAACAGCAACAGCGGCCACGGCACGGTCTTCAGTGCAGGCGCGAGACGCACGGAGCCGTAACGCGGGGAGGTCGCGACGAGCGCACCGAGCAGCGCCACCACCGCCGGGTGGATGCCGTGGACGGGTTCTGTGCACCAGAGCACCATCACCACGACCAGCAGAAGGGCGGCGCGGGATTCGGCGACGGAGAGCGGCCCGGAGACCGGGGTGTCGGTCTGCGCGCCGATGTCGGCAGCGGTGACGGTGAGGCGTCCGCGCCGATCGTCGGCGGAGGTGGACAGCAGCAGTACCAGCTCGGCGGCGGCGTGCGACGAGACGATTGCCAGCGGCAGGCCGAGGATCATCCAGGTCGCGAAGTCGAATCCGGTGCCGGTCGCGGTGACGAGGATCTGCGAGGTGATCAGGTGAGCGCCCGCGCCGAGCAGCGACGCCACCGCCGACAGCAGGATCACCGTGGGGAAGAGCAACGCGAGTGCCCGCACCAGTCGTGGCCGGTCGGCGAGGACCGTTGCGAGTGCGACGAACACCGGGAGCACCAGTGCGGCACGACCGGAGGTGGACGGGACCGCGAACGCGGTGACGATCAGCGCGGCCGTCACCAGGTGCACGAGCGCCCGCGGACTGTGCGCCCCCGTGATCAGGAAGGCCGCGCCGCGCGTCGCCAGACCCGACGACGCCACACCCGACGCGATCACGAAGGCGGACAGCAGGAGCCACACGACGTCGTCGCCGAGGGTCGCGAACAGTGCCTCCGCGTCGAGGACGCCGACGACCGTGAGGGCCGCGGCGGCGCCGAGCGCGACGTAGGTGTCGTCGATCCTCGTGAACACCCAGAGCCAGACGGCCACGGCGAAGACGATCATGGTGACGGCGGCCGGGGGTGTCAGGTCGGGGTCGGTGCGCGTGAGATACACGAGGAGACCGACGGTGCCGGCAAGCATTCCGACCGCGATGATCCGGCCGGGCGTCGGGATCGTGCGTCTGCGCGGCGGACGTTGCTGCGGCGCAACGGAGCTCGGTGGGACGGTGGCGTGGAAGGTCATCGCAATCGGTATCCCGCTCCGCGGATCGTCTCGACCCGGTCTCCCCCGATCTTGTTGCGCAGCGCGCGCACGTAGACGTCGACGACGTTGGACGCGGGATCGAAGTCGTATCCCCACACGTGCCCGAGGATCTGTTCGTGGGAGAGCACCTGCCCGCGGTGACGCAGGAACACCTCGAACAGGGCGAACTCGCGGCTGGTGAGATCGACGCTCTCCCCCGCAATCTCGGCGCGTCGGGCCCGCAGGTCCAGAGCCATGTCGCCGTCGCGGATCACCGCTGCCGGATCGGCAGCGGAGTTGCTGTCGCCGATGCGCAGCCGGATGCGGGCGAGCAGTTCGGCGAACTGGAACGGTTTGCTCACATAGTCGTTGGCTCCGCCCTCGAGCCCCGCGACGGTGTCGGTGACGCTGTCCCGCGCGGTCAGCACGATCACCGGCGTCCGCACACCTTCACCGCGCAACCTCTCGAGGACGGTGAAGCCGTCCATGCGGGGCAACCCGATGTCGAGGATCACCAGGTCGAAGGCGCCGCTGCGAGCGAGCATCAGGGCGGTCTCACCGTCGGTGGCGTCGGTGGTGGTGTATCCCGCGGCGCGCAAACCCTTCTCGAGGAAGGCGATGATGCGGGTGTCGTCTTCGGCGATGAGAATTCTGCTCACTGCGATGCGGTCCTTCGGGTGTCGGCGGAACAGGCCGTGCCGGTGGTGCCTGCGGGGTCTCGTACGGGGAGGTCGATGCCGAAGGTCGCGCCGTGCCCGACCGTGCTCTCGACCCATGCCGAGCCGTGGTGCGCGTCGGCGATGGCGCGGACGATGGCGAGTCCGAGACCCGCCCCGCCTCGCTCGGTGGCCGGGCCGTGACGGTCACCGGGGACGGTGCGTCCGCGGCGGAAGCGTTCGAAGATGCGCTCCGCGTCCTCCGGCGCGACCCCGGGTCCGGTGTCCCGGACCCAGATCCGGAGATGCGCGGCGCCGTCGTGTTCGACGAAGGCGGATCCGAGCTGGATCACGTCCCCTGATCGGGTGTGGGTGACAGCGTTGGTCGCGTACTGCAGCACGGCCTGGGTGACGCGTTGGGCGTCGACGTCGGCCTTGCCCTCGGCGATCTCCATGAGCTGCCAGTCGCGGGTGCCGAGCATCTGTGCCTTGGCCTCGACGTCGAGCATGAGGTCGGTGACGTCGACCGGTCGTCGCTGCACGAAGTCGGGGCGCTCGGCCTTGGCGAGGACGAGCAGGTCGGTGACGATCCTCGCCATCCGGTCGAGTTCGTCCTCGACGAGCCGGATCGTCTCCTCGCGCGTCGCGTCATCGGCGTGACCGAGATCCATGAGCTCGAGATGTCCACGGATCACGGTGATCGGGGTCCGCAGTTCGTGGCCGGCGTCGTCGACGAACCGCTGCTGGGTGGTGTAGGCGTGTTCGAGGCGATCGAGCATCGAATTGAAGGTCTGGGCAAGGGCGGCGATGTCGTCGCGTCCGTGCACGGGAACCCGGCTCGTCAGATCCTTCTCGCCGATGGCGGCGGCCACCTCGCGCACCTGGCGGATCGGGGCGAGGATCTGCCCCGCGACCACCCAGCCGATGATCGCCGTGAGACCGAGACCGCCGATCGCGACCAGCCCGATGGTGCGGGCGGTGTCCGCGACCTTCGCGCGCTGCTCGGTGGTGAACACGGCGACGATCAGCGCGCCCCGGTCATCGCCGGAGGTGACGTCGGCGCGGGCCCAGCGCATCTGTCCACCGTCCACCTCGTGGACGCCCGATCCTGTGGGAGCGTTGAGGATGCGTTCGAACAGCACACCGTCCTCGGTGAGGTTCGCCGGCAGGTCGGGCCGGTCCACCGCGATACGGCGGTCGAAGAGCAGTGAACCGTCGACGACGCCGACGATCACCTCGCCCTCCGAGGTGTGCTGGCGGTTGAGATAGACCTCGAGCATCCGCTCCACGGAGGTGAACGGGAACGTCGTGGTGGGGTCGACGCCCTCTGCCGCGAACGCCCGGAACTCGTCGATCTCCTGGGCGATGTCGGCGTTCGCATCACGGTCGACGTGGTTGAGGAGCAGCACCCGCGCGGTGACGACGACAGCGACGAGCGCGACGGCCGTGGTCAGGAGGATCCAGCTGAGGATGCGCCACCGAGCAAGGAGCGCGGATCCGCGACCGGGGCGAGGGATGCGGAGGTGACCGCTGTGCTGCGTCCCGGCCGGCTTCCCGGACTCAGTCGTCATCGTCGTCCCAGTCGTCGTCCCAGTCGTCGTCGTCCCAGTCGACCCGAGGGGTCGGCAGGGGCTGACGTTGGACGTCCGACCAGCCCGGATCGGGAACGGGGTCCGGAACGACGGCGGGCGGCGGTGCCTGCGTGTCGGGGACCGACGGTGCGGACGCCGACTCCTGCTCGGTTTCGGGTCGCACCTCGGAGGCCTCGGCCCCGGGGGACGGCGCCACGGACCCGGTCGTGGTCGGCACGACGGAGACGGTGACCGATGCGTCACCGATCTCGGGCGAGCCCGCCGGTCGTGTCAGGACCTGGCTCCCCCACGCGAGGGCTGCCGGGATCAGCAGCAGCGCTGCGATCACGAGCATGCGTTTCATCACCGGCATGGAGAACAGCATCCTGCACCGGAGTGAATCGATCGTGAAGACCGGATGAGAAGACTTTCATCTTCCCGGCGCCGGACACGACGATCCGTGTCCGGCGGTCGCGGTCAGCGCAACGCGATCAGTGCACCGGTTTACGCAGCGCCGCCATGAACATGGCGTCGGTGCCGTGGCGGTGCGGCCAGAGCTGGACTCCCGGCCCGTCCCCGACCCGCGGCACGCCGGGGACGAGTTCGCGGGTGTCGAGCTGTTCGACACCGTGGCGGCGCACCGCATCGGACACGACGGCGACGGTCTCCGAGACGTGCGGCGAGCACGTCGAGTAGAGCACCACACCGCCGGGACGCAGCAATCCGATCGCCGATGCGAGCAGTTCCTTCTGCAGCCGCACGAGTTCGGCGACGTCGCTGGGTTGCCTGCGCCAGCGGGCCTCGGGACGCCGACGCAACGCGCCGAGTCCCGTGCATGGCGCGTCCACGAGGATCCGGTCGTAGCCCGGTTCGAGTCCTGGCTCGCGTCCGTCGGCGACGTGCACGGTCACCGGCAGGTCGCGGGCGGTCTTGCGGACCAGCTCCGCGCGGTGTTCGACCGGTTCGACCGCGTCGACGGCGAGCCCGTCGATCGCGGCGATGGCTCCGAGCAGTGCGGCCTTTCCGCCCGGTCCCGCGCACAGGTCGAGCCAGCGGCCCCGGTCCTCGCCGACGAGGGGAGCGAGGGTGAGGGCACGTGCGACGAGCTGGCTTCCTTCGTCCTGGACCGCGGCCATGCCCTCCCGGACGGGTTCGAGGCGGCCGGGATCGCCGTGATCGAGGTGCACCGCATAGGGCGACCACGGCCCGATCTCACCGCCGGTGACGAGCGCGAGTTCCTCCGCGGTGATGACCCCGGGGCGGGCGACGAGGTGGACGATCGGGCGCGCGTCGTCGGCGGCGAGGACGTCGGCGAGTTCGGAGGCATCCGATCCGAGCGCGTGCGCGAACGCCTGCGCGATCCACAGGGGGTGGGCGTACCGGAAGGCCAGGTGACCCACCGGATCGCGGTCCGCGTCGGGGGCGAGCAGCGTGATCCACTCCTCCTCCGAACGCTCCCCCACACGACGGAGCACCGCGTTGACGAAACCTGCTCGGCCCGCTCCGAATTCGGCCCGGACGAGGTCGACGCTCGTGGCGACGGCGGCGTGTGGGGCGACGCGCGTGCGCAGCAACTGGTAGGCGCCCAGACGCAGCACGTCGAGCAGCGCACCGTCGATCTCGTCGACGGGACGATTCGCGGCGTCGGCGATCACGGCGTCCAGCAGACCCCGTGCACGGGCCGCACCGTAGGTGAGTTCGGTGGCCAGGGCGGCGTCGCGCGCGTCGAGATGCCGTTCCCGGAGCAACGACGGGAGAACGAGATTGGCGTAGGCGTCCCGTTCGCGCACCGCGCGCAGCACGTCCCGCGCGGCGACGCGTGCGGGGTCGGCGGGAGGTTTCGACGGCCGGCGGGTGTGCTCGGACGCCGGGTTGCGGTTCGGTTTCCCTCCGCCGTTGCGTCCACCGCGGCCTGCGGGGTTCCGTCCTCCGGGATTGCGTTTGCCCCGCGGGGGCCTACCGGAATCGCTCATCGCGCACGCACCTTCGGGTCGAGACGGGCGCCGCGCGCCCAGTCCGTGGCTGCCATCGCCTTCTTCCCGGGCGGTTGCACCGTCCCGAGCCGGACGGCAGTGGTAGCGGTACCGACGAGCACACCGTCCTTGCGGATGTCGAGCTCACCGGGTTCGAGGGTCTCGTCGGTCACGGTCACAGGGCCGATCTTGACGCGCAGGTCGCCGATCATCGTCCACGCACCCGGAGCGGGGGTGACGGCGCGGATCCGGCGGTCGACGACGTGTGCGGGGAGGGTCCACTGCACCTGGGCGGCCTCCACGGTGACCTTGGGAGCGTGCGAGACGCCGTCGGCCGGCTGCGGTGCGGGCGTGAGGATGCCGTCCTCGAGGCCGTCGAGGGTGGATTCGAGCAGGGTCGCACCGGCCTCGGCGAGGCGGCCGAGCAGGTCGCCGGCGGTGTCGGTGGGACGGATCGTCTCGGTGACGACGCCGTAGACCGGACCGGTGTCGAGTCCGGCCTCGAGCCGGAAGGTGCTCGCTCCGGTGATCTCGTCACCGGCAGCGATCGCCGCCTGCACGGGTGCCGCGCCGCGCCAGGCGGGCAGCAGCGAGAAGTGGAGGTTCACCCATCCGTGCGTGGGGATGTCCAGGACGTCCTGCGGGATCAGGGCTCCGTAGGCCACCACGGGACAGCAGTCCGGGGCGAGTTCGGTCAGTCGCGCGACGAACTCGGGGTCGCGCGGCGAGCGCGGGGTGAGGACCTCGATGCCGTGCTCGTCGGCGATCCGCCCCACGGCCGATCGCACGACCTTCCGGCCGCGACCGGCTGTGGTGTCGGGGCGGGTGATCACCGCGACGACCTCGTGGCGCGACGACTCGATGAGGCGGAGCAGCGACGGGACGGCGGGTTCCGGCGTTCCCGCGAAGACCACGCGCATGTCAGAGCACCGCCGGGCAGGAAGTGGGGTGCGCTGCGTGTGGACTGTGCGGGGATGTCACGGATGCTGCTCCAGTTTTCGACGGCGATGACCTCTCACAGTCTAGGGAGTCGACGTCGTGCGACCTGCATCACCGCGCCGAGCGGTCACCTCACGGAGGTCGGTACCCGAGCAGCGGGGAGCTCAGGTGTTGGACTGCAGGATCAGTTCCGGGATGCCGGTGCCGAGCGCGACGGAGGTGCACTCACCGATCGCGTACCCGTCGGGATCGAGCGCGTGCCGCGCGAGCTGCAGCGAGAACGGGTCGTAGACCATGTTGAAGTGGCCTGTCAGATCCTGGGGGCACAGCTCCTGGATCACGTGGTTGACGGCGCCCTCGCCGTGGAGAGCTACGTTGCCGGCAGGCTGGATGACCTCGTCGACCTCGCTACCGATGGTCGTGTAGCGCACACCGGGCACGGTGTCGGTCGGGGTGTTGAGTTCGGTGAGCAGTTCCGACCCCTGAAGCTGTTGTACGAGGGCGACGGAGAAATCGTCCTCGACGATGTCGGTCGCTCCTGGCAGCGCGGCGAAGGCGGCCCCGATGCCGTAGAAGGTGCCTCCGTAGCTCGGCGACGCGATTCCCACCCACCGGTCGACGACCTCGGAACCCCCGAGCTCGTTGATGTAGTAGCGGGCCACGGTGGCCCCCTGCGAGTAGCCGACGACGTCGACCTGCTCCGCACCGGTGACGTCGAGAACCTCGGTGACGAACGCACCGAACTGTGCTGCGGAGACCCGGATGTCGCCCGTGCCGTAGTCCTCGGCGCCGTCGGCGAACCCGTAGTTCAGGGCGAACACACACCAGCCGGACGCCGCGAGCAACGGTGAGAGAGCAGCGAAGTCGGAATAGGCATTGGAATCGGTACCGTGCGCGAGCACCACCGGGCGGGGGTGTTCCTCGGACGGCACACACGCGAAGTCGTTGCTGCCTGCGGGCGCGACATCGGGGTTGTTCTCGGCGTATTCGGCCGCCTCGGCGTGCCCGGTGGCCACCGGTCCCGCCGGGACGGGCACTCTGCTGAACGACCCCTCCCCGAGACCGAGGATCGGTCCGTCGTCGGTCGGGAGCGGCTGTGCCGCCGCTGCACCCGCAGTCAGTACCGCTGCACCCGCAGTCAGCATCGCGACGACACACGCGCCGACGACCCTACCGACACTTCGCCCGGCACCCATTCGTCCGTCCTCTCCTCCTGTGCCTCCCCGGCACCTACGGAAGAGATCGGTCACAATCAGCAGCTCCGTTACTGTGACAAATAATATCTCCGGCAACGCGTGTCGCTGTCGTCCGTGCACAGGACAGCGTCCGTCGACCCTTGCGCTCGGTCCACGCCGGATCGACACTGGGAACAGCCTCCGTCGACGGAAACTCCACGGTGCGAACACGGTGTCCCCCATCGTCCTCGCAGATCCCGACCTGCGCTTCGCAGGTCTCGTTGCTCATCGATCCACCGGAGTCGTCATGATCACCGATCCCGACGGGCCCGCCGATACCCGCATCATGGGAATCGTGCACTCCGCCCTACGCCGCGACCTCCTCCGCATCGAGGTCGCCACCTCGACGAAGACATGGCAGGAGACCCACCGAGTGGCGCTCGCCGACCACGTGCTGTGGATGATGGATTTCCTCCACCATCACCACGAGTCCGAGGACCGCGGGCTCTATCCGCGCGTCGTGCAGTGCAATCCCGACACGGCGCCGCTCGTGGAGAGGATGAACGCCGACCACCGCACCATCGAACCTGCGATCGCCACCGTCGAGGAGGCCGCCCGCGATTTCCGCGCCGACCGTCCCGGTTCCGGGGAGGCACTCCGCGCGGCGCTGTCCCGCCTGTCCGAGGTCCTGCTCCCCCATCTCGAGCGCGAGGAGCGGGAGATGATGCCGCTGGTCTCGAGGAGCATCACCGATGCGCAGTGGCGTGCGTGGGACGAGGAGTTCAACATCGAGCCGAAGAGCATGCAGCAGCTCGGCAAGGAAGGGAACTGGTTGATCGACGGTCTCGACGACTCCTCGCGCGATCACGTCGTGCATCTCGTGCCGCCCGTACCGCGCTTCGTCCTGCTGCACGTCCTCAGCATACGACACCGCCACGACTTCGCGGCGCTGTGGAAGGGCACGGACGCGGCATCGATTCCGTCGCAACCGATTCCGAAAGCGGCCTAATCGGGCGGCGGCAATCCGCGACCGCTCGTCGCAGCCGGTTCAGCCGATACGCGGCGGATCGACCTGGACCCGCAGCGGCCCGTCCGCACGGCGCGCCGTGCGGGTGGCCTGCGCGTCGCGCAGGGCTCGACCGAGTGCGCGACCGCGCTCGCGTGCGACCCGCACGATCATCCGGTGCACGTCCTCCGGTTCGGGCCCCTCGGACCCGAACGGCAGCCGTTGCCCCGGTGGTAGTGGCACGGGGCCGAGCACCTCTGCTCCCTCGGGCAGGTGTGTGGCCTCGAGCAGTTCGGCGACGGCCGCGGACGACCCGTCGATCGCGGCCATGTGGACCGCGGGCGGGAAACCGACCTCGGCGCGTTCGGAGACCTCGGACTGCGCGTGCCCCACGGGATCCCAGCGCACGAGTGCCTGCACGGTGGGGATACCGGAATCGGCGACGACCACGACCTGTCCCCCGTCGGCGAACGACCGTACGAGCGCCGACGCCGTGAGCCAACGTCGCATCGTCTCCTCGGTGGCACGCAAGTCGGCCCGGCCGAGCAACGCCCACCCGTCCAGGAGCAGCGCCGCTCCGTAACCGCCGTCGGCGACGGGTTCGGCCCCCACGGTGGAGACGACGAGCGACGCCGAGCCGGGCACGGTGTGCTTGACGTCGTTGCCGCCGGAGGTCACGACGGACACACCGGGGAAGGCGCGGCCCAGCTCCTCGGCGGTGCGGGTCGCCCCCACCACCACGGCCCGCAACGAACGCGCGCCGCACGCGTGGCAACGGTGACGCGCATCGGCGACACCGCACCACCGGCAGGCGGGGATCGCGGCACCGTCGGGGCCGGCCGCCGTGGGCAGTGCGAGCGGTCCATTGCAGTGCCGGCAGCGGGCGGGTGCCCGGCACTTTCCACATGCCAGCGCGGGCACATATCCGCGTCGCGGTACCTGCACGAGCACCGGGCGGTCGGCGGCGAGGGCGGAGCGGGCAGCGGCGAACGCGATGGCCGGCAGTCGCGCGGCGCGCGCGGCCGGATCCCGTGCGAGTGCGTGGTCGCTGTCGGCGAGGGCCGTGACCTTGGGAGCGCACGCCCGTACGACGTCGCGGGACGCCACGAGATCGTGTGCCCAGCCCGCGTCGACAAGTGCCTGGGTCTCCGCGGTCCGGGCGTGCCCGGCGATCACGATGGCGGCACCGACCGCGTGGGCGCGCAGGGCAGCCACTTCGCGGGCGTGAGGATACGGGGACCGTGGTTCGCAGTGCAGGTCGTCGCCGTCGTCCCACACCACCAGGAGCCCGAGATCGGGGGTCGGGGCGAAGACCGCGGCCCGTGTTCCGACGACGATGCGCGCGGAGCCACGCAACGCCGCGAGCCAGCGTCGATACCGTTCGGCCGGTCCGAGGCCGGCGGCGAGGCCGACGACGTGATCGGCCCCGGCGACGTCGGCGCACGCCCTCACGAGACGGTCGAGATCGCGCTGGTCGGGCACGACGAGCACGGCCGCCTTCCCCGAGGCGAGGGTCAGCGCGGCGAGTTCGGCGAGCCGTCGCGGCCAGTCCTCACCGGGCAGGGCCTGCCAGGCCGCGCGCGGGGCGCGGCCGCCGCCGAGCGCTTCGAGGAAGTTCTCGCCGTGTCGGTATCGGGCCCACGCTGCGTGATCGATCTCCGGAACAGGCGGAGGTTCCGGTGTCCGCGGCGCCTCGGCTTCGACACGTGCGTGTCGCGGGGGTACCGCAAGACGCAGCACGTCGGCTCGGGTCCCGGCATAGCGGGTCGCGACTTCCTCTGCCAGAGCAGCGATCTCGGGCGTGAGGACCTGCTCGGAGGAGACGACCCGATCGAGCCGGCCGAGCTTGCCGGTGTGATCGCTCGTCGCGGCGCGCGCGAGCAGGAAACCGTCGACGAGACGTCCGGCGAAGCGGACGCGGACGCGGACGCCCGGGCGGGCGTCCGCGTCCAGGTCGCGCGGGATCAGGTAGTCGAACTCCCGGTCGAGGTGCGGAACCGGTAGCAGCGGGAGAACCCGCGCGACCGGATCGACCTCGGCGGCGTCGAAATCAGCAGCCACCCGGGCCCGATCGGAATCTACAGACCGGCGGCCGCGCGCAGCTTGTCGGCACGGTCGGTGTTCTCCCACGGCAGGTCGATGTCGGTACGGCCGAAGTGGCCGTACGCCGCGGTCTGCGCGTAGATCGGGCGCAGCAGGTCGAGATCGCGGATGATCGCGCCCGGACGCAGGTCGAAGACCTCGCCGATGGCCTGCTGGATGCGGGCCGGGTCGGTCTTCTCGGTGCCGAAGGTCTCCACGAACAGACCCACCGGAGCCGCCTTGCCGATCGCGTAGGCGACCTGCACCTCGATGCGGTCGGCGAGGCCGGCGGCGACGGCGGTCTTGGCGACCCAGCGCATCGCGTAGGCGGCCGAACGGTCGACCTTCGACGGATCCTTGCCGGAGAACGCGCCACCACCGTGACGGGCCATGCCGCCGTAGGTGTCGACGATGATCTTGCGGCCGGTGAGGCCGGCATCGCCCATCGGGCCACCGAGGACGAACGAGCCGGACGGATTGACCAGTAGACGCACCTCGTCCGTGTCGAGATCGGCCAGGTTCGGGTCGGCGAGCACCGCGTCGACGACGTGGGTGCGCAGATCCGGCGTGAGCAGGTTGTTCAGATCGATGTCGGCGGCGTGCTGCGTCGAGATGACGATCGTGTCGAGGCGGACGGGCTTGTCGCCGTCGTACTCGATGGTGACCTGGGTCTTGCCGTCGGGACGCAGGTACGGCAGGACCCCCGACTTCCGGACCTCGGTGAGCCGGCGCGACAGGCGATGCGCGAGGGAGATCGGCAGCGGCATGAGTTCGGGCGTGTCGGAGCACGCGTATCCGAACATCAGGCCCTGGTCGCCGGCGCCCTGACGAGCGACCTCGTCGTCGGTGAGCACACCGCTGCGCGCCTCGTGCGAGACGTCGACGCCGCCGGCGATCTCGGGCGACTGCGCGCCGATCGCGATGTTGACACCGCAGGAGTTGCCGTCGAAGCCCTTCGACGACGAGTCGTAACCGATCTCGAGTACCCGATCGCGGACGATCTTGGGGATGTCGGCGTACGCCGAGGTGGTGACCTCACCCACCACGTGCACCTGACCCGTGGTGACGAGGGTTTCCACTGCTACCCGGGCACGAGGATCCTCGGTGAGGAGCGCGTCGAGAACCGAGTCGCTGATCGCGTCACAGATCTTGTCCGGATGCCCTTCGGTCACGGACTCACTGGTGAAAAGACGACCGCCGGTCTTGCTCACGAAACTCCCTCTCGACTGTGCGCCAGGCGCTGGACGGACAAACCGTATGGAGCATGCGCTCCCCGATCGGGCCGGAAGGACCCGATCGCAGTGCCGACGCTACTGCTCCGCAGGCGTCGGCGCGAGTATTGAAATCACCCGATTCTGCTGCGTTCCGCCAGCAGAGGTCCCAACGCGTCGAGCACGCGGCTGGCCATGAGAGCCTTCGATCCGTGGGCGAGGGCCGTTTCCGAACCGTCCGCGGACAGCAACCAGCCGTTGTTGTCGTCGACCTCGAACGCCTTGCCTTCCCCGACGGCGTTGACGACGAGCAGATCGCATCCCTTGCGGGCGAGCTTCTCGCGGGCGTAGGTGAGCACGTCGCCGTGTTCGTCGCCGGTCTCCGCCGCGAATCCGACGATGACCGTCTCGGCGGACAGGCCGCCGTCGGCACGCGCCCGGACGAGACCGGCGAGGATGTCGTCGTTCTTCGTCAGCGCGATGGAGTCGGGTTCGCCCTCGCCCTTCTTGATCTTGCTGGTCGCGAAGGTGGAGGGCCGGAAATCGGCGACGGCCGCGGACATGATGACCGCGTCGGCACCCGAGGCGTGCTTGGCGACGGCGTCCTGCATCTGTGCGGCCGTCTGGACCCGGACGACGTCGACCGCGGCCGGGTCGTCGAGACCCGCGATGCTGCCGGCGACGAGAGTGACGTCGGCACCGCGCTGCGCGGCGAGACGGGCGAGCGCGTAACCCTGCTTGCCGGACGACCGGTTGCCGAGGAAGCGCACCGGGTCGAGGGGTTCACGGGTACCGCCGGCGGACACGACGATGCGGCGACCGGCGAGGTCGCGGGGCAGCGCGTCGGCCCGCTCGAGCAGCAGCGAGGCCAGATTGAAGATCTCGTCGGGTTCGGGCATCCGCCCGGCACCGGTGTCCTTGCCCGTCAGACGACCGGACGCCGGTTCGACGACCACGGCACCGCGGCGACGCAGCGTCGCGACGTTGTCGACGGTCGCGGGGTGCTCCCACATCTCGGTGTGCATCGCGGGCACGAACATCACGGGGCACCGCGCGGTGAGCAGGGTGGCCGTGAGGAGGTCGTCGGCGCGACCCGCAACCGCCCGCGCCATGAGGTCGGCGGTGGCCGGAGCGATGACGACGAGGTCGGCCTCCTGCCCGAGCCGGACGTGCGGCACCTGCGGCACCTCGGCGAAGACCCCGGTCTGCACGGGATTGCCGGAGAGCGCCTCGAAGGTGGCGCGCCCGACGAATTCGAGGGCGGACTCCGTCGGGACGACCCGCACATGGTGCCCGCTCTCGGTGAAGGCACGGATCAGTGCGCAGGACTTGTAGGCGGCGATGCCACCGGCGACACCGACGACGATACGGCGGCGCTGCACGGATCCGGCCTCGCCGCTCGAAGCGGGGTTGCTCACTCGCCTTCGGTGTGCTCGAGCAGATCCGAGTGGATCTCGCGCATGGCGATCGACAGCGGCTTCTCCTGCAGGCCCGGCTCCACGAGGGGGCCGACGTACTCGAGGATGCCGTCGCCGAGCTGGTTGTAGTAGTCGTTGATCTGGCGTGCCCGCTTGGCGGCGTAGATCACCAGCGCGTACTTCGAGGAGGCGCGCTCGAGCAGCTCGTCGATAGGCGGGTTGGTGATACCCGTGGGGGTGTCGTAGACCGGAAGGGTGTTGCCCTCGAGGTCGGTCGCGGCTGCCTGGATGCTGCTCACTCGGTGTTCTCCTGAGATGTCGCGGGATGGGAGGGCTGCCGGAACCGGCAGCCGGACGCGCTCGAGGCGCGGACGGTCAGTCGGCTCCGGGTCCAACCAACAAGGATACCAATTCATCGCAGGCCCGGTCGACATCGTCGTTGACGATCACGACGTCGAACTCGTCCTGCGCGGCCAGTTCGCTGCGGGCGGTATCGAGCCTGCGAGCGACGACCTCGTCGGTTTCGGTGCCTCGGCCGGTGAGGCGCTCGACGAGCACCTCCCAACTGGGCGGGGCGAGAAAGGCGAGGACGGCGTCCTGCATCGCGGCACGGACGGCCCGCGCTCCCGCGAGGTCGACCTCCACGAGCACCGGATGCCCCTCGGCGAGTGCGTCGAGCACCGGCTTGGCCGGAGTGCCCGATCGTTGCAGGCCGCCGTGGATGTCGGCCCATTCGAGCAGTTCACCGGCTTCGATCATCCGGTCGAACTCGGCGCGGCCGACGAAGTGGTAGTCCACCCCGTCCACCTCGCCCGGTCGCGGGTCCCGGGTGGTGGCCGAGACACTGAAGTGCAGATCCGGGATCCGGCTCCGCAGAAGGCGTACGACGGTCGACTTACCCACCGCGGAGGGTCCGGCCAGTACCACCAGCCGGCCCCTCCGCGTTGCGGGTGCGCTGTCCGTCACAGGTCGTGCGTCAGCTACCACGGTGCTCAGGCGTCGAAATCGAACCTGGCGAGCAGGGCCTTGCGCTGACGGTCGCCGAGGCCGCGCAGACGGCGGGTCGGGGCGATCTCCAGCTCGGTCATGATTTCCTGCGCCTTGACCTTGCCGACCTTCGGCAGGGCCTCGAGCAGAGCCGACACCTTCATCTTGCCGAGGATCTCGTCGTTCTCGGCGTCCTTGAGCACCTGCTTGAGGTCGGTGCCGCCGCGCTTCAGGCGCTCCTTGAGCTCAGCCCGGGCGCGACGGGCAGCAGCCGCCTTCTCCAGAGCAGCGGCGC
>Ga0182741_1000507_pt1 | contig 58159 bp, 60 predicted proteins | sample eDN5th37CBELigOP_FD_128874 | JGI IMG/M metagenome (GOLD analysis project Ga0182741, IMG submission 128874) | Enriched Organic Plus compost microbial communities from Emeryville, California, USA - eDNA 5th pass 37_C BE-Lig OP (version 2) (version 2) ... | reverse complement strand
TACCTGGCGCTGGAATCGCTGGGCCGCATGGCCGACCCCGACAAGGCGGTCAAGAACTACATCAAGGCCATCGGCAAGGGCCTGAACAAGGTCATGTCCAAGATGGGCATCTCGACCTACATGTCGTACACCGGCGCGCAGATCTTCGAGGCCGTGGGCCTGCAGCGCGCCCTGGTCGACAAGTACTTCACCGGCACGGCGTCCAACATCGAGGGCATCGGCATTTTCCAGGTGGCCGAGGAAGCGCTGCGCCAGCATCGCGCCGCGTTCGGCAACGACCCGGTGCTGGCCAACGACCTGGACGCGGGCGGCGAATATGCCTACCGCGTGCGCGGCGAAGAGCACATGTGGACGCCCGATTCCATCGCCAAGCTGCAGCATGCGTCGCGCGCCAACAACTACCGCACGTACAAGGAGTACGCGCAGATCATCAACGACCAGAGCCGCCGCCACATGACGCTGCGGGGCCTGTTCGAGTTCCGCTTCGACCCGTCGCGCGCCATCCCGCTGGAAGAAGTCGAGCCGGCCAAGGAAATCGTCAAGCGCTTCGCCACCGGCGCCATGTCGCTCGGCTCCATCTCGACCGAGGCCCACACCGTGCTGGCCGTGGCCATGAACCGCATCGGCGGCAAATCGAACACGGGTGAGGGCGGCGAGGACGAGCTGCGCTACCGCGCCGAGATGCGCAACGGCAAGAGCGGCATCAAGAAGGGCGACACGCTGGCCTCGGTGCTGGGCAGCGAACGCATCGAAGCCGACGTGCCGCTGCAGGCGGGCGATTCGCTGCGCTCGCGCATCAAGCAGGTGGCCTCCGGCCGGTTCGGCGTCACGGCCGAATACCTGGCCAGCGCCGACCAGATCCAGATCAAGATGGCGCAGGGCGCCAAGCCCGGCGAGGGCGGCCAGCTGCCCGGCCACAAGGTGTCTGAATACATCGCCAAGCTGCGCTATTCGGTGCCGGGCGTGGGCCTGATCTCGCCCCCGCCGCACCACGACATCTATTCCATCGAGGACCTGGCGCAGCTCATCCACGATCTCAAGAACGTCAACAGCAAGGCCTCCATCTCGGTCAAGCTGGTATCGGAAGTGGGCGTGGGCACGGTGGCGGCCGGCGTGGCCAAGGCCAAGGCCGACCACGTCGTGATCGCCGGCCACGACGGCGGCACCGGCGCCTCGCCCGTGTCGTCCATCAAGCATGTCGGCACGCCCTGGGAACTGGGCCTGGCCGAGACGCAGCAGACCCTGGTGCTGAACCACCTGCGCAGCCGCATCCGCGTGCAGGCCGACGGCCAGATGAAGACCGGCCGCGACGTGGTCATCGGCGCGCTGCTGGGCGCCGACGAGTTCGGCTTCGCCACGGCGCCGCTGGTGGTCGAAGGCTGCATCATGATGCGCAAGTGCCACCTGAACACCTGCCCGGTGGGCGTGGCCACGCAAGATCCGGTGCTGCGCCGCAAGTTCCAGGGCAAGCCCGAGCACGTGGTGAACTTCTTCTTCTTCATCGCCGAAGAAGTGCGCGAAATCATGGCCCAGCTGGGCATCCGCAAGTTCGACGACCTGATCGGCCGCGCCGACCTGCTCGACATGCGCGCCGGCATCGACCACTGGAAGGCCCAGGGCCTGGACTTCGGCCGCGTCTTCTACCAGCCGCAGGTCGATACCGAGAAGCGCCAGACCGAGGCGCAGGACCACGGCCTGGCCGGCGCGCTCGACCACCTGCTCATCGAACGCAGCAAGCCCGCGCTGGAGCGCGGCGAAAAGGTGTCGTTCATCACGCCGGTGCGCAACCGCAACCGCACCGTGGGCGCCATGCTGTCCGGCGCGCTGGCCGCTCGCTACGGGCATGACGGGCTGCCGGACGACACCATCCACATCCAGTGCAATGGCACGGCCGGGCAGAGCTTCGGCGCCTTCCTGGCACACGGCATCACCCTGGACCTGGTGGGCGAAGCCAACGACTACGTCGGCAAGGGCCTGTCGGGCGGGCGCATCATCGTGCGTTCCCCCAACGATTTCCGCGGCTTCGGCCCCGACCACATCATCGTCGGCAACACCGTGCTGTACGGCGCCCTGGCCGGCGAGGCTTTCTTCAACGGCGTGGGCGGCGAACGCTTCGCCGTGCGCAACTCGGGCGCGGCCGCGGTAGTGGAAGGCACCGGCGACCACGGCTGCGAATACATGACGGGCGGCACGGTCGTGGTGCTGGGCAGCACCGGCCGCAATTTCGCCGCCGGCATGTCGGGCGGCGTCGCCTACGTGTGGGACCCGGACCGCAGCTTCAAGCACCGCTGCAACATGGCCATGGTGGAACTCGAAGCCATCGTGCCGCATGCCGAGCAGCACGCGCAGAACAGCCGCGAAGGCTGGCACAGCGCGCAGCGCGGCGGCGAACGCGAAACCGACGAGACCATCCTGCGCCGGCTGATCGAAGACCACTTCCGCTACACCGGCAGTTTCCGCGCCCGCGAGATCCTGGGCGACTGGGAGGCCTCGCGCGGCAAGTTCATCAAAGTCATGCCGACGGAATACCGCCGTGCGCTGGGCGAAATGTGGCGTGCAGCCAACCCTGAACAACTGGCTGCCTGAGGATTCGAAATGGGAAAGATCACTGGCTTTATGGAATTTCAGCGGCTGCAGGAAGCCACTGAAGCGCCGCAGAAGCGCCTGAAGAACTGGCGCGAATTCGTGCTGCACCTGTCCGACGAGCAATCCAAGCAGCAGGCCGCCCGCTGCATGGATTGCGGCATCCCGTTCTGCAACAACGGCTGCCCGGTCAACAACATCATCCCCGACTGGAACGACCTGGTGTACCGCCAGGAATGGCGCCGCGCGCTCGACGTGCTGCACTCCACCAACAATTTCCCGGAATTCACCGGCCGCATTTGCCCGGCGCCCTGCGAAGCTGCCTGTACGCTCAACATCAACAGCGACGCGGTAGGCATCAAGTCGATCGAGCACGCCATCATCGACAAGGGCTGGGCGGAAGGCTGGGTCGTGCCGCAAGTGCCGGCCCGCAAGACCGGCAAGAAGGTGGCGGTGGTCGGTTCGGGCCCGGCCGGCCTGGCGTGCGCCCAGCAACTGGCGCGCGCCGGCCATTCGGTGACTGTCTTCGAAAAGAGCGATCGCATCGGCGGCCTGCTGCGCTATGGCATTCCCGATTTCAAGCTCGAGAAGTCGCAGATCGACCGCCGCATCGCCCAGATGGAAGCCGAAGGCGTCGAGTTCGCGCCCTCCACCTATGTGGGCAACCCGGCCGACCCGGTGGCCGACGGCCTGACCGTGCGCACCCCGGAATCGCTGCTGGCCGAATTCGATGCCGTGGTCATGACCGGCGGCTCCGAAACGCCGCGCGACCTGCCCGTGCCCGGCCGCGAGCTCGACGGCGTCTACTTCGCCATGGACTTCCTGCGCCAGCAGAACAAGGCCGTGGCGGGCGACCGCCTGATCGGCCAGACGCTGGCCAAGGGCAAGCACGTCGTGGTGATCGGCGGCGGCGACACCGGTTCGGACTGCGTCGGCACCAGCAACCGCCACGGCGCGGCCTCGGTCACGCAGTTCGAATTGATGCCCCGGCCGCCCGAGGCGGAAGACAAGCCGCTGGTCTGGCCCTACTGGCCGCTCAAGCTGCGCACTTCGTCGTCGCACGAAGAGGGCTGCGAACGCGACTGGGCCGTCACCACCAAGGCCTTGAAGGGCAGCAACGGCAAGGTCGAGAAGCTGGTGGCCGCGCGCGTCGAATGGTTCAAGGACGAGGCCACCGGCCAGATGAAGATGCGCGAGGTCGAGGGCTCGGAATTCGAGATCCAGGCCGACCTGGTGCTGCTGGCCATGGGCTTCGTGTCGCCGGTGCAGAACGTGCTGGATGCCTTCGGCGTGGATCGTGACGCGCGCGGCAACGTGCGCGCCAATACCGACGATTACCGCACCAGCGTGGACAAGGTGTTCGCCGCCGGCGATATGCGCCGCGGGCAATCGCTGGTGGTGTGGGCCATCCGCGAGGGCCGCCAGTGCGCCCGCGCGGTCGACGAATACCTGATGGGGGCCAGCGAACTGCCGCGCTGAGCCCGCACCCCGGTCTTGGCTGTAGACGCCAGGTTTCTTGCGAAACCTGGCGTTTTACTGTGCGCCGCTGTCGTCACAATGTTGCACGGTCTATACCCGAATCATAAATAACCCTACTGCTGACATGGATCAAAACGGTTACCCGGCCGGCCTGCGATCCTCTCGCTTCCCTGTTCTCTAGGAGCGTTCCATGTCAGTGATCCGTACCGTCGCCGCCGCCACGCTGTGCGCCGCCAGCCTGGCCGGCCCCGCCCATGCCCACGAAGCGGGCGACTGGCTGTTCAAGCTGGGCGTCACGCAGGTCAAGCCCAAGTCGGACAACGGCAGCGTGCTGGGCGGCAGCGTGGACCTGGACGTCAGCAGCAACGTCCGCCCCAGTTTCAGCGTGACATACATGGCCACCCGGCACGTCGGCATCGAGCTGCTCGGCGCCTGGCCCTTCCAGCACGATATCCGGGGCAGCGGCGGCCTGGGCAAGATCGGCTCCACCAAGCACCTGCCTCCCACCCTGAGCCTGCAGTGGCATTTCCTGCCCGACAGCACGGTGCAGCCTTATGTCGGCGTGGGCGTCAACTACACCCATTTCTTCGACACGCAGGCGCGCGGCCCGCTCAGCGGGTCCGACCTGGACCTGGGCGACTCCTGGGGCCTGGCCGGCCAGCTGGGCGTGGACGTGAAGCTCAGCGACAACTGGTTCATGAACGCCGACCTGCGCTATATCGACATCTCCTCCAAGGTGAAGCTGGACGGCCAGCGCATCGGCACGGCGCGGATCGACCCGTGGGTGGCCACCGTAGGGGTGGGCTACCGGTTCTGAGGCACGGCCGCGCCGGCCTGCGGCCGGGTCTGCGCCAGCAGTTCCGCGCGCAGCGCATCCAGCGCGGGCGACTGATGCCCGCGGCGCCATGCCAGCATGGTGCGTGCCTCGACGAATGGCGGCGGCAGGGCGCTGACCCGCACCGTCCCTTCGGCCCGCAGCACGCCCAGCACGGAACGCGGCACGATGGCCACCCCCGCGCCCGCCGCCACGCAAGCCACGATCGCATGGTACGAGGCGAAATCCATCACCCGGCCCGGGGCGATGCCTTCCCGGGCCAGCCAGGCCTCCAGGATGCGCCGGTATGAGCAGCCCGCGCTGAATGCGATCAGCGTCGCGCCGCGCAAGGCGCGCGCGTTATCCAGCGGCGGGCCGGTCAGCGGCGATATCACCGCCAGCGTCTCGGTAAAGGCCGGCATGGCCTGCAGGCCATCGTCGGCATACGGCTCGGCCACGAACGCCGCCTCGATATCGCCGGCCAGCACCTGGTTGACCAGCGCCGCGCTGGTGCCCGACACCAATTCCATGCTGACTTGCGGCCAGGCGGCGTGATAGGCGGCCACGATGGGCGGCAAGCGCGCGGCGGCCGTGCTCTCCATGGTGCCCAGCCGCAGGGTGCCGCGCGGCGCGCCTTCCTGCAGCGCCGCGCGCGCTTCATCGGACAGGCGCAGCAGGCGGTCGGCGTAGTCCAGCAGCAGGCGCCCCTGGGCGGACAGCACCAGCCGGCGGTTGTGCCGCTGGAACAGTGTGGTACCCAGCGCCGCTTCCAGCTGGCGCAGGCGGGTGGACACATTGGATTGCACGCGGTTCAGGTGCGCGGCCGCCCGCGCCACCCCGCCGCGCTCGGCCACCGCCTTGAATATCTGCAGGGCATCGAGGTCCAAATTTCTCATTTCAAGAACTCATGTTCTTAATAATTCACTATTAAAGATAATAATACGCGCCTAGACTGCCGTCATGTCAGTCTCGATCGCTTCCCGCACCCCCGCCCCGATTCTGCTGGCCTGGCCGGGCCTGGCCGCCCTGGCCGTGGCCATGGGCATCGGCCGCTTCGCCTTCACGCCGATCTGGCCGCTGATGGCGCAGGAGGCCGGGCTGGGGCTGGCGCAGGGCGGCTGGCTAGCCTCGGCCAACTACGCCGGCTATCTGGCCGGGGCGCTGGCCGCGGTGGTATTTCCGGTGCGGCGGGTGCGCGCCGGCCTGCTGGGCAGCCTGGCGGCAGTCGTCCTGCTGACACTGGGCATGGCCGTGCTGGACGGCATGGCGGCGTGGCTGGCGCTGCGACTGGCGGCCGGCTATGCCAGCGCCTGGGCCTTCATTTGCGTGGCGGCATGGCGCCCGGTGCCGCCCGGCGCCCGCGCCGAGGCCGCCATCCTCAGCTGGACCTACGCCGGCGTGGGCGTCGGCATCGCCGCCAGCGGCCTGGCCTGCCTGGCCCTGATGCAGGCGGGCGCGGGGGCGGACTTGAACTGGCTGGCGCTGGGCGCGCTGGCGGGGGCGACCGCGCTGGCGGCGGCGCTGGCATTGTGGCGCCGGCCCGCGCCCGCGGCCGCGCCCGCTGCGGCGCGCAGGCCGGCCGCCCCGGCTGGCGAACGGCGCGACATCCGCTGGCTGACCCTGCACTACGGGCTGTTCGGCATGGGCTATATCGTGCCGGCGACCTTCCTGCCCGCCATGGCGCAGGCGCGGGTCGCCGACCCCGCCGTATTCGGCTGGGTATGGCCGTGCTTCGGGGCCGCGGCCGCGGCGTCCTGCCTGATCGCGCCGCGCCTGGCGCGCGGCGGCGACGAACGGCGCATCTGGCGGGCCGCCCAGTTGCTCATGGCGGCCGGCATGGCGGCCCCGGCGCTGCGCGATTCGCTCGGCGCGATCGCCCTGGCGGCATTGCTGGTGGGCGGCACGTTCGTGGTGATCACCCAGGCGGGCATGCAGGCCGCACGGCGCAGCGCCGGCGCCAGCGCGGCCCGCGCGGCGGCAGCCATGACGGCGGCCTTCGCGGTGGGCCAGATCCTCGGGCCGCTGGCGGCCGCCTGGGCAGGCCGGCTCGGCATCGACCTGGCGATGGTGCTGGGCGCCAGCGCCGCGCTGCTGGCGCTGGCCGCGCTGGCCATTCCGCAGCGGGCATAATGGCAGGTTCCGCGCTATATCGAAAAGAGGAGTCCGCGCATGAAACCGCTACGCCCCCTGCTGGCTGGCCTGCTGGCCGCCGCTGTCCTGGCCGGCGCCCACGCCCACGCCCAGGATGCCGGCAACTGGCCCAACAAGCCGATCACGCTGATCGTGCCCTACGCCCCCGGCGGCTTCGCCGATACCCGCGTGCGCCTGCTGGCGCGCAAGCTGGCCGACTCGCTCAAGCAGAGCGTGGTGGTCGAGAACAAGGCCGGCGCCGGCGGCGTGATCGGCACCAGCCTGATCGCCAAGGCCGCCCCCGACGGCTACACCATCGGCACGGGCAACCTGGCGCCGATGGCGGTCAACCCCACCCTGATGCCCGACATCCCCTATGACGCGGCCAAGGACCTGGCGCCCGTCATCCTGATCGAGAACAGCCCGCTGGTCCTGAGCGTCAACAATTCCCTGCCGGTCAAGAACCTGCAGGAACTGATCGCCCTGGCCAAGAAAGAGCCCGGGAAACTGACTTTCGGCTCGTCCGGGGTGGGCGGCGCCCACCACCTGTCGGGCGAAATGTTCCGCGAGCAGGCCGGCATCGATATCGTGCACGTGCCGTACAAGGGCGGCAGCCTGGCGGCCACCGACCTGATGGGCGGCCATATTTCCATGATGTTCGAGATGGGCTATTCGGCCCTGCCGGCCATACGCGGCAACAAGATCCACCCCATTGCCGTGACCTCGGCCAAGCGGCTGGACGTGCTGCCCGAAGTACCCACCCTGGCCGAAGCGGGCCTGCCCGGCTTCGAGTCGTACAACTGGCAAGGCATCGTGGCCCCGGCCGGCACCCCCGCGCCCATCATCGCCAGGCTCAACAGCGAATTCAACCGCATCCTGCAGGACCCGGAAGTGCAGAAAGCCATTGCCGACACCGGCAGCCAGGCCGGCGGCGGCACGCCCGAGGAATTCGGCGCCTTCATCGCCAGCGAGACCGCGAAATGGGCCGAAGTGATCAAAAAAGGCAACATCACGCTGCAATAGCGCAGTAAATGCGCCGCCGGGCAGGCTGGCCGCTACACGCTACAATGGCCGTCGCCACGGGGGCCAGCCTCTTGCCGGCCCCCTCAACTCCCCGCTGCCTATGCCCGTTCAAACTCGCAACAGCCCGGACTACGCCCTGTCCCTGGACAGGGTTTCGCTAGGCTATGGCGATTTCACGGTGTTGCAGGACATCACCATGGAAGTCCGACCCGGGCAGGTCGTGGCCGTCATGGGCGGCTCCGGTTCGGGCAAGACCACCCTGTTGCGGGCCGCGACCGGCCAGCTGCAAGCCCTGCGGGGCCAGGTGCGGGCATTCGGCACCGACCTCGCCCAGGTCGACGGCGACGGCCTGCAGGCGCTGCGCAAGCGCATGGGCGTGCTGTTCCAGCAAGGCGCGCTGTTCACCGACCTGAACGTCTTCGAGAACGTCGCGTTCCCGCTGCGCGAGCACACGCGCCAGCCGGAGGCGGAACTCACCGCGCGCGTGCTCGACACCCTCGATGCGGTCGGCCTGCGGGCCGCCGCGCACCTGCGCGTGGCGGAAATCTCCGGCGGCATGGCGCGCCGCGTGGCGCTGGCCCGCGCCGTGGTGCTGGAGCCCGAACTCATCCTCTACGACGAGCCGTTCGCCGGGCTGGACCCCATCTCGATGGGCATCACCGCGCGCCTGATCCGCGACCTGGCCGACCGGCTGCATTGCGCATCGGTGCTCATCACCCACGATGTGCAGGAATCGTTCGCCATCGCCGACCAGGTATATCTGGTCGGCCAGGGCCGCCTGGTGGCCGCGGGCACGCCGCAGACGCTGTCGGAATCGCAAGATCCCTACGTGCGGCAATTCCTGCGCGGCGAACCGGACGGGCCGGTGGCCTTCCAGTACCCCGACACCCCGGCCTTCCAGGCCTGGCTGGCGCGGCAACAAGGACGCAAATCATGAGCGGGCCGACCCAGGCTCTCGCCGCATTGGGCCGCTGGGTGCGGACCCAGGTCAGCGGCGTGGGCTTCTTCACCCGGTTCCTGGGCGCGCTGCTGGCGCGCAGCGGCATCGCCGTGTCGCGTCCGGGGCTGGTATCGCAGCAAGTACACTTCATCGGCAACTATTCCCTGTTGATCATCGCCGTATCCGGCATGTTCGTCGGCTTCGTGCTGGGCCTGCAGGGCTATTACACGCTCAACCGCTACGGCTCCGAAGAGGCCCTCGGCCTGCTGGTGGCGCTGTCGCTGGTGCGCGAGCTCGGCCCGGTCGTCACGGCGCTGCTGTTCGCCGGCCGCGCCGGCACGTCGCTGACCGCCGAAATCGGCCTCATGAAGGCCGGCGAACAACTCGCCGCCATGGAGGTCATGGCGGTCGACCCCATGCGGCGGGTGCTGGTGCCGCGCTTCTGGGGCGGCATCATCGCCATGCCGGTGCTCGCCGCGGTGTTCTCCATGGTCGGCATCCTGGGCGGCTGGATCGTCGGCGTGCTGCTCATCGGCGTGGACGCCGGCGCGTTCTGGTCGCAGATGCAAAGCGGCGTGGACGTCTGGGACGATGTGGCCAACGGCGTGCTCAAGAGCCTGGTGTTCGGCGTCACCGTGACCCTGGTGGCGCTCTATGAAGGCTGGCAAGCCCGTCCCACGCCCGAAGGGGTGGCCCGCGCCACGACGCGCACCGTCGTCGTGGGCTCGCTGGCCGTGCTGGGCCTGGACTTCCTCCTGACCGCCCTGATGTTTGGCAATTGATACGGATTCATCATGTCACGCGAAAAAACCGATTTCTGGGTAGGGCTGTTCGTGTTGCTGGGCGCCGCCGCGCTGGTGTTCCTGGCCTTGCGGGCCGGCAACCTCAGCAGCTTCTCGTTCGCGCCCACCTACACCCTGACGGCCAATTTCGACAACATCGGCGGCCTCAAGGCGCGCGCGCCGGTCAAGAGCGCCGGCGTGGTGGTGGGCCGGGTCAGCAAGATCAGTTTCGACGACAAGGTCTTCCAGGCGGTCGTCACGCTCGACCTGGAAGAGGGCTACCAGTTCCCCAAGGACTCCTCGGCATCCATCCTCACCTCCGGCCTGCTGGGCGAGCAGTATGTGGGCCTGTCCGCCGGCAGCGAAGAGGAGAACTTTGCCGACGGCGGCAAAATCCGCTATACCCAGAGCGCGGTCGTGCTGGAACAGCTCATCAGCCAGTTCCTGTACGGCACCGCGGAAAAACAGGGCAGCACGCCGGGGAATTGACGGCGCGCCGCCCGGGCTCGGGGATAATTTCCCGGGCCGTCCCGAGCGCCATCCGTGGCATCCAGTGAACCACCTGAACCTTACGACCCCGGGGCCGACCCCACCATGAAGACGCCTACCTACGTTCGACTCGCCTCCGCCCTGGCCGTGTGTGCCGTGACCGCGGGCTGCGCCGCCCCCGGCAACCCCGATCCGCGCGACCCCTGGGAAGGTTTCAACCGCGGCGTCTACAAGTTCAACGACACCGTCGACCGCGCCCTGTTCAAGCCGGTGGCCCAGGCCTACACCTACGTCACGCCGCAGCCGGTGCGCAGCTGCGTGCACAACATGTTCAGCAACGTGGGCGACCTCTGGTCGGCCACCAACAGTTTCCTGCAGGGCCGCGGCCACGATTTCGTCAACACCCTGGGACGCTTCCTGTTCAACACGACCATGGGGGTGGGCGGCTGCTTCGACGTCGCCTCGGCCAACGGCGCGCGCCGGATTCCCAACGACTTCGGCACCACCCTGGGCGTGTGGGGCTTCGGCCAGGGCCCCTACCTGGTGCTGCCGCTCCTGGGCGCCAGCTCGGTGCGCGACGGCGTCGGCCTGATCGGCGACTGGCAGGGCGGCATGATCACCTATTCCAACCCGGGCGCCATCGAAAACACCCGCTGGCGCAACTCGCTGTGGGGCCTCGACATCGTCGACACCCGCGCCAGCCTGCTCGACACCACCGACATGGTCGACCGCGTCGCGCTCGATCCCTACAGCTTCGTCCGCGACGCCTACCTGCAGCGACGGGCGGCCATGGTGCGCGGCACGGCGGCCGACGAAGACAGCCTGCCCGACTACAGCGACGACGACGGCGACGCATCCGCGCCCGCCCCGGTCCAGCCGGCCGCGCCCGCCTCCAGCCAGTAAGGGCGCGGCCTCATTCAGCAAGGAGTTCTCATGCGGTTTCCTGTCTATTCCGTGTTGCAACGCCTGTTCCTCGCCGCGGCGCTCGGCCTGATGGCCGCCGCCGGCGCCCAGGCCAAGCCCGATCCCAACGGCGCGCCGGACAAGTTCGTGCTGGACGCCGCCAACGAGGCGCTGGCCGCCATCAAGGCCGACGGCCAATTGCGCGCCGGCGACCTGAGCCGCATCAACCAGGCGGTCGACACCTACATCCTGCCGTACGTCAATTTCCGCAAGACCACCCAGCTGGCGGCCGGCCGCTACTGGCGCCAGGCCACGCCGGAGCAGCGCGACGCGCTGGCCGAGGCCTTCCGCGGCACCCTGATCCGCACGTACAGCGGCGCGCTGACCAGCGTGAACCAGAACACCACCATCAAGCTGCTGCCGTTCCGCGGCGACCCCAACGCCGACGACGTGGTGGTGCGCAGCCTGATCACCCAGGCCAACGGCCAGCCGGTGCAGGTCGATTACCGGCTCGAAAAAGACCCCGCACAAGGCTGGCGCATCTACGACATGAACGTCGAGGGCATCTGGCTGATCCAGAACTACCGCAACCAGTTCGCCCAGCAGATCAACCAATCGGGCATCGACGGCCTGATCCAGGCGCTCAACCAGCGCAACCAGTAAGCCAGCAGGCGGCGCGCCCCCGGCCACCGGGAGGCGCGCCGCCTTTTATAATGGGCGATTCGCTCTTTCCCGGGCCCTCGCCGCTACCATGTCCGCCGTCAGCCTAGAACACGTTTCCAAGATCTACCCGCCGCGCCTGCCCGGCTGGAAGAAGCTGCTCGGACACTCCGCCGGACCAGGCTTCCAGGCCCTGAACGACGTCAGCCTGACCATCGAGCCAGGCGAATTCTTCGGGCTGCTGGGCCCCAACGGCGCGGGCAAGACCACCCTGATTTCCATCCTGGCCGGCCTGGCGCGCGCCTCCAGCGGCCGCGCCAGCGTCTGCGGCTACGATGTGACCACCGACTACAAGGCCGCCCGGCGCGCCCTGGGCGTGGTGCCGCAGGAACTGGTCTACGACCCCTTCTTCACCGTGCGCGAGACCCTGCGCATCCAGTCCGGCTATTTCGGCCTGCGCAAGAACGACGACTGGATCGACGAGATCCTGTTCAACCTCGGGCTGGCCGACAAGGCCAATTCCAATATGCGCGCCCTGTCGGGCGGCATGAAGCGGCGCGTGCTGGTGGCCCAGGCGCTGGTGCACCGCCCGCCCGTCATCGTGCTCGACGAGCCCACCGCGGGCGTGGACGTCGACCTGCGCCGCACGCTGTGGGAATTCATCTCGCGCCTGAACAAGGCCGGCCACACCATCATGCTGACCACGCACTACCTGGAAGAAGCCGAAGCCCTGTGCGGCCGCATCGCCATGCTCAAGGGCGGCCGCATCGTCGCGCTGGACACCACCCAGGCGCTGCTGGCGCGGGTGGGCGGGGTCGACCTCGAAGACGCCTTCGTGCGCATCATGCACCGCGACGACACGCCCGTGGCCGACCTGGAACCCGAAGAGGTCTCGTCGTGACGCCCCCCCTGACTCCCACCTCCCAACCGCTGGTGGAGCCCCGCCTGGACGCCGGCTCGGGCTTTCCCACGCTGTTGCGCAAGGAACTGCTGCGCTTCTGGAAAGTCGCCTTCCAGACCATTGCCGCGCCGGTGGTCACCGCGCTGCTGTACCTGCTGGTGTTCGCCCAGGTGCTGGAAGGCCGCGTCATGGTGTACGGCACCGTGCCGTACACCGCGTTCCTGATTCCCGGGCTGATGATGATGAGCATGCTGCAAAATGCCTTCGCCAACCCGTCATCCTCGCTGATCCAGAGCCGCATCACCGGCAACCTGGTGTTCGTGCTGCTGCCGCCGCTGTCGCACCGCGAGATCTTCTCCGCCTACCTGCTGGCGGCCGTGGCGCGCGGCCTGGCGGTGGGCGCCTGTGTGTGGCTGGTGGCCATCTGCTTCACGCCGCTGCCGCCGGCCCACCCGCTTTGGATCATCGTCTTCGCCATCCTGGCCTGCGGCATCATGGGGGCGCTGGGCCTGATCGCGGGCCTGTGGTCGGAGAAATTCGACCAGCTGGCGGTATTCCAGAATTTCCTGATCATGCCGGCCACATTCCTGTCCGGCGTGTTCTATTCCATTCATACGCTGCCGCCGTTCTGGCAGGCCGTATCGCACTGGAACCCCATCTTCTACACTATCGACGGCTTCCGCTACGGCTTTTTCTCCGTGTCGGATGTCTCGCCGTGGCGCAGCCTGGCGGTAGTGGCCGGGGTATTCGTCGTCCTGGCGATCACCACGATGCGCTTGCTGGCCAGCGGCTACAAACTCAGGAATTGAAGTCCATGCTACCCACCCCCGAGCAGGTCCGCCAATATATCGCCGATGGCCTGCCGTGCGAGCACCTCGACGTACAGGGCGACGGCTCGCACTTCGACGCCCTCATCGTCAGCCGGGCCTTCGAGGGCAAGCGTCCGGTCGCCCGCCACCAGTTGGTCTACGCGGCGCTGGGCGAACGCATGAAGGCCGAGATCCACGCGCTTTCCATGCGCACGCTCACTCCCGACGAATACACCAAGGCGGGCAACTGATGGACAAGCTACGCATTACCGGCGGCCCGCAACTGCGCGGCGAAGTCGCCATTTCCGGCGCCAAGAACGCGGCCCTGCCGATCCTCTGCGCCGGCCTGCTCACGGCCGACGCCATCTCGGTGGCCAATGTGCCGGACCTCAACGACACCTCCACCATGCTGCGCCTGCTCGGCCGCATGGGCGTGAAGGCCGAGCGCGGCGCCGACGGCGTCGTCACCGTGCAAGCCGACCGCGTCGACAACCTGGAGGCGCCGTACGAACTGGTCAAGACCATGCGCGCCTCGATCCTGGTGCTCGGGCCGCTATTGGCGCGCTTCGGCGAGGCGCGCGTGAGCCTGCCCGGCGGCTGCACCATCGGCCAGCGCCCGGTCGACCAGCACATCAAGGGCCTGGCCGCGCTCGGGGCGGACGTCAGCATCGAGCACGGCTTCGTGGTGGCCCGCGCCAAGCGCCTGAAGGGCGCGTCGATCCGCACCGACATGGTGACGGTCACCGGCACCGAGAACCTGCTGATGGCGGCCGCGCTGGCCGAAGGCCGGACCGTGCTCGAGAACGCCGCGCGCGAACCCGAGGTCATCGACCTGGCCGAACTGCTCATCAAGATGGGCGCCCGCATCCAGGGCCACGGCACCGACCGTATCGTGATCGACGGGGTCGACCGCCTGCACGGCGCCGAGCACCGCGTCATTCCCGACCGCATCGAAGCCGGCACGTTCCTGTGCGCCGTGGGCGCGGCCGGCGGCGACATCATGCTGCGCGACGCCGCGCCCGGGACCATGGGCGCCACGCTCGACAAGCTCCTCGAAGCCGGCCTGACCATCGAAACCGGCCCCGACTGGATCCGCGCCGCCATGCAGGGCCGGCCGCGCGCGGTCGGCGTGCGCACCCACGAATACCCGGGCTTCGCCACCGACATGCAGGCCCAGCTCATGGCGCTGGACACCGTGGCCGAAGGCACTGCCGTCATCGTCGAGAACATCTTCGAAAACCGCTACATGCACGTGCAGGAACTGCGCCGCATGGGCGCCGACATCGACATCGACGGCCACACCGCCGTGGTGCGCGGCGTGGCGCGCCTGTCCGGCGCCGCGGTCATGGCGACCGACCTGCGCGCCTCGGCCAGCCTGGTGATCGCCGGCCTGGCCGCCGAGGGCCAGACCCAGGTGGACCGCATCTACCACCTCGATCGCGGCTACGACAAAATGGAAGTCAAGCTGCGCTCGCTGGGCGCCGACATCCAGCGCCTGACCGGCAAGGAAGCCTCATGACCGCCGCGCCCATCACCCTGGCGCTGTCCAAGGGCCGCATCTTCGAAGAAACCCTGCCGCTGCTGGCCGAGGCCGGCATCCACGTGGCCGAGAACCCGGAAAGCTCGCGCAAGCTGATCCTGCCCACCAGCGATCCGGCGCTGCGGCTCATCATCGTGCGCGCCTCCGACGTGCCCACCTACGTGCAGTACGGCGCCGCCGACCTGGGCATCGCCGGCAAGGACGTCCTGATCGAACACGCCGCCCAGCAGCCGGGCGGCCTGTACCAGCCGATCGACCTCGACATCGCCAAATGCCGGCTGTGCGTGGCGGTGCGCAACGGCTTCGACTACCAGGCGGCGGTGCACCAGGGTGCCCGCCTGCGGGTCGCCACCAAGTACGTGCAGTCGGCGCGCGAACACTTCGCCGCCAAGGGCGTCTACGTCGACATCATCAAGCTGTATGGCTCCATGGAGCTGGCCCCGCTGGTCGGGCTGGCCGACTGCATCGTCGACCTGGTTTCCTCCGGCGGCACGCTGCGCGCCAATGACCTGGTCGCCGTCGAAGACATCATGGCCATCTCCTCGCGCCTGATCGTCAACCAGGCCTCGCTCAAGACCCGCGGCGCGCGCCTGCAACCGCTGCTCGACGCCTTCGAGCGGGCCGCCCGCCGGGGAGCCGGCCAGGCCTGACGCCCTGCGGGCCGCCCGCGCCCGCTACACTACGTTTTTGCCCACGGCGGCGGCACCCGCATCAGCGCCGCCGCGGGCCTGTTTTCTTGCATCACCAGACGCCATGGCCCTGATCAATCGCCTTGATTCCCGCCAACCGGGATTCTCCTCCGCGCTGTCCCGGCTGCTGGCCTTCGAGGCCGCCGAGGACGAGTCCATCGACCGCGCCGCCGCCGGCATCCTGGCCGACGTGCGCAGCCGGGGCGATGCCGCCCTGCTGGAATACACCCAGCGGTTCGACCGCGTGGCGGCCACCTCCGCCCAGGCGCTGGAAATTCCCAAGGCCGACTGGCAGGCCGCGCTGGCGGCGCTGCCCACGGCGCAGCGCAACGCGCTCGAGACCGCGGCCGACCGGGTGCGCGCCTATCACGAGCACCAGCGCGGCGAAACCTGGACCTACACCGACGCCGAAGGCAACCTGCTGGGCCAGCAGATCACCCCGCTGGACCGCGTCGGCCTGTACGTGCCCGGCGGCAAGGCGGCCTATCCCTCGTCGGTGCTGATGAACGCCATCCCGGCCAAGGTCGCCGGCGTGCCCGAGCTGATCATGGTGACGCCCACGCCGGATGGCACGCGCAACCCCATCGTGCTGGCCGCCGCCGCCATCGCCGGGGTGGACCGCGCCTTCGCCATCGGCGGCGCGCAGGCGGTCGGCGCGCTGGCCTACGGCACCGCCACCGTGCCGGCCGTCGACAAGATCGTCGGCCCCGGCAACGCCTACGTGGCGGCCGCCAAGCGTCGCGTGTTCGGCACCGTGGGCATCGACATGATCGCCGGCCCCAGCGAGATCCTCGTCATCTGCGACGGCAAGACGCCGGCCGACTGGATCGCCATGGACCTGTTCTCGCAGGCCGAACACGACGAACTGGCCCAGTCCATCCTGCTGTGCCCCGACGCCGCCTTCATCGACGAAGTCGAGGCCGCCATCGCCCGCCTGCTGCCCACCATGCCGCGCGCCGACATCCTGCGCGTCAGCCTGGCCAACCGCGGCGCCCTGATCCTGGTGCGCGACCTCGACGAGGCCTGCGCCATCGCCAACGAGATCGCGCCCGAGCACCTCGAGATCTCCACCGAGCAGCCCGAGCACTGGACGGCCCGCATCCGCCATGCCGGCGCCATTTTCATGGGCCGCTTCAGTTCCGAATCCCTGGGCGATTACTGCGCCGGGCCCAACCACGTGCTGCCCACCTCGCGTACCGCGCGCTTTTCCTCGCCGCTGGGGGTGTACGACTTCCAGAAGCGTTCGAGCCTGATCCAGGTGTCGCGGCAGGGCGCCCAGACGCTCGGCCGCATCGCCGCCGAACTGGCGCTGGGCGAGGGCCTGCCGGCCCACGCGGCCAGCGCGCAATACCGGCTGGACAACCCGTGAGCGCCGCCCGGCCGCCCGAACGCGGGCCAGCGGCGGCCGAGGCCGTGGCCGGCCGCATCGCCGGCACGGTGCGCGCCGACATCCGCGCGCTGGCCGCCTACGCGGTGGCGCCGGCGGCCGACGGCATCAAGCTCGACGCCATGGAATGCCCGTACGAGCTGCCCGAAACGGTGCGCGAAGACATCGCCCGCGCCGTGCGCGACGCGGCCCTCAATCGCTACCCGCCGGGCGGCACTGGCGCGCTCGACCAGGATGTCCGGCAAGCCTTCGGCATCCCCGCCGAGGCCGGCCTGCTGTTCGGCAACGGGTCCGACGAACTGATCCACCTGATCGTCCAGGCCTGTTGCGAGCCCGGCGATGCCGTCATGTCGCCGTGGCCGTCGTTCGTGTACTTCGACATGGCGGCGCGCTTCGACCATGCCCGCTTCGTGGGCGTGCCGCTCACCGACAGCCTGGAACTCGACCTGCCCGCCATGCTGCGGGCCATCGCGCAGCATCGCCCCAAGGTTGTCTTCCTGGCCTTGCCCAACAACCCCACCGGCGGCCTGTGGCCCGACCAGGCGGTGCAGGCCATCATCGACGCCGCGCCCGGGCTGGTGGTGCTGGACGAGGCCTACCAGCCGTTCGCCGGCCAGACCTGGATGCCGCGCCTGCCGGCGCTGCCCAACGTGGCGGTGCTGCGCACCGTGTCCAAAATCGGCCTGGCCGGCCTGCGCTTCGGCTACCTGGCCGGCCATCCCGACTGGATCGCCCAGTTCGACAAGGTGCGCCCGCCCTACAACCTGAACGTGCTGACCCAGGCGGCCCTGCGCGCGGTCCTGCGCCACAAGCCGGTGCTGGACGCCCAGGCCGCGCGGCTGCGCGCCGACCGCGCACCGCTGGCGGCCGCCCTGGCGGCCCTGCCCGGGGTCAGCGTCTTTCCCAGCGCCGGCAATTTCGTGCTTGCGCGCTTTTCCGGCCAGCCGGACGGCAACGCCGTGCATCTTGCCCTGAAAACGCGCAAAATACTGGTCAAGAACTTTTCCGGCGCCCACCCGCTGCTGGCCGGCTGCCTGCGTATCTCGGTCGGCACGCCGGCCGAGAACGCCGCGCTGCTGGCCGCCCTGCAAGACATTCTCCGTTCCCACTAGGCTCGCCCCCACCGTTTATGCGTACCGCCGAAATCACCCGCAACACCAACGAAACGCGCATCCGCGTGGCCGTCAACCTGGACGGCACCGGCGCGCAGACCATCGACACCGGCGTGCCGTTCCTGGACCACATGCTCGACCAGATCGCCCGGCACGGCCTGATCGACCTCGACATCAAGGCCGAAGGCGACCTGCACATCGACGCCCACCACACGGTCGAAGACGTCGGCATCACCCTCGGCATGGCCGTCGCCAAGGCGGTCGGCGGCAAGGCCGGGCTGCGCCGCTACGGGCATGCCTACGTGCCGCTGGACGAGGCCCTGTCGCGCGTGGTCGTCGATTTCTCCGGCCGCCCGGGCCTGGAATATCACATCCCGTTCACCCGCGCGCGCATCGGCGACTTCGACGTCGACCTGGCCCGCGAGTTCTTCCAGGGCTTCGTCAACCACGCCCTGGTCACGCTGCACATCGACAACCTGCGCGGCGTCAACGCCCACCATCAGTGCGAGACGGTCTTCAAGGCCTTCGGCCGCGCGCTGCGCATGGCCCTGGAACACGATCCGCGCATGGGCGACGTGGTGCCGTCCACCAAGGGCGTGCTGTAACCGACCCGCCAGGCAGACCTCAGTGACCTCCATCGCCATCGTCGATTACGGAATGGGCAACTTCCATTCCGTCGCGCGTGCGCTGCGCTATGCCGCGCCCGACGCCGATATCCGCATCTGCAACCGCGCCGCCGACATCGACGCGGCCGATCGCGTCGTCTTCCCCGGCCAGGGCGCCATGGCCGACTGCATGCGCACCCTGAACGAATCCGGCCTGCGCGAAGCCGTCGAGCGCGCGGCGCGCGGCAAGCCGCTCTTGGGCGTGTGCGTCGGCGAACAAATGCTCTTCGAACGCAGCGAAGAAGGCGACACCTCCTGCCTGGGCCTGTTTCCCGGCACCGTGCGCCGCTTCGCCGGCGACGCCTTCGCCGACGCCGCGGCCGCCGCCGATGGCGCCGAACGCCTCAAGGTGCCGCACATGGGCTGGAACCAAGTCCGCCAGACGCGCTCTCATGCTTTGTGGGCGGGCATTCCGGACCATACCCACTTCTATTTCGTGCACAGCTACTATGCCGCGCCGGCCGACCCCGGCCTCACGGTGGGCGAGACCGACTACGGCGTTACATTTACCTGCGCCGTGGCAGCGGCTAACATTTTCGCGGTGCAGTTCCACCCCGAGAAAAGCGCCGCGCACGGTTTGCGCCTGTACCGCAATTTTGTAGACTGGAACCCATAGCCGCCCCGTACGAGCCTCGGCCGGCCTTTCTTCAACCGATTTTTCAACGCTCGCTATCCACCATGCTGCTGATCCCCGCCATCGATCTCAAAGACGGGCGCTGCGTACGCCTGCGCCAGGGAGACCTCGACGAGGCAACGGTATTCTCCGAAGACCCCGCCGCCATGGCCACGCATTGGCTCGACCTCGGCGCGCGGCGCCTGCACCTGGTCGACCTCAACGGCGCCGTCGCGGGCAAGCCCAAGAACGACGCGCCCATCAAGGCCATCCTGGATGCCGTCGGCGACGACATCCCGGTGCAGATCGGCGGCGGCATCCGCGACCTCGACACCATCGAGTCCTATCTCGACGCCGGCATTTCGTATGTGATCATCGGCACGGCCGCCGTGAAGAACCCCGGCTTCCTGCAGGACGCCTGCGGCGCCTTCCCCGGCAACATCATCGTCGGCCTGGACGCGCGCGAGGGCAAGATCGCCACCGACGGCTGGAGCAAGCTCACCCGCCACGATGTCCTCGACCTGGCCAAGAAGTTCGAGGACTACGGCTGCGAGGCCATCATCTACACCGACATCAGCCGCGACGGCATGATGTCGGGCGTGAATGTCGACGCCACCGTGCGCCTGGCGCAGCACGTGCGCATCCCGGTCTTCGCCTCCGGCGGCATCGCCGGCATCCAGGACATCGAGGCGCTGTGCGCGGTCGAGGAAGAGGGCGTCGAAGGCGCCATCCTGGGCCGCAGCATCTACGAAGGCGCGCTCGATTTCAAGGCCGCGCAGGCCCGCGCCGACGAACTCAGCCAATGAACGCCATCACTTCGCAACCCGCCGCCGGCGCGCTGACCCGCCGCATCATCCCCTGCCTGGATGTCACCGCGGGGCGGGTGGTCAAGGGCGTCAATTTCGTCAACCTGACCGACGCGGGCGACCCGGTCGAGATCGCCCGCCGCTACGACGAGCAGGGCGCCGACGAGCTCACCTTCCTCGACATCACCGCCACCAGCGACGACCGCGACCTGATCCTGCCCATCATCGAGCAGGTGGCCTCGCAGGTGTTCATCCCGCTGACCGTGGGCGGCGGCGTGCGCCAGGTGTCCGACGTGCAGCGCCTGCTCAACGCCGGCGCCGACAAGATCAGCATCAACAGCGCGGCCGTGGCCAACCCCGAGCTGGTGCGCGCGGCGGCCGACTACCACGGTTCGCAGTGCATCGTGGTGGCCATCGACGCGCGCCGCGTGTCGGCCGCCGGCGAACCAGCCCGCTGGGAAGTCTTCACCCATGGCGGACGCAAGCCGACCGGCCTGGACGCCGTGGCGTGGGCGCGCCGCATGGCGGCCTACGGCGCCGGCGAGATCCTGCTCACCAGCATGGACCGCGACGGCACCAAGTCCGGCTTCGATCTCGAACTCACCCGCGCCGTGTCCGACGCCGTGCCGGTCCCCGTCATCGCCTCGGGCGGGGTGGGCAGCCTGCAGCACCTGGCCGACGGCGTCACCACCGGGCGCGCCAGTGCCGTGCTGGCCGCCAGCATCTTCCATTTCGGCCAGCACACGGTGCGCGAATGCAAACAATTCATGGCCGATCAAGGCATCGCCGTGAGACTGGGCTAGACTGCATCCCATGAATACCGATCCCGCCTGGATGGCCGACGTCGTCTTCGACGACAACGGCCTGATTCCCGCCATCGCCCAGGACGCCGAAAACGGCCAGATCCTCATGGTGGCCTGGATGAACCGCGCCGCGCTGGCCGAAACCGCCGCCACCGGGCGCGCGGTCTACTGGTCGCGCTCGCGCCAGCGCCTGTGGCGCAAGGGCGAGGAATCCGGGCATACGCAGGCCGTGCACGAATTGCGCCTGGACTGCGACGGCGACGTGGTCCTGCTCAAGGTCCACCAGCACGGCGGCATCGCCTGCCATACCGGCCGCGCGAGCTGCTTCTTCCGCCGCCTGGAAGATACGTCCGGCGAGGCTTCCTGGGTCACCGTCGACCCCGTCCTGAAAGACCCGGAACACATCTACAAATGACCGCCCCCGCCGCCGGCGCCGACACCCTGGCGCGCATCGCCGACACCCTCGCCACGCGCCGCCCCGACCAGGGCGGCGATCCGCAGACGTCCTACGTGGCGAAGCTGCTGGCCAAGGGGCCGGACGCATTCCTGAAGAAAATCGGCGAAGAAGCCACCGAACTGGTCATGGCCGCCAAGGACGGCGCGCCCGATCGCATCATCAGCGAAACCGCCGATCTATGGTTTCACTGCCTGGTCACTTTGACTCACTACAATCTGCGGCCCGAAGACGTGCTGGCCGAACTGGCACGCCGGGAAGGGCTGTCGGGCCTTGAAGAAAAAGCGCGGCGGCCCGCCCACTGAGCACGGAACCTGAGATGAGCGACAACTGTATCTTCTGCAAGATCGCCCGCGGCGAAATTCCTTCCAAGAAGGTCTACGAAGACGACGAATTCGTGGCCTTTCACGATATCAATCCGGCGGCCCCGGTGCACCTGCTGCTCATTCCGCGCCGGCACGTCGTGTCCCTGCAGGACATCGGCGCCGACGATGCCGGCTGGTTGGGTAGAATGGTGACTCTGGCGTCCCGCCTGGCGGCCGAGAACGGCTGCCGTCCGGGGCCCGAAGGCGGGTTCCGCCTGATGGCGAACTCGGGCGCCGAAGGCGGCCAGGAAGTCCCGCACCTGCATTTCCACATTCTCGGCGGTCAGCGTCCCTGGAAAGGGCGCATGGCTCCCAACGCATAATCACGGAGAACCGTCATGGGTAGCTTCAGCATCTGGCATTGGTTGATCGTCCTGGTCATCATTGCTCTCGTATTCGGCACCAAGAAACTGCGCAACATCGGCAGCGACCTCGGCGGCGCGGTCAAGGGCTTCAAGGAAGGCATGAAGGATGCCAATTCCGACAAGCCCGCCGACCAGGTCACCCAGCAGAAGGTCGCGGACGACACCATCGACGTCCAGGCCAAAGAAAAGACCAACTCCTGATCCCCGCCACCAGCCTCTCCCGGAGCAATGCCGCCAGGCATTGCTCCTGTCCATCTGATTGAGCGAGCAGACGCCGCATGTTTGATGTCAGTTTCACCGAGCTGATGATAATCGGCGTCATCGCGCTGATCGTCATCGGCCCCGAACGGTTGCCCAAAGTGGCGCGCACCGTCGGCCACCTGCTCGGCCGCGCGCAGCGCTATGTCAATGACGTCAAGAGCGACATCCAGCGCGAGATCGAACTCGACGAGCTGCGCAAGTTCAAGAGCGAAATGGACGAAGCGGCCAGCAGCATGACCTCGTCGCTGCGCGAGACCGAAAATTCCCTGCGCACCGGCCTGAACGACACCGCGCGCGAAGCCACGCAGGCCGTATCCGGCGCCCAGCCGGCGGCTGCCCCGCCACCTTCGGCCGAACCGGCACCGGCCGCCGTCCCCGCGCCGTCCGGCGAGCCGGCGCCCGCCGCGCCGGCCGAGCCGCAGCCCCCCACCAAGCAAAACACCGGTACCGCACCGTGACCCAGGACGCCAAGCAAGACACGCTGGACCAGGAACAGCCGCAAGAAACCTTCATCTCGCACCTGGTCGAACTGCGCAGCCGTCTCATGAAGGCGGCGCTCGCCGTGATCGGCGTGTTCGTCGTGCTGTTCATCTATCCGGGCGCCTCCGTCATCTACGACGTGCTGGCCCAGCCCATGCTGGCCTCGCTGCCCGAAGGCACGCGCATGATCGCCACCGGCGTCATCACGCCCTTCATGGTGCCCGTCAAGGTCACCCTGATGGCCGCCTTCGTCGTCGCGCTGCCCGTCGTGCTGTACCAGGCCTGGGCCTTCGTGGCGCCTGGCCTGTACCGGCACGAAAAACGCCTGGCGCTGCCGCTGATCGTCTCCAGCACGCTGCTGTTCATCCTGGGCATGGCGTTCTGCTACTTTTTCGTGTTCCGCACGGTCTTCCATTTCATCGCCACGTTCGCGCCGCAGTCGATCACGCCGGCGCCGGACATCGAGGCCTATCTCAGCTTCGTGATGACCATGTTCATGGCCTTCGGCATTACCTTCGAAGTGCCGGTGGCGGTGGTGCTGCTGGTCAAGACCGGCATCGTCGAACTCGACAAGCTGCGCAACGCGCGCGGCTACGTGGTGGTCGGCGCCTTCGTGATCGCGGCGGTGGTCACGCCGCCCGATGTCGTCAGCCAGTTCATGCTGGCGGTGCCCCTGTGCCTGCTGTATGAAGTCGGCCTGATCTGCGCGCGCATGGTCACGCCCGGCAGGAAAGACGAAGACGCCGAAGACGCGGCGGGCAGCCTGACCGAACACCGCTGACCCCTTCCCTCTACCCCGGGCGCCGCCCTGGACGGCCGCCGCCCGGCCTATGTCGTCGCCGCACATAAAGCGGACGCTTTTACTCTTGTCCGCCCGCGCCCGGCAACCGTAAATTGCCGGCATGACGCTCGCACACCGTTTGCGCGCCCAGATGCGATGGCGCGGCATCAAAAGCCAGAATCAATTGGCACGTATCTCAGGCGTGCCCCAGTCGTCCATCCACCGCATACTGGCCCGGGGTGACGCGTACTCACCCGCCCGCAGCACGCTGCAGCGCCTCGCCCTGGCACTGAACACATCGGTGCCCTGGCTCACGGACGGCGTCGAACCCCTGGCGCGGCCATCCGGGGCGCAGGCCCGGCAATCGCCGCCGGCGGCCGAACCCGACGGCTACGCCGCCGAACTGCAAGCCCTGATGGACCGCCTGCCCACCGACGCCCGCAAGAAAATCGTGGCCATCGCGCGGCTGATCGCCGATGGCCCGCGCGCGCCGGCCGCCGCGAAGGCCGACGCGGAGCCGCCCGCCGGCGCCTGAGCGCCTTCGCTACTAGCGCGGCCGCGCGGGCCGCGTGCCCACGACCACCGTGACATCGCGCGCCTTGCCGCCGCGCAGGATGCCCAAGGTGGCCTTCTCGCCGGGCGGCAGCGCCGCGATCAACCGCAGCATCGACACCGTATCCTGCACCGGCGCATCATTCACCGTCAGCACGATGTCGCCGACGCGCAGCCCCGACTTGCCCGCCGGCCCGCCGCGCATGACGCCCGCGATGACCACGCCGCGGGTGTCCGGCGCCAGGCCGAAGGCGCGCGCCAGGTCGGGCGTGACATCCTGGGGCTCGATGCCCAGCCAGCCGCGCCGCACCGAGCCGGTCTTGATGATGTCCTCCATGACCTTGCGCGCGGCATCGATCGGAATGGCGAACCCGATGCCCAGCGAGCCGCCCGATTCGGAATAGATGGCGGTGTTGATGCCGATCAGGTTGCCCTGGGCGTCGATCAGCGCCCCGCCGGAATTGCCGGGGTTGATCGCCGCGTCGGTCTGGATGAAGTTCTCGTAGGTGTTGATGCCCAGCCCGTTGCGTCCCAGCGCCGATACGATGCCCTGGGTCGTGGTTTGCCCGACGCCGAACGGGTTGCCGATGGCCAGCACCACGTCGCCCACGCGCAGGCTGCGATCGGCGGCGAACGCGGCGACGGGCAGGGGCCGGATGCCGGGGTCCAGCTTCAGCACCGCCAGGTCGGTCTCGGGATCGGCGCCCACCACCTTGGCGCTGCCGCTGCGGCCGTCGGCCAGCGCGACTTCGATGGCGTCGGCCGCCTCCACGACGTGATAGTTGGTGAGCACGTAGCCTTCGCCGCTGACGATCACGCCCGAACCCAGGCTGGTGGACGCCTGGCGGCGGCTCAGGCCCGGCACCTCGCCGAACAGCTGCCGCAGCACCGGATCATCGGGCAGCGGCACGACCGGCACATTGACGTGCTTGGTCGTGAACACATTGACCACTGCCGGCGCGGCCTTGGTCACCGCCGCCGCATAGCTGGAATCCGCCGGCGCCGTCGGCGGCAGGGCGGGCGCGCCGGCCGGGGCGGGCGCCGACAGGCGCAGCCAGTCGGGCCGCAAGGTGGTCACGACGAATAAAATGGCCAGACATACCGTGACGGCCTGAGCGAATATCAGCCAGTAGCGACGCATGATCCTGACAAGGTAGGGCAATGAAAACTGTCGACACCCGCGAAGTGGCAGCCTGGCTGGACACCACGCTGCAAGCGGCGCGCTTCAAAGATTACTGTCCCAACGGCCTGCAAGTGGAAGGCCGGCCGCAGATAGGCCACATTATCACCGGCGTCACCGCTTCCGAGGCGCTGCTGCGCGCGGCCATCGAACGCGGCGCGGATGCGGTGCTGGTGCATCATGGCTGGTTCTGGAAGAACGAGGACCCGCGCGTGCGCGGGCCGCGCCGCACGCGGCTGGCCCTGGCGCTGGCGCACGAACTGAACCTGTTCGCCTACCACCTGCCGCTGGACGCGCACCCGCAATGGGGCAACAACGCGCAACTGGCGCAAGTGCTGGGCCTGGCGCCGCAGTACCTGGCCGACGGCGCGCCCGCGGCCTGCGGGCCGGACAACCTCATCTGGCTGGGCACGGCGCCCGGCCTGGCCACGCTGGGCGCGCTGGCCCAGCGGGTGCGCGAGCGCCTGCAGCGCGAGCCGCTGGTGGTGGGCGAGCCGGATCGCCCGCTGGGCCGCGTGGCCTGGTGCACGGGCGCCGCCCAGGGAATGCTCGCCGACGCCGTGGAAGCGGGCGTCGACGCCTACATCACCGGCGAGGCGTCCGAGCCCACCGTGCACCTGGCCCGCGAGACCGGCGTCGGGTTCATCGGCGCCGGCCACCATGCCACCGAGCGCTATGGCGTGCAGGCGCTGGGCGACGCGCTGGCGCGCCAGTTCGGCATCCGGGTCGAATTCGTCGACATCGACAACCCGGTGTAGGCCGGCCACCCGCGCCGCGCTTATTTCTTCAGCAGGTCGCGGATTTCCCGCAGCACCACCAGGTCTTCGGCGGGCGCTTCGGGAGCCGGGGCCTCTTCTTCCTTGCGCCGCGCCGCGTTGATCGCCTTGACGATGATGAACACCACCAGCGCCAGCAGCAGGAAGTTGATCAGGATGGTGAGGAAGTTGCCCCACGCCAGCACGATGGCGCCGGCCTTGGTGAGGTCGGCGTAGGTCATGGGGCCGGTGTAGCCTTCCGGCGCCGAGAGCACCAGGAACTTGTTGGAAAAGTCGACCGAGCCGCCCAGGATGAAGTTGACCAGCGGCATGATCAGGTCCTTGACCACCGAATCGACGATCTTGCCGAATGCCGCGCCAATGATTACCCCAACCGCCAGGTCGATCGCATTGCCCTTGACGGCGAAATCGCGAAATTCCTTGAGAAAACCCGATGCTTTGCTCATGAATGCTCCTTACGTCGTTCGCCCGTCAGTGGGCAGGCGCTATAATACGCGGTTGCTATGTTGTTACATATTTCGGCATAACGGATGCTGCAAGCCTGATGCTACAGGCACTGCGGGCGCATCAACAAGGATAGGAAGATGAGTCAGGATACGCTGGTGCATGACGATGACGGTGCGGTTGATCCCAACCTCCCACCAGATCCTTCGCGCCGTTTCTGGGTAACGACCGCCTGTGCGGTGGGCGGAGTCGCCGGCGTGGCAACCGCCGTCCCGTTCGTCAGCACCTTCGCCCCTTCTGAAAAAGCCCGCGCCGCCGGCGCGCCCGTCGAAGTCGACGTGGCCACCCTGGCCCCGGGCCAGATGCGCACCGTCGAATGGCGCGGCAAGCCGGTCTGGATCATCCGCCGCACCGAGGAACAGCTCGCCGGCCTGAAGACCCAGGACGCGTTCGTCGCCGACCCCAACTCCGAGCGCCCGGGCTTCACGCCCGAATACGCCCAGAACGAATACCGGTCGCGCAAGCCCGACCTGTTCGTCTGCGTCGGCATCTGCACCCACCTCGGCTGCTCGCCCACCGCCCACTTCGAGACCGGCGGCGGCGGCGGCCTGCCCGCCAACTGGGAAGGCGGCTTCCTGTGCCCCTGCCACGGCTCCACCTTCGACATGGCCGGCCGCGTGTACAAGAACAAGCCCGCGCCCGACAACCTCGAAGTCCCGCCGTACCAATACCTGAGCGACACCCGCATCATCGTCGGGGTTGACGAAGATAACAAGGCCTGACGCGAGCAGCGCAGCCTCCTACCCCGACTTTAGCAAAATACGCCCCGTATAGAAGGAGCCATTGATGGCTGGCGAAAAAACCGTCGAGACAACAGGCCTGCTGGGCTGGCTGGACCGGCGCTTCCCGGTGACTTCCACCTGGAAAGCGCACCTGTCCGAGTATTACGCGCCCAAGAACTTCAACTTCTGGTACTTCTTCGGATCCCTGGCGCTGCTGGTGCTGGTGCTCCAGATCGTCACCGGCATCTTCCTGGTGATGCACTACAAGCCCGACGCCGAACGCGCGTTCCAGTCGGTCGAATACATCATGCGCGAGGTGCCGTGGGGCTGGCTGGTGCGCTACATGCACTCCACCGGCGCCTCGATGTTCTTCGTGGTGGTCTACCTGCACATGCTGCGCGGGCTGTTCTACGGCTCGTACCGCAAGCCGCGCGAACTGGTCTGGATCTTCGGCGTGGCCATCTTCCTGTGCCTGATGGCCGAAGCGTTCTTCGGCTACCTGCTGCCCTGGGGCCAGATGTCCTACTGGGGCGCCCAGGTGATCGTGAACCTGTTCTCGGCCATCCCGTTCATCGGCCCCGAGCTGTCCATCTGGATCCGCGGCGACTACGTCGTCTCCGACGCCACCCTGAACCGCTTCTTCTCGTTCCACGTCATCGCCATCCCGCTGGTGCTGATCGGCCTGGTGGCCGCCCACCTGGTGGCGCTGCACGAAGTCGGCTCCAACAACCCCGACGGCGTCGAGATCAAGCAGGGCCCGAAGGACAAGCACGGCCGCCCGAAGGACGGCATCCCGTTCCACCCGTTCTACACCGTCCACGACATCATGGGCGTGGCGGGCTTCCTGATCGTCTTCGCGGCCATCGTGTTCTTCGCGCCTGAAATGGGCGGCTACTTCCTGGAATACAACAACTTCATTCCGGCCGATCCGCTCAAGACCCCGCCGCACATCGCGCCGGTCTGGTACTTCACGCCGTTCTACTCCATGCTGCGCGCCACCACCAACGAATTCACGTGGGTGCTGGCCGGGGCCGCCGTGCTGGGCGCCGTCGCGCTGCTGGTCAAGAGCAACCTGAAGGGCTTCATGCGCATCGCCGTGCCCGGCCTGCTGATCGTCATCGCCGTCCTGCTGCGCGTCATCGACGCCAAGTTCTGGGGCGTGGTGGCCATGGGCGGCGCCGTCGTCATCCTGTTCTTCCTGCCGTGGCTCGACCACTCGCCCGTCAAGTCCATCCGCTACCGTCCGGGCTGGCACAAGGTCCTGTACGGCATTTTCATCGTCAACTTCCTGGTGTTGGGTTTCCTGGGTACGCAGCCGCCCAGCGACGCGTACAACCTGACCTCGCAGATCGGCACGCTGATCTACCTGGGCTTCTTCTTCCTGATGCCCGTCTGGAGCCGCCTCGGCACGTTCAAGCCGGTTCCCGACCGCGTCACGTTCCATGCCCACTGAGCCACGAACCCATAACGGAATGACCATGATCAAGAAGCTGATTGGTGCCGTAGCGTTGACGCTCACGTGTACCGCCACGTACGCCGCCGAGAGCGGCTACCCGCTGGAAACCGCGCCCAACCGCGTCAACGACGTCGCGGCGCTGCAGAACGGCGCCAAGCTGTTCGTCAACTACTGCCTGAACTGCCATAGCGCGTCCTCGATGCGCTACAACAAGCTGCAGGACATCGGCCTGACCGACGACCAGATCAAGGAAAACCTGCTTTTCACGGGCGAGAAAGTCGGCGACCTCATGACCGTCGCCATGAAGCCCGAGGACGCCAAGAAATGGTTCGGCACCACGCCGCCGGACCTCTCCGTCATCGCGCGCGCGAAGTCGATCAACGCCGGCCCGTCGGGCGCCGACTACATCTACACCTACATGCGCACGTTCTACCGCAACACCGCGCGCGCCACCGGCTGGGACAACCTGGTGTTCCCCAACGTCGGCATGCCGCACGCCCTGTGGGAACTGCAGGGGCCGCGCGAGCTCACCACGGTGGCCATGCACGAGGTCACGGGCCAGGACGGCGCCAAGAGCTGGGAACGCGTCACCACCACCTACGACGCCCAGGGCTATTCCACCGTCAAGACCGAACCGGTGGCCGATTTCCACGGCCATGCCTCGGTCGACGCCAAGTTCAAGGCGCTGGATCCCGCCAAGGCCGCCGCGTACGACAACGACGTGGCCGACCTGACCGCGTTCCTGACCTGGATGGCCGAACCCGGCCAGCTCTTCCGCAAGCAACTGGGCGTATGGGTGCTGCTGTTCCTGGGCTTGTTCCTGGTGGTAGCCTGGCGCCTGAACGCTTCCTACTGGAAACACGTGCGCTGATTATCAATGCCCCGCCAGGTTGCCGGCCCGGCTCCGCGCCGGCCGGCAACGCAATCCCGATAGGGCGGCACACCTATCCCACCCTGGCAATCGGGGCCAGCGCCTGCTAGATTAGCAGCGCTGGCCTTTCGCTTTTCATACAAGGACTTACCGCCATGATGGTGCTCTATTCCGGAACCACGTGCCCTTTCTCGCAACGCTGCCGCTTCGTGCTGTTCGAGAAGGGAATGGATTTCGAGATCCGCGACATCGACCTGTACAACAAGCCCGAAGACATTTCGGTCATGAACCCGTACGGGCAGGTGCCCATCCTCGTCGAGCGCGACCTGGTGTTGTACGAGTCGAACATCATCAACGAGTACATCGACGAGCGCTTCCCGCACCCGCAACTGATGCCGGCCGATCCCGTCATGCGCGCGCGCACCCGCCTGTTCCTGTACAACTTCGAGAAAGAGCTGTTCGTCCACGTTTCCACGCTGGAAGACCGCAGCGCCAAGCCCGACGAGAAGAAGCTGGTCAACGCCCGCCAGAACATCCGTGACCGGCTGGCCCAACTGGCCCCGCTGCTGCTCAAGAACAAATACATGTTGGGCGACGAGTTCTCGATGCTGGACGTGGCCGTCGCGCCGCTGCTGTGGCGCCTGGACCACTACGGCATCGAACTGCCGAAGAACGCCGCGCCGCTGCAAAAATACGCGGAACGCATCTTCTCGCGTCCGGCCTACATCGAAGCGCTGACGCCGTCCGAAAAAGTCATGCGTCGCTGAGCGCCAAGGGTTGTCCAATATGGGTGAAACTTCCACCAAGCCTTATCTGCTGCGCGCGCTGCACGAATGGTGCACCGACAACGGCTATACGCCGTACATCACCGTGCAGGTCGACGAGCACACCATGGTGCCGGCGGCCCACGTGCGCGACGGCCAGATCACGCTGAACGTGGGCACGCTGGCCACCAACAAGCTGGTGCTGGGCAATGAATTCATCGAATTCCAGGCCCGCTTCAGCGGCGTCACCGAGAACGTGTCGGTGCCGATCGGGGCGGTCAGCGCCATCTACGCCCGCGAGACAGGCGCCGGCATGGGTTTCGAAGTCCAGCCCTATGAGCCTCCCGTCCGCGACGACAGCGCCGCCCCGGCGGCCGAGGCCGTCCCCGGCCAGTCCGAATCCGCGCCCGCGGAACCGGCCGAAGGGGGCGACGAACCCAAGCGCCCGCACCTGACCATCGTCAAGTAGGCCGCTCGCTGGGCCGTGGCGCCCGGATTTACTACAATGCAGTCCCTTTGCCCGCCGCCTCCGCGCAGCGGCGCACCCGCCGGTGTAGCTCAGTTGGTAGAGCAGCTCACTTGTAATGAGAAGGTCGAGGGTTCGATTCCTTTCACCGGCACCATCGCTATTCCCTTCTAGCCCCCCTGAAACCCGCTACGACGACGCCCGCGTAGCGGGTTTTTTGTTTCACGATGACTCCAGCATCGCATTTCGCTGGACTACGCCAAGGCTCGATACAGCAGGTTTATCAATCACTTAGGCGAGTTCAACATATGCCGGTGCTTTCCGAAACTTGACCCGGCTTCCCCTCGCGTGGCTCCCATGCGGCTCTTGTAAACCGGGCTTTCCTAGGAGTCATCATGGCGAAGATCAAGCTCACCAAGTCCGCAGTCGATGCGGCACACCCCCAAGACAAGGCCGTCGAACTGCGGGACACCTTGGTGCCCGGCTTCCTGTGCAAGATCACCCCGGCGGGCCGCAAGGTGTTCATGCTCCAGTACCGCACGAACGCCGGCGAGCGCCGCAAGCCTGCCCTGGGCCAGTACGGGGAACTGACGGTCGATCAGGCACGCACAATGGCGCAGGAATGGCTGGCCGAGGTGCGCAAGGGCGGCGACCCCAGCGCAGCCAAGAATGCCGCCCGCAAGGCACCGACGATGAAGGAGTTTTGCCACACCTTCATGGAGGACTACTCGAAGCAGCGCAACAAGCCCAGCACGCAGCGCGGCTATCAGGGCGTCATCGACCGTTGCATCATCCCGATCATGGGCCGGACGAAGGTGCAGGACGTAAAGCGCCCGGACGTGGCTGCGTTGATGAAGAAGCTGGCCTACAAGCAGGCCGAGGCCAACCGTACCTTCGGCGTGCTGCGCAAGATGTTCAACCTGGCCGAGGTGTGGGGGCTGCGCCCGGACGGCACGAATCCGTGCCGCCACGTCCCGATGTACCCGCCCGGCAAGGAAACCCGGCTTATCGTGGACGACGAGTTGGTACGGATCTTCCGTCACCTGGAGCATCTGGAGACCGAGGGACTAGAGAACTACGTCATTCCGCTGGCGATTCGCCTGCAATTCGAGTTCGCTGCCCGCCGCTCTGAAATCTGCCCACTCGAATGGGGCTGGGTTGATCTGGAGAATCGGCGGGTCGTCTGGCCCGACAGCAAGACGGGTGGCATTTCCAAGCCCATGAGCGAGGAAGCCTATCGGTTGCTGTCCACTGCGCCGCGCCGGGAGGGCTGCCCCTACGTCCTGCCGTCACCCAATGACCCGGCCCGGCACATGACTCACGGCGAACACTACGGTGGCTGGACGCGCGTGCTCAAGGCTGCCGGTGTCCCGCACGTCGGTACGCACGGCATCCGCCACCGTGCGACGACCGATATTGCCAATTCGGGCGTGCCGACCAAGGTGGGCATGAGGCTCACAGGCCACAAGACCGTGGCGATGTTTATGCACTATGTTCATACCGAGGATAAGCCGGTGCGGGATGCGGCCGAACTGGTGGCGAATCGGCGGCTGGCCATTACTGGGGCATCCCGTTCTATGGAGGCGACAGCATGACAAGGAAGACGCCTACGGCAGCGGGGAAACGCGCCGCCTTACCGACTGGCTATGCCGGCATCCACGGCGGCATTGTGGAGTTACTGGATGCTGCGCGGCAGGCAACGGCGCGCAGTGTCAATGCGCTGATGACGGCCAGCTATTGGGAGATTGGCCGCCGGATCGTCGAGGCCGAGCAGAAGATGCAGGCGGTTCGCAAGGATCTGGACGCATGGCGTGGCGCATCCGATGCCACTGATTTCGCGGAGTAAACTCGCACGAGGGCGGGCACGCGGCTGGATGCTGCGTGCCTCTCTGGTGCATCAGGAGATCACACCATGCTCAACGAGTTGCCTGCCGAAAAGGCCTACCGCATCCTCGAATCCGGCCCTATCGTGCTGGTCGCCACGCGCGATGCCGATGGCCGCGCCAACCTGATGACGATGGGCTTCCACATGATGATGCAGCACGATCCGCCCCTGGTCGGGGCCATCATAGGGCCATGGGACCACAGCCATCACGCCCTGTCGGACACAGGCGAATGCGTGCTGGCCGTGCCCACGGTGGATTTGGCCGAGGCGGTGGTGGACATCGGCAACTGCTCGGGCGAGTCGCTCGACAAGTTCGCCCATTTCGGCCTGACACCCGCATCCGCGCAAACCGTGGAGGCGCCACTGGTGCGCGAGTGTTGGGCGAACCTGGAATGCCGCGTCGCCGATGACGGCTGGGCACGCCGCTACAACCTTTGGGTGCTGGAGGTCCAGCGTATCTGGATCGACGCCGCGCGCAAGGAAACGCGATTGATCCATCACCAGGGCGACGGCCGCTTCAGCGTGGATGGCGATACGCTCGACCTGGGCGCGCGCATGACCAAGTGGCGCGACTTGATGGGATGAGGCCTCGCATGCGCCGCTGATTACCGGCGTGCTTCATCACTTCACAGCGCCAGCGCTGCTCTCCGACAAGGTCAGGTCAGTCCTGCGCGGTACGACGATCAAATGCGGCACGGGCTTGTTCAAGGGCCGGCCGGTTCTCTCGCGCCCAACTTGCCAGGGCTGCCAGAGGTTCTGTCAGGCTTCGCCCCAATGGGGTCAGGCAATACTCGACCTTCGGCGGGACGGTGGCATAGGCCTTGCGCGCCACCAGTCCATCGCGTTCGAGTCCGCGCAGGGTGATGGTCAGCATCCGGTGAGAGATGCCGGGGATACGGTGCTTCAACGCGTTGAAACGGTGGGTGCCTTCTGACAGATGGCCACAGACCATGACCGTCCACTTGTCGCCAATGCGTGCAATCACGTCTGCCAGGCCGCGACATTCAGCCTCCAAATTCTCCATGGCTTCTCCTTTGTGCCGACAGGAACATTGGTGTACCTCACGCATGAATTAGTGCGTTCTTGTTGGGTTATAGGAACCAATTTATCCTAACGAACAATAAATAACTATGGAGTGTGATGATGAGAATAGGTGTGAGCGGTGCCAGTGGCCAGCTTGGCAGCGCAGTGGTCCAGGCATTGGTGGAAACGGTCGCGACCGAAGATCTGGTGGCGATTTCGCGCACGCCCAAGACCGATCGAGCCTATGCAGGCCGCGTGGGCGACTACGACCAACCCGAGACATTGGTGGCGGCCTATCAGGGCCTGGATCGCCTGCTCTTGATTCCCGGGCCTGATTTGCGGCCGGGGATCCGCTCACGCCAGATGCTGGCGGCCTTGGATGCGGCGGCACGCGCCCAGGTCGGCCACGTCTTCCTGTTGTCGGCAACCGGGACGCAACGTGAGGAGGAGCCAGCCGTTGGCGCGGCGTACTGGCACAGTGAGCAGGCGTTGATCAAGAGCACGATCCCGGCTTGGACGATTCTGCGAATGAGCTATTTTTCCGAGACGCTGGCCGAAGAGGTGCGGATGTCCTTGACTGCAGGCGGGCTTTCCGCGCTCGCGGACAGTCGCGTCAGTTTCGTTTCGCGCAGTGATGTGGCCAAAGCGGCAGCCGCTGCACTGACCAGTGAGGGCCACGAGGGCGCCATTTATCAGTTGACGGGATCTGACGTCCTGCGCAGTGAAACGGTCTGCAGGTTGATTGAGCAGCTTGTGCAGCGTCCTTTCGTCTTGAACGTGATGCCCGCCGAAGGACTGCGAGCCGGGCTGATCAAGGCGGGGCTGCCTGAGGTCATTATCGACGCAGTGATATCCATGAAGGCGCGGCAGGCGCGCGGCGCTTATGACCTCGTCAGCGGTGACATCGAGCGTTTGACTGGATGCGCGCCGTGTTCTCTGGCCGAGATTCTGGCGAGCACAGCCGGGGGACTGAGGCAGTCGTAGTCACCCGCGTGCTGGGAGCCTTCATCGCACAGGATCGAAAACTTGTAAGAGCGCAGAATCAGGGTGGAGCCGCAGGTCTTCAATGGCCAGTTGCATCACCACTGGCTTGATGCCCGCGCCACCACTTCGCTGCCCCAGTCGACGAAAGCCCGCACGACCGGGGAAAGGTGCCGGCTGTGTGGGTAAAGAACGGAAATTGGCTCCGGTTCGGCATGCGCCGCCTCCAGCACACGGACCAGTCGGCCTGCAGCCAAGTGATCTCGCACCATGTAGCTGGCCACGCGGATCAGGCCCAGGCCGGCGATACCGGCTTCCACGTAGGCGTCGGTGTCATCAACGCGTATGCATTCCCGCATGGCAATGGCAGTGGTCTGCGCGCCGTCCTGGAAATTCCAATGTGCCAGGCGGCCAGCGTGGCCGCCGAGGTAGCCTACCGCGACATGCTGTTGCAAGGCCTGCAGGCTGTCAGGCGTTCCGTGCTGCGAAAGGTAATCCGGGGCGCCGCAGACGATCCAGTGAAAGCGGCCGATGCGCCGGGCCACCAACTGTGAGCTGCGTAGGGTGCCGGTGCGGATGACACAGTCCAGTCCCTGTCGAACGACATCTGCCGTGGTGTCAGACAGATGCAGTTCCAGTTCGACTCGGGGGTGGCGGCGCATGAACGCCGGCAAGGCTGCAATCAGGCAATGCCTCGCCAGCGACGAGGTGGTGCCGATCTTGATCGTGCCGTGCAGCGCTTCGGCTTGTTGAGAGGCTTGGGCCTCTGCCTCCTGCAGTTCACGCAGGATCGCCTTGCAACTGTCGTAGAAGCGCAGACCCGCATCGGTGGCGCTGACAGCGCGCGTCGTGCGATTGAGCAGCCGCGTGCCGAGGTGCGATTCCAGTTCCTTGATGTTGCGCGTGACGGTTGAGGGAAGCACGTTCAGCGTATTGGCAGCCTGTTTGAAACTGCCGGCCTCGATCACGCGCACGAAAGTCTCCATGGCTTGCAGTCTATCCATGGTGAACATCTCCTTGTGAGGGTGGGCGCGCTAAGGCGCCAGGGTTGGAGCCTTCATCGCATCAGGACTGAAATGACTAATTATTGCATTTATTCAAATATTGAATGTTGCTTTGTCCGCTTTTTCATCTACTGCCATGGAACTAAACTTCCATGCATGTGACAAGTATGGAAGCACAATTTTGCGTGATTCTCGTCACGGAGTCGCTCGTTGACCGTTCTCGCGGGCTGGTGCGAAATCATTCATTTATTTGATTATGAGAAATTATGTCTATGTCAGCAAAAGAATCCAATCGCCGTGACCTGTTGGTCCTTGGCGCCGGTCAACTGGGCATGGCGGTGCTGCGTGCGCTCGCTCCGCGCGCGGCCGAGCGCCGCCAATCGGTCACGGTTGTTGTCTCACCGCAGACTGTCTCTAGCTCCCGCCCCGGCGATATCGAAAGTCTCGGTATCCTGCAGGCGTTGGGCGTGGAGGTCATTGGCTTCGATCTGGCGGGCGATGCCGCCGCCCTGCAAGCCTTGTTTGAGCGCTATCGCACGGTAGTCAATTGCACCGGCTTTGTCGCTGGCCCCGGCACGCAGTTGAAAATCACCCGCGCCGCGCTAGACGCCGAGGTCGAGCGCTATTTCCCGTGGCAGTTCGGCGTTGACTACGATGTGGTCGGACAAGGCAGCGGCCAGCCGGTGTTCGACGAGCAATACGACGTACGCCAACTGCTGCGCGCGCAGCAGCAGACCGAGTGGGTGATCATCTCCACCGGCATGTTCACCAGCTTCCTGTTCGAGCCGGCGTTCGACGTGGTGAACCTTGCCGCCAGGACTGTCCATGGCCTGGGCACCTGGGACACCAGGGTCACGGTCACGACGCCGGAAGACATTGGCAGGCTCACCACGGAGATACTGCTGGCCGAGCCGCGCATCGCCAACGAGGTGGTGTATGTGGCCGGCGATACGATTTCCTATGGCGAGTTGGCCGAGGTCGTCGAGCGCGTCACCGGATATGCGTTCGAGAAGACGCTGTGGTCGCTGGATAAGTTGCGCGCCGACCTTGCATTGGCTCCTGATGATGTCATGACGCGCTACCGGGCCGCCTTCGCGCTGGGTGATGGGATGTGGTGGGACAAGGCCAACACCTTCAATGCAAAACACGGCATTGAAACAGTCGATGTCGCGCATTACCTGCAGCACCTGTTGGAAGCCTGACCCGGTCGCTTGCATGAGACTGTGCGCGTCCTCCATCAGGGGACAAGCCGAGCGTGGCGCTTTCCAACGCCAAGCGTGGATCCGAAAAATCGACTGGCCGGCTGATGCGCATTGCGTTCATCAGCCGGCATGAGTCGCCCGATCCCTTTGCAGCAATACCACACACCCGAAATCGAGCGGATGCTGGTCGCTGACTAAACGGATGATTCCTCGGGCGCGTAGCCCGAAGCTGCGCATTCGTTGTTCTGAAAAGTGACGACGTATTGGGCTACGATGAACCGATAAGCGCCGCTGTGTAGGCAATCGAGCCCTACGAAGCACGATGCCCCTTACTCTCCCGACGCTCCTATGTGGCTCCTAGCTCACAATACTGAGACCTCCCATAGCCGCCTCCGCAATAGATAACCTATTGTCCCACTTACCGTTTCATGCCGTCAGTCATTGGTACGAAGGGCTTGACACCAGCCCTTTTTTGTCGTGGGCGGAATGCCGGCGCGTTATTTACATTAAGCCACTAAAACAACATTTCCAATTATGTCCATTCAGCCGACATAATGAAAGAAGTGGATATTCATACGAATAAAAACGCAGCTTTCGATTTGATTTTCAAACCTGACATCGCAAAAAACAAAAGGTTTGAAAATTGACTTTTCTTGATCGTAGAAAACGTAGCTTTTTGTTATCCCTTCGATATTCTGTCGCCGAGCTCATTATCAGTTGTGTTGTTCGGCATTATTCGGAAAGGAGAAGGGCATTAACTGCTGGGCTCATTGCAATTCATTCGAATAATTGCCGGCGACACGAAACAAACTGCCATAAGGCACTTGCCCGGATCTCCGTTTTTTTATTTTCAGGAAACTCTTCATGAACTCCAGCGTGACTTCTATTTTCAAACGGACCGCCCTGGGCCTGGCCCTGGCGGGGGTCTTGCCGGTGGCCGCGCAGGCCGCGACCGGCACGGTCAAATTCGAAGGTGAGATCATCCAGTCGACCTGCGACGTGACCAGCGCCACCAAGGACCAGACCGTGGTCATCGGCACGTACCCGACTTCGCTGTTCAAGAACGTCGGCGATGTGTCGTCGTCCAAGGCCTTCACCATCGGCCTGGAGAACTGCGACCCGGGCGCCTACACCATCCGCTTCGACGGCCAGGCTCCCGCCGGCCATCCCGAGCTGCTGGCCGTGAGCGTGGCCACCGGCGTGGGGATCGAAATCCTGGATAACACCGACAAGGTGTTCCCGCTGAACCAGGACATCACCGATCCGGCCATCGTCAATGTCGGCGCCGACGGCACCGCGACGGTCAACCTGAAGGCTCGCTACAAGTCCTTCGAGCAGACCGTGGGCGCCGGCGAAGCCAACGCCACCTCGACCTTCTCGATCGAGTATCGCTGATCGGCAAGGCGGGGCGCCGGCCGGGGCGGTATCCGGCCGGCGTCCGGCAACGAAGCAACGCGGCGGGCGGAGCGATTCCCGCACCGGTCGCCGCGCATAGCCAGCTTTATCGCAGAGCACTGTCATGATTTTCTTCCAAGCATTCGACCGCTGCGCGGCATGGGCCAGGCGCCTGGCCTGCGCGGCGACGCTCGGCCTGGCCTTGCACGGCGCCGCGCAGGCAGCCGTCCACGTACAGGCCACGCGCGTGGTCTACCACGGACAGGCCGCCTCGGCATCAGTGGCGATCTCGAACAAGAGCACGCTGCCCTACATGGTGCAGACCTGGCTGGATACCGGCGACGCCACGGTCATGCCGGAAAACCTGCCGATGGCGATCACGCCGCCGCTGATGCGGCTGGCGCCCGGGGAAGAAGCCCTGGTGCGCACCATCTATGCCGGCCAGGGCCTGCCTGGCGACCGAGAATCCCTGTTCTGGATCAACATCCAGGAAATCCCGCCGCGCTCGGAGGCCGCCAATGCGCTGCAAGTGGCGATCCGCACCCGCATCAAGCTGTTCTACCGGCCGGCCGGCCTGAAGACGACCCTGGATGAGGCCGCGCGCGCCCTGCAATGGCGTATCGACGGCCAGACGCTGAAGATCAGCAACGCCAGCCCGTTGCATGTCACCTTCGCGCACATCCAGGACCGGCCCGCCGGCGGCACCGGCCAGGGCATCGATGTAGACATGATCGCGCCCGGCCAGACGCTGTCCGTGCCGCTCCGGCAGCTGAACCTCGCCTCGCGCGGCACGCTGCGCTTCGGCTACATCAACGACTACGGCGGCGTTTCCGACGTTGCCGATGTGCCCTTGCAGCACTGACGACCCGCACGCCGCTCACCATGCCTATCTTGCTTTGCAGAATCCGCGCCGCGGCGCGGAGGGGCCTCGTCGTCCCTCGCCTGGCGCCCCTGGCCGCCGCTGTCTGCGCGCTGGGCGCAGGCCAGCCCGCCGCCGCCCAAGAGGAATTCAACCTGGACTTCCTGCGCGGCGACGCGCGCCAGGCCGACGTATCCGCGCTGACCAGCCCGGGCGGCATCCTGCCGGGCACGTACCCGTTCACGGTCTACCTGAACGGCACGGAAACCGCGCGCGAAGACATCGTTTTCGTCAAGTCCGCCGCGGCCCGCGTCGAACCTTGCCTGAACCGGACACAACTGGCCAACTGGGGCGTGCTGCTGCCGGAAACGGCCACCGAGGCCGCCACGCCGGCGGCCTGCGCCAACATCGCCGCGCTGATTCCGGACGCGCACGTCGCCTATAACGGCAACCAGCAGCGCCTGGACCTGAGCGTGCCGCAGCGCTACCTGGTGGCGGTGCCGCGCGGCTTCATCCAGCCGTCGCTGCGCGACCAGGGCATCAATGCCGCGTTCGTGAACTACAACCTGAACGGCACGCACAACCACCAGAAAGGCTACGGCAACTCGGACTACTTTTTCGCCTCGTTCAACAGCGGCATCAACCTGGGCGCCTGGCGCCTGCGCCACAATGCCACGGTCAACCACGAAAGCGGCGGCGACACGCAGTGGCGCACGCAAAGCGTGTGGGCGGAGCGCGACCTCCAATCGATACGCAGCCGCGTCACGCTGGGCGACACCTACACGGCCAACGGCGTGTTCGACAGCGTGCAGTTCCGCGGCGCCCAGCTCGCCAGCGACGACGAAATGCTGCCGTACAGCCAGCGCAGCTACGCGCCAGTGGTGCGCGGCGTGGCCGCCAGCAATGCGCGAGTCGAGATCCGCCAGGACGGCAGCCTGATCTACGCGGTCAATGTGGCGCCGGGCCCGTTCCAGATCAGCGACATCGTGCCCAACCGCATGAGCGGCGACCTGGAAGTGTCGGTGATCGAGGCCGATGGCTCGGTGCAGCGCTACAGCCAGGCATTCTCGGCGGTGGAAACCATGCTGCGCCCGGGCCTGTGGCGCTATGAAATCAACGCCGGCGAACTGCGCAACGGCTACACGGATTATCGGCCGGCCTTCGTGCAGGCCACGCTGGCGCGCGGCCTGGAATCGAACACGACCCCGTACGGCGGCCTGCTGCTGGCGGAGAACTACAGCGCGGCCGCGCTCGGCGTGGCGCAAAGCCTGGGCAGCTTCGGGTCGGTGTCGTTCGACGTCACGGCGGCCCGCACCAAGCTTGCCAACGGCGACACCAAGACCGGGCAGAGCTACCGCTTCCTGTATTCCAAGTCGCTCAATGAGCTCGGCACCGAGTTCCGCCTGGTGGGCCACCGCTATTCGACTTCGGGCTACTACGACTTCAATGACGCGGCGGCGGAGCGCGATCAATGGCGCAACGGCTACTACGAGGCCAATTACTGGGACCCGCGCGAGACTTTCGACGGCACGCCGAGCTGGTCCTCGTCGCGCGAGCGCCACGTGCAGTCCAATCGCTATTACAACAAGCGCAGCCGGCTGGAAGTCGCCGTCAACCAGCGCCTGTCGAACGATCACTCGCTGTACGCCAGCTACAACAACCAGACGTACTGGGGCTCGAATGACAAGGAGCGCAACATCCAGGTCGGCGTGAACGGCCGCGTGAAATTCATGACGTACGGCCTGTTCGTGCGCGATACGCGCAGCCAGTACGGCTACAACGACCGCATGGTCGGCCTGACGCTGTCGTTCCCGCTGGGCCGCCCGGAGACGTCGCGCATCAGTTCCAATTCTTCCTATACCCACTCGCGCCAGTCCGGCAGCAGCTACCAGACCGGCGTCAGCGGCACCGCGCTGGACGACAACCGCCTGGGCTACGGCGTGAGCGCCGGCCATTCGGACGGCGCCGGCACCACCGGCACGGCCAACGTGGACTACCTGGGCAGCAAGGGCGCGCTCAGCGCCGGCGTGATGAGCTCGGAGCGATACAGCCAGTTCAACTGGGGCGTGCGAGGCGGCGCGATCGTGCACGGCGGCGGCCTGACCCTGAGCCAGCCGCTGCAGCGCACCAGCGTGCTGGTGCATGCGCCGGACGGCGCCGGCATCGGCGTCGAGAACCAGTCGGGCGTGCGCGTCGATGACAACGGCTATGCCGTCATTTCGGGCATGAGCCCGTACCGCTTCAACCGCGTGGCGCTGCGCACCGACGACCTGGGCAGCGACATCGACGCCAGCAAGGCGGCGGTGAACGTAGTGCCGACGCGCGGAGCAATCGCCCGGGTCGACTTCGACACGCGGCGCGGCAGCAGCCTGATGATCCGCACCACGCGGCCCGATGGCAAGCCGCTGCCGCTGGGCGCCAACGTGTTCAACAGCGACGGGCTCAATCGCGGCGTGGCCGGCCCGCAAGGCCAGGTCTTCGTCAGCGGCGTCCGGCCGGGCGACGTGCTGGCGGTGCAGTGGGGCGACGCCCCGGGCGAGCGCTGCCTGCTGAACCTGGATGACCTGCCGCCTGCCGAGCTCGAGCCGTCCGAGGCGGGCTACCGGCACGTCGCAATGCAATGCCGTCCCGACGGGCGGCCACAAGGAAGCTAGCCATGTTTCATCCGTACTGGACCAAACTCATCGTCTTGCTGGCGGCCTTGCTGGGGGTGCCCCAGGCGGCCCTGGCGCTGTCGTGCAAGGATGCGCAGACCGAGGCGATACGCCGCACCATCACGCTGAACGAGGACATCTACGTGTCGACCGGCGACATCACCGCGGGCCGGCTGCTGTGGCGCTCGGAGAACTTCACGGTGAGCTTCCGCTGCGTGGATACCGACAATTTCCCGCAGGGCGAGAACGCCTACCTGTACTGGGACCCGGCCCAGACGCTGTCGCAGATCCATCCCTCCATTGAGGTCGGCGTGACCTACCAGTCGGTCAACCACGAGCTGGACTACGGCGGTCGGGTCATTGTCGGCCCCGGCACCGCGCCGCCCGCCAACAGCACCAACTGCAGGCTGTACTGGAACACCTCGCGGGCGTCCCGCTGCGCCACCTCGCAAGTGGTGACGGTCACGTTTTCGGTGTTCATCAGGGCCACCGGCGCGGCGCCGCCGGCCAACGGGCAGATCAACAACACCGGCACCTACGACCTGTTCCAGGTGGATGGCGTGGGCGGCCTGAACAGCCGTCCCAACTCCAACTACCGCGCCGCGATCTCGGGCCTGGGACGCATCCACTTCATCGCCTGCAACCCGGACATCAAGGTAATTGCCAACCAGGGCAACTCGGTGAATTTCGGGCGCATCCCGGCCAACCGCGCGCAAGTCGGCGCGATCGAGAAATCCGTGCCGTTCACGGTGGAGATCAACATGACCGGCCCGAACGCCGGCAACCAGTGCAGCAACCGGTCGCTGGTGGGCAGCTTCAGCACCAGCCATCCGGTCGTCAACGGCACGACCATCCTGCCGCGCAGCGACAGCGGCTTCGGCATCGTGCTGGCGGACGCGGAGCAGCCGACGCGCGAGCTGGCCATGAACACGGTGGTGCCGCTCGGCGTCATCAACAGCAATGTGGTGCAGCACGGCTTCATCGCTTCGTTGAAGTGGCTGAGCCCGACGCCGCGCATCGGCCCCTTCCAGGCCACCGCCACTATCGACGTATCGTTCCGCTGAAATCCGCGGGCCCTACCTGGCCGGCGTCGCCCCGGCCGGGGCCGGCGCCCGGCCCGCGCCGCGGCGGGCAAACACCAGGACGTTGCCCAGCATCACCAGCGCCAGCCCGGCCACGGCGGGCAATGTCCAGCGATAGCCCTCCGCCACTGTCGAAATGGCCAGCGCCACCACGGGAAACAGCACCGTGCAGTAGGCGGCGCGCGACGGGCCCAGCCGGCCCACCAGGGTCAGGTACGCGGTGAACCCGACGATCGAGCCGATGAACACCAGGTACAGCAAGGCGCCCACGTAGGCCGGCGCCGGATCGAAGGCGAACGGCTGGCCGCTGAGCAGGCATCCGGCCAGCAGCACCAGTGAACCGTACAGCATGCTGTAGGCATTGCCGGTCAGCGGGCCGATGCCGGCGCGCTGTTGCGCCGACGACAGCATGTTGCCGGTCGAGAAGCACAGCGTGCCCAGCAGGGCCAGCCCCAGGCCCAGCAAGGTCTCGTGGCTGGCCTGCTGGCCGGCCAGCTCGGGCCAGAACAGCAGGGCCAGGCCGCACAGGCCGAACGCGCCGCCCACCATGATGCGCGGCGCAATGGGGGTGCCGAACCACAACCGGGCATTGAGCGCATTCCAGATGGTCGCGGCCGAGAACACCACCGACACCAGGCCGCTGGAAATCCACTGGGTGGCGCTGTAGAAGCACAGGAAGTTCAGGCAGAACAGGCACACGCCCTGTCCCAGGCACAGCAGATGGCCGCGGCGGTCCAGCCGCTGCAGGCGCCGCAGGGCGGCCAGGCCGGCCAGCATCAGCAGCGCGGCGAGGGCAAAGCGGTAGAAGATCGATACGGGGATGGCGACCACCCCCAGCTGCAGCTTGATGGCGATCCAGGTGGACCCCCATACCAGCACGGTCAACAAATACAGGAACAGATTCACGATGGCGGGCCGGAACAATGGCGTGGAACGCCCAGTCTAGGATGCCGGGGCGGGCGGCGATTGCCGTTTCTTGCGGTTTTTGCCGCCAGGCGCCGGGCGCCGGCGCGCTGGCGGCGGCGCCTTGGCGTACGATGGCCGTGTCATGGCCAAGATCGCATCGGCGCCGTCCGATTTCGCCCTGTTCCACACCCTGCGGGACGCGCACGTCCGGCTGGACCGTGCCGCCTCGCTGGGCGCCGGCCTGGCGGTGGCGCAATGGGACCGCGACCAGCGCGCTGGCCGCGCGCTGATGGACTACGACACTCCCGGCCACCATACGCTGTCGCTGTACCTGCAGGGCGGCGAAACCTGCTTCCGGCTGGAACAGCGCGACCGCCACGGCGGCGCGGGCAAGTTCTGCGTGCTGCCGGCGCGCCACCACTCGCGCTGGAGCATGAACGAGGAAGTGCGTTTCCTGCACCTGTACATCGCGCCGGAACGCCTGGCGCGCGAAGCGGTCATGCGCCTGGACCGCGAACCGCGCGAACTGGAGCTGCGCGACCGCACCTATATCCAGGACCCGTCCCTGGCCGCCGTGTGCCGGGGCCTGCTGGCCACCGACTGGGACGCGCCGGCGGCGCGGCTGGCGGCCAGCAGCGCCGCCGAGGCCATCCTGCACCACCTGCTGGCCGAGAACACCGGCCGGCCGCGCCGCCCGGCGGCGCTGGGCGGCCTGGCGCCGGCGGTGCGGCGCCGCGTGCGCGACTATATCGACGCGCACCTGGCCGACGCCCTGACGCTGGACACGCTGGCGGGGGTGGCGGCCCTGTCCACCTACCATTTTGCGCGCATGTTCCGCACCTCGTTCGGCGAGCCGCCCCATACCTGGGTGCTGGGACGCCGCCTGGCGCACGCCCGGACGCTGCTGGCCGCCACGCCGGACGACCTGGCCGGCGTGGCCCAGGCCTGCGGCTTCGGCAATGCCAGCCACCTGAGCCGGGCGTTCCTGCAGGCCACCGGCGTGACTCCCGGCCAATATCGCGCGGCGATGCGCGGGCGCCGGTAGGCGCGGCGCGCCCGCGGCACAACCCCCGCCGGGGGTCTACAATGGGCTATTGCCCATGACTGACCGGGGACGCAACCCGTATCCCGACCGACCATGCCGATTGCCAATCCGACCTACGAAAAGGCCTACTCCGACCAGCGCTTCTGGCGCAAGGCGACGCGCCACGCGTCCGCGGCGGGCCGGCAGGCCCTGGAGAAAGCCCTCTGGCTGTACTACGCCGTAAAAAGCCCGGACACGCCCAAGTGGGCGCGCCGGGTCATCTATGGCGCGCTGGGCTATTTCGTCCTGCCGCTGGACACCATCCCCGACCTGGCGCCGCTGGTGGGCTACACCGACGACCTCGGCGTCATGACGGCCGCGCTGGCCACCGTGGCGTTCTATATCAACGACGACGTCAAGCAGCAGGCCAGCCGCAAGCTGGCCGACTGGTTCGGCGCGACCGCGCCTTCCGCCCCGCCCCGCGCCGGGTGAATGGCCATTCCCGCCACCGGCGCATGCCGCCTTCCGCCGGCCCGCGGCCGGCGCGCCTGCCCGGGGCCGCGCTGACATGACGCGGCCCGCCGCCGACTCTCTCCACCCCGTCGCATCCGACGGCTGGCAGGCGCACTGGCTGGCCGAGACCATCCGGCTGCGCGAAGAACATTGGGGCCCGCTCGAAGACGCCGATGCGGTGCGCCAGGCGCGCGGCGGGCCCGACGCGCTGGAAGCGCGCATCCTGCTGCGCGCCGCGCTGCTCGGCCGGCGCGAAGGGCTCGACAGCCTGGTGGCCCGCTGGCGCCAGGGCGCCGTGCTGAGCCTCGCCGCGCTGCTGCTGGTTGCGCTGGCGGCCGGCATCGCCTCGGCGGCCGGCGCGCTCGGCGACGGCGGCCGCCCGGTCAATGTGTTGTGGGCGGTGGGCGCGCTGCTGGGCCTGCATCTCGTCACCTTCTTGCTGTGGCTGGCTTCGTTCCTGCTGCGCCCCGGCGGCGCCACCGGGCTGGGCCGGCTGTGGCTGTGGGCGACCCGCAAGCTGGCGCGCGGCCCCGACGCCGCCCTGGTGCCCCAGGCGCTGATGAACCTGCTGGCGCGGGCCGGCGCGCTGCGCTGGCTGTTCGGCACGATCAGCCACCTGCTCTGGCTGGTGGGCCTGGGCGCGGCGCTGGCCACGCTGGTCGTCATGCTGTCGACCGCCAGCTACCGCTTCGTCTGGGCCACCACTTTGCTGCAACCCGACACATTCGTCGCGCTCACGCGGGTGCTGGGCTGGCTGCCGGCGCAGCTCGGCTTCGCCGCCCCGGCCGATGCGGTGGTGCGCGCCAGCGACAACAGCCAGGTGCTGCCGGCGGCCGCGCAGGCGCAATGGTCGGTGTGGCTGATCGGCGTGGTGGCCGTCTACGGTGTGCTGCCGCGCCTGCTGGCCGGGCTGCTGTGCCTGGCGCAGGCTGGGCGGGCACGCCGGCGGCTGCGCATCGACACGGCCCTGCCGGGCTACGCGGCGCTGCGCGACCGGCTGCAGCCGCCGGCGCAATCGACCGGCATCGACCGGCCCGCCGATCCGCTGCATCAGCCCCAGGTCGGCCCGGCGCAACTGGCCAACCTGGGCGACCAGCCCGTGCTGGTGGGCCTGGAACTGCCGTCCGATCGCGCCTGGCCCCCCATGGATCTGCCGGCCGGCGTACAAGACGCGGGCAACCTCGATACGCGCGAGCAGCGCAATCGGCTGCTCGATGCGCTGGCCCAGGCCGGCGCGCGACGCCTGCTGATCGCCTGCGACGCGCGCCAGACGCCCGATCGCGGCACGCTGGCGCTCATCGCCGCGCTGGCCGGCAAGGCTGGCCGGACGCGCGTCTGGCTGTCCGCCGGCCAAGCCGAGAACGGCGCGGCCCCCGCGCGCCTGGACGCCTGGCGCGAGCGCCTGGCAGCCGCCGGCATGGCGCCGGCCGACATTCTGCGCGATGCCGACCAGCCGCTGCGCTGGCTGGAGACCGGCGATGACTGAATCCATGTTGAAAGTGGCGGTGGTCGGCCACACCAACACCGGCAAGACCTCGTTGCTGCGCACGCTGACGCGCGACAGCGCATTCGGCCAGGTGGCCGACAGCCCCGGCACCACCCGCCACGTCGAAGGCGCGCGCCTGCGGCTGGACGGCCGGCCGGTGCTCGAATGGTTCGACACGCCCGGCATGGAAGACAGCATCGCCCTGCTGGAATATCTGGAACGCCTGGATGCCCCGGGCGAGCGCCTGGACGGGCCGGCGCGCATCCGGCGCTTCCTGGACTCGCCCGAAGCGCACCGCCGCTACGAACAAGAAGCGCGCGTGCTGGCCAAGATGCTCGATTGCGATGCGGCGCTGTACGTCATCGACGCGCGCGATCCGGTCCTGAGCAAGCATCGCGACGAACTGGCCTTGCTGGCCGCCTGCGGCCGTCCGCTGCTGCCGATACTGAATTTCGTCAACGCGCCGACGCACCGCGCGGCCGAATGGCGCGACGCGATGGCGCGGCTGGGGCTGCATGCCGCCCTGGAATTCGACACCGTGGCCCCGCCGCTCGACGGCGAGCGGCAGCTGTACGCCAAGCTCGCCGTGCTGCTGGATCGCCACGCCGCCATGCTGACACGCTTGTCTGACGATCTGGTCCGCCAACGGCGCGAACGCGTCCAGGCGGCCTGGCAATTGGCGGCGGAATTGCTGGTCGACGTGGCCGCGCTGCGCCTGGCCAGTCCGCCCGACGACGACGCCCTGCAGGCCCACGCCGGCAAGCTGCGCGACCAGGTGCGCCGCCGCGAGCAGGCCTGCGTGGACGCGCTGCTGGCCCTGTACAACTTCCGCCGCAGCGACTATGCCGAAGACGAGCTGCCGCTGGACGGCACGCGCTGGGGCATGGACCTGTTCCACCCGCAGGCGCTGAAAGACATGGGCATCCACCTGGGCACCGGCATGGCGGCGGGCGCCATGGCGGGCGCGGCGGTCGACTTGTTCAGCGCGGGCCTGAGCCTGGGCACCGGCATGCTGATCGGCGCAGCGGCCGGCGGGCTGTGGCAAGGCGTGGAACGCTTCGGCGGGCGCGTCCTGGGCAAACTGCGCGGCTACCGCGAAATCAGCGTGGACGACGCCGTGCTGCGCCTGCTGGCGCTGCGGCAACGGCAATTGATCCATGCCCTGGAACACCGCGGCCACGCCGCGCGCGACCCGCTGCGCCTGGACCGCCCGGCCGACCAGGCCTGGCGCACGGGCCGCCTGCCCGACGCCCTGAAAGAAGCCCGCAGCCGGCCGGAATGGTCGGCGCTGGCCAAGGGACATGAAGACGATGCGCGGCGCAAGCTGGTAGTCGCGGAATTGGCGCGGGAATTGGCCGCCGAGGAATGACGGGGGAAGGAGACTTCTCGACCCGCGGTCTTCTGAGCGTGCGGGTGTCAGACACTCCCCCTGTGCACTGTCTCGCCTGGCAAGCTCACATGCATGGGGTGCCTGATACCTGGGTGAGGGAGGGCCGCAGGGCCCGGACGAGGTGAGCGACGCGGCGTCGGCCGCGGAGGCGGCCGACTGGCCCCGTGAAGCCCGCCCCGCTGCCCCGCCCCGCCACGACGGCCAGCAGAACGCTCCCCCGCAAGCGCCAGACGCGCCAGCATTCCCAACGCGACGCAACCAAGTACTAACCCCAAGTCAAAACGATTGACGCTTAAATCATTGCCTCTATAAGATTCGACTACATTGGCGCCGGCGACCCCGCGCCAGAAAACAGAATCACCAGAGGTCAGGTCTATCGTGAACCCGAAGCCCTATGCAGTGATCGCCGCCGCCTTCCCGCACGCCGCGCGTGCGTCCGCCAAGCGCCATCCGCAAGACCTCGCGTCGTCCTAAGCAGCACGCCGTGCCCCCGGCCTGAACAGAACTGGGGCGGGGGCCCTGTCACTTCTGTGCGCCACCCGCGCACCACACGGAGCAAAAGGGCTATGCGTATCACTCCCTTCATCAAGAAATCAGCGCTGGCGCTGGCCATCTGCACCGCCGCGCTGGCGGGCACCGCGCACGCCAAGACGCTGCGCTGGGCCTACCAGGGCGACGCCACCTCCATGGACCCGATGGCGCTGAACGAAACGTTCACGCTGGGCTTCCAGGGCAACATCTACGAAACCCTGGCCGGCTATGACGGCGACATGAAGCTGACCCCGCTGCTGGCCGAAAGCTGGGAAAACACCGAACCCACCAAGTGGGTCTTCAAACTGCGCAAGGACGTCAAATTCCACGACGGCTCGCCGTTCACGGCCGATGACGTGATCTTCTCGTGGAAGCGCAGCCTGACGCCCGGCTCCGACATGAAGGGCTATGGCGCCAAGGCGTCCGACGTGAAGAAGATCGACGACCACACCATCGAGGTCACCACGCCGACGCCCAACCCGATCCTGCCGCGCGAGTGGACCTTCCTCTACATCATGAGCAAGTCGTGGTCCGAGAAGAACAAGACCACGGAAGCCACCAACGTCAAGGGCGACAACCAGGGCAACTACGCCAACCTGCACGCCAACGGCACCGGCCCGTTCATGCTGGTGGAGCGCCAGCCCGACGTGAAGACGGTGCTCAAGCGCTTCGACGGCTACTGGGACAAGAACATCAAGACCAACGTCACGGAAGTGATCTTCCAGCCGATCACCCAGGAAGCCACCCGCGTGGCGGCGTTGATCTCCGGCGAAATGGACATCGTGCAGCCGGTGCCGGTGCAGGACTGGCAGCGCCTGGAAGACGCGCCGGGCGTCAAGCCTTTGACCGAACCCGAGGCGCGCGCCATCTTCATCGGCATGGACCAGGATCGCGACGAACTGCTGTTCTCCAACGTGAAGGGCAAGAACCCCTTCAAGGACGCGCGCGTGCGCCAGGCCGTGGTGCTGGCGGTGGACATCGAGGCCATCAACAAGAAGATCATGCGCGGCGCGGCCAAGCCGCTGGGCTCGCTGGTGGCCACCTCGGTCAACGGCTACGACGATTCGTTCGGCACGCCCTACAAGCCCGATCCGGACAAGGCCAAGAAGCTGCTGGCCGAGGCCGGCTATCCGGACGGCTTCACGGTCACGCTGGACTGCCCCAACGACCGCTACGTCAATGACGAAAAGGTTTGCCAGGCAGTGGCCGGCATGCTGGCGCGCGTCGGCATCAAGATCAATCTGCTGGCGCAGACCAAGTCCAAGTATTTCGGCAAGATCCTGCTGCAGGCCGGCAACCAGACCAGCATGTACATGCTCGGCTGGACCCCCAGCTCGACCGACGCGCACAACGTGCTGCTCAACCTGGCGGCGTGCCGCGACAGCAAGACGGCCGCCGGCCAGTTCAACCTGGGCGGCTACTGCAACCCCAAGGTCGACGAGCTGACCGCCAAGATCGGCGTGGAAACCGACCAGGCCAAGCGCAACGCGATGATCAAGGAAGCCTTCGACATCGTGCGCAACGATTACGGCTACCTGCCGCTGCACCAGCAGCCCATGTCGTGGGGCATCAAGGACGGCCTGCAAGTGATCCAGCGCGCCGACGACGTGCTGGACCTGCGCCACGTCGTCATGCCGTGAAGCGGGGCCGCCTTTGAAGCGCTGCGCGCGTTCCGCCTCCTACAGGTGTCTGGCACCCAAAGGGTGTCAGACAACTGCCACCTATCCCGTCCATGCCCGGGCAGCGCCGGGTCCGGCATGAACGACTGACCCATTCCCACCCGGCCGGCGTCACGGCCGGCCTTCCAACAGGACGCTGATTCATGCTTGGTTTCATCGGGCGACGCCTGCTGCAGTCGCTGCTGGTCATGCTGACCGTCGCGTTGATCGCGTTCGCCATGTTCCGCTATGTGGGCGACCCGATCGTCAGCATGGTCGGCCAGGATACTACCGAGGCCCAGCGCGCCGAACTGCGCGAGCGCCTGGGGCTGAATGACCCGTTCATCGTGCAGTACGCGCGCTTCGTGCGCGACGCGGCGCAGGGCGACTTCGGCATGTCGTACCGGCATCGCCGCCCGGTCAGCGACCTGATCGAAGAACGCCTGCCCGCCACGCTGGAGCTGTCGTTCATTTCGGCGCTGATGGCGCTGGCGTTCGGCATCCCCATGGGCATCTACACGGCGCTGCGGCGCCATGGCGCGCTGTCGCGCGCCTTCATGGCCCTGTCGCTGGCCGGCATCTCGCTGCCGACCTTCCTGATCGGCATCCTGCTGATCCTGGTGTTCAGTGTGCAGCTGCGCTGGCTGCCCAGCTTCGGCCGGGGCGAGGTCATCGCCATCGGCGGCTGGACCACCGGGCTGCTCACGCCGTCCGGGCTGGCCGCCCTGATACTGCCCGCCATCACGCTGGCGCTGTTCCAGATGACGCTGATCATGCGGCTGGTGCGCGCCGAGATGCTGGAGGTGCTGCGCGCCGACTTCATCAAGTTCGCACGGGCCCGCGGGCTGCCGGAACGGCTCATCAATTTCCGCCACGCCTTGAAGAACACACTGGTGCCGGTGATCACCATCACCGGCCTGCAGCTCGGCTCCATCATCGCCTTCGCCATCATCACCGAGACCGTGTTCCAGTGGCCCGGCATGGGCCTGCTGTTCATCCAGGCCATCAGCATGGTCGACATCCCCGTCATGGCGGCCTACCTGGTGCTGATCGCCTTTTTCTTCGTGGTCATCAACCTGATCGTCGATCTGCTGTACGTGGCCGTCGACCCGCGCCTGCGCGTGCAGAGCAAGTAGTAAAGGAAGCCGGATGATTGCTCGCATAGCCCCGTTTTTCTCGCGCGCCGCGGACAGCGACCTGTGGCACAGCTTCAAGAGTTCGCCCAGCGCGGTGATCTCGGCCGTGGTCACGCTGGCGATCCTGGCCGGCGCGCTGTTCGCGCCGGTGATCGCGCCGCACAACCCGTTCGACCTGGCGTCGCTGAACATCATGGACGCCAACACCCCGCCGGCCTGGAACCCGGACGGCAACGCCGCCTTCCTGCTGGGCACCGACGACCAGGGCCGGGACATCCTGTCCGCCATTCTGTACGGTTCGCGCGTGTCGCTGTTCGTCGGCTTCGCCTCCGTGGTGTTCTCGATGGTGCTGGGCGTATCGCTCGGGCTGATCAGCGGCTACGTGGGCGGGCGCGTCGACAGCGTCATCATGCGCATCGCCGACGTGCAGCTGTCGTTTCCCGCCATCCTGATCGCGCTGCTGATCGACGGCGTGGCGCGCGGCCTGCTGCCGCGCCACCTGCACGACCAGCTGGCGCTGTATGTGCTGATCTTCGCCATCGGCATATCGGGCTGGGTGCAGTACGCGCGCACGGTGCGCGGCTCGACCATGGTCGAGCGCAACAAGGAATACGTGCAGGCCGCCAAGCTGATCGGCATCGGCCCGTTGACCATCCTGCGCCGCCACATCCTGCCCAACGTGATGGGCCCGGTGCTGGTGATCGCCACCATCCACCTGGCGATCGCCATCATCACCGAGGCCACCCTGTCGTTCCTCGGCGTGGGGGTGCCGCCCACCGCGCCGTCACTGGGCACGCTGATCCGCATCGGCAACAGCTACCTGTTCTCCGGCATGTGGTGGATCTCCATTTTCCCGGGCATTGCGCTGGTCGCCCTGGTGCTGTCGGTGAACCTGCTGGGCGACTGGCTGCGCGACGCGCTCAACCCCAAGCTGCGCTGAGGACGCCATGGCACTGCTCGACATCGACAAGATGCGCATCGAATTCGCCAGCCGGCGCGGCACGCTGGTGGCCGTCGACGGCGTATCGCTGACGCTCGACCGCGGCGAGATCCTGGGCGTGGTGGGCGAATCCGGCGCAGGCAAGTCCACCATCGGCAACGCGGTGATCGGCCTGCTGGAGTTCCCCGGCCGCCTGGCCGGCGGCGAAGTCCACCTGGATGGCCGCCGCATCGATGCCCTGCCCGAGGCGGACAAGCGCAAGGTGCGCGGGCGCCGCATCGGCATGATCTTCCAGGATCCGCTCACCTCGCTGGACCCGCTGCAGACTGTGGAAAGCCAGCTGGTGGAGACCATGCTGGTGCACCTGGACCTCACCCCGGCGCAGGCGCAGCAGCGCGCCGTGGACCTGCTGCGGCAGGTCGGCATCGATTCGCCGGAGCTGCGCGTCAAGCAGTATCCGCACCAGTTTTCCGGCGGCATGCGCCAGCGCGTGGTGATCGCGCTGGCCCTGTGCTGCGAGCCCGAGATCATCATCGCCGACGAGCCGACCACGGCGCTGGACGTATCGATCCAGGCGCAGATCCTCGACCTGCTGCGCAAGCTGTGCAAGGAAAAGCAGGTGGGCATGATCATCATCACGCACGACATGGGCGTGATCGCCGATGTGACCGACCGCGTGGCGGTGCTGTACCGCGGCAAGCTGGTGGAGCAGGGGCCCACCGCCAAGATCCTGGGCGACCCCGACCATCCCTACACGCGCAGCCTGATCTCCGCGGTGCCGCGGCCCGACGTGAAACTGCGGCGCTTTCCGCTGGTGACGTACATCGAGGACGTCAAGACGCCCACCAAGCCGCTCGACATCGGGACGCACTGGCTGGGACAGCGCCGCGACTTCGGGCAGGACGCGGGCGGCCCGCTGGTGCAGACCCAGGACCTCAGCATGCGCTTCATCCTGAAGAACGCCTTCCTGGCGCGCAACCGGCGCACCCTGGACGCGGTCAAGGGCGTCAGCCTGGCGATCGGGCAAGGCGAAGTGTTCGGCCTGGTGGGCGAATCCGGCTCGGGCAAATCCACCGTGGCCCGGCTGATTTCCGGGCTGTACACGCCCAGCGGCGGCGCGGTGACGTTCAACGGCACCAACCTCACCGCGCTGAAGGACGAAAAGCGGATGAATGCCTTCCGGCGCCAGATCCAGATGGTGTTCCAGGATCCGTATTCGTCGCTGAACCCGCGCATGCGCGTGCTGGACATCGTGGCCGAGCCGATCCGATTCCACCGGCTGGCCGACGGCGAAGCGCAGACGCGCCAGGTGGTGTCCGACCTGCTGGATATCGTCGGGCTGGGCGCCGCGGCGGCGCGCCGCTATCCGCACGAGTTTTCCGGCGGCCAGCGCCAGCGCATCTGCATCGCGCGGGCGCTGGCCACCCGGCCGCGCTTCCTGATCTGCGACGAGCCCACTTCGGCGCTGGACGTGTCGATCCAGGCCCAGATCCTCAACCTGCTCAAGGACCTGCAGGAACAACTGGGCCTGACGATGCTCTTCATCAGCCACGACCTGCCGGTCATCCGCCAGATGTGCGACCGGGTCGGCGTCATGCGATACGGCGAGCTGCTCGAAGTGGCCGATACCGAAACCCTGTTCAACGCCCCGCAGCACGACTACACCAGGCACCTGCTGGGCCTGATGCCGAAGCTGCAGGCGATGTCCCGCGAAGGATTGGAGGTGGAATCATGAGCGAGCCCGACCCCTTGCTGTTCACGGGCGGCAATGTGTTCGACGGGCGCGGCGCGCTGCTGCCCGGCCATGCGGTGCTGGTGGAAGGCGGGCGGGTCGCCCGGGTCGCGCCGGCGGGCCAGTTCGAAGGCTACGCCGGCCGCCGCGTGGATACTGCCGGCATGACGCTGATGCCGGGCCTGGCGGACTGCCACGTGCACCTGGTGTTCACCGGCGGCGCCGACCCGCATGCGCAGATGAGCCGCCAGGGTCCGGCCCAGATCACCCTTACCGCGCTCGAGAACGCGCAGGCGGCGCTGCGCGGCGGCATCACCGCGGTGCGCGACTGCGGCGGCAAGGACTATCTGGAATTCGGCGTGCGCGACGCCATCGCGCGCGGCACCTTCCCCGGCCCCACCATCAAGGCGGCCGGCCGCATGATCTGCATGACGGGGGGCCACGGCAACCGCACCGGCCGCGTGGCCGACGGCTGCGACGAGGTGGTCAAGGCCGTGCGCGAGCAGGTGCATGCCGGCTGCGACCTGGTGAAGATCATGGCCACCGGCGGCGTCATGACCCCGGGCGTGAACCCGATGGACGCGCACTACAGCTTCGACGAGATGCGCGCCGGCGTGCACGAGGCCAAGCGTTTCAGCAAGAGCACCGCGAGCCACGCGCAGGGCACCGAAGGCATCCTGAACGCCGTGCGCGCCGGCATCGACTCGATCGAGCACGGCATCTTCATGGACGAACAGTGCCTGCGCGAGATGCTGGAAAGCCAGACCTACCTGGTGCCCACCATCGCCGCGCTGCGCAACATCCTGGACAACGCCGAGCGCGGCATTCCGTCATACGTCGTGGACAAGGCGCGCGCGGTGGAGCAGCGCCACCGGGAATCGTTCCAGATGTATTACCGCGCCGGCGGACGCATCGCCATGGGCACGGACGCGGGCACGCCGTTCAACCGCCATGGCCGCAATGCCGAGGAGCTGGCCTACATGGTGGAGTTCGGCATGACGCCGAGCGACGCGCTGGTGGCCGGCACCTCGCGGGCGCACGACCTGATGGGGCTGGCCGACCGAGGATTCGTCGCCGCGGGGGCCGTGGCCGACCTGCTGCTGGTGCGCGGCGACCCCACGCAAGACATCGGCCGGGCCGCCGACGCGCAGCACCACGTTGCCGTGTTCAAGCAGGGCGTGCTGGTGGCCGGCGCGCTGGGGTGAAGCGGCTGGCGGACCGTGGCAATTGTTGCGGCTGAGCCTGCCGCCGCGCCCCGGCTACCAGCGGCCGGACGCGCCGCCGCCGCCGCTGCGGCCGCCACCGCCGCCAAAACCGCCGCCGCCGCCGAAGCCGCCGCCACGGCCGCCGCCAAAGCCTCCCCCGAAGCCGCCGCCGCCACCCCGGCCGCCACGGCGCGCCGAGTTCAACAAGCGGCGCTTGATGCCCAGCATGCCCAGCAGCCCGCTGATGGCGAAGCCGCCGACGCCCCCCAGCAGGGCCGCCCACCAGGTGCCGAACACGATCCACGACGTTGCCGCGGCGGCCAGGCCGGCCACGATGGCCGGCAGCCCCAGCATGAACGCCCCCAGCATGAGGAAGAACGGCCAGTTCTCTTCCTGGCCGCCGCCATCGGCCTGCGGCGCGGGCGCCGGCAAGGGCTCGCCGTCGATCAGTTTCTCGATGGCGGCGACGCCGGCCTCGATGCCGCCGCCGAAGTCGCCCGCCTGCAGGTGCGGCACGATCTGCTCGCGGATGATGCGGCCCGCCATTGCATCGGGAATGGCGCCTTCCAGGCCGTAGCCCACTTCGATGCGCAGGGCGCGGTCGTCCTTGGCGACGACCAGCAGCACGCCGTCATCGGTATTCTTGCGCCCGAGCTTCCATTGGTCGAATACGCGGGTGGCGTATTGTTCGATGGTGTCGGGCGCCGTGGTGGGCACCATCAGGACCGCCACCTGGGCGCCCTTGCGCTGCTCCAGCGCGGCCAGCCGCTGCTCCAGGGCCTGGCGGCGCGCCGCGTCGAGCGTGCCGGTCGTATCGGTGACGCGCGCCTGCAAGGCCGGCACGGCGGCCGGGGGAGCCGGCTGGGCGCCTGCCGGCGCGCCCGCCAGCAGGCCGAGCGCCAGCAACAGCAGGCCGGCCAGCCACATGCGCACCCCGCGCCGCGGGACCGCCTGCCGGCTACTGGGCCGGCTTGGGAGCACTTGCATCATTGCTGAAACGAATTTCCGGCGGCCGGGAAATGGCCGCCTCGTCGGCGACGCCGAAATTGGCTTTCGGGGCATAGCCGAAGATCTTGGCGGTGATCACGCCCGGGAACTGGCGCACCAGCACGTTGTATGCCTGGACCGACTGCACGTAGCGGCCGCGCGCCACCGAAATACGGTTCTCGGTGCCTTCGAGCTGCACCTGCAGGTCGCGGAACAGGCCATCGGCCTTGAGCTGCGGGTAGTTCTCGGACACCGCGATCAGGCGCGACAGGGCGGACGTGAGCTGGCCCTGAGCCTCCTGGAAGCGCTGCACGGCGGCCGGGTCTTCGAGCTGGTCGGCGGTGATCTGCACGCTGCCGACCTTGCTGCGCGCCTCGGTGACTTGCGTCAGCACATCGCGCTCATGCGTCATGTAGGCGTCCACCGCCTTGACCAGCTGGGGCACCAGGTCGGCGCGCCGCTGGTATTGGTTCAAGACTTCCGACCAGGCCGCCTTGACCTGTTCGTCGGCGGCCTGGATGCTGTTGTAGCCGCAGCCCGACAGCAGCGCGGTAACCATGGCGATCAAAGAAAGGCCCAGCCAGCGGGATATGTTCATGGTGTCGTGATTCCTGTCCTGGAACATGGCGCCCGTCGCCGCGCCCCCTTGGCACGGTGCGGGAGTGCCGCCATTACAGCAGGTCGGGGCGGGTTTGCCCAGGCGGCGATGTAACGCGCTCTATCTATTGTTACGCGATACGGCACCGCTCAATCCTGTACGCATGCGCTACAATGCGGGCAGTGTGTCTAGCCAATCGGCACACGTTCGCTGGCGCACCGCCGCCACGCCAGGCCCGGTTTCGGGCCATTCCTTTTCTCCTCACTCGTACGCCTGGATTGGAGTCTCTCAACTTGAGCGACAGGCTGCCGCTGGAGTTGTTTTGACTGCCACTGTTTCTTTCGCCGACCTCGGTCTGGCCGATCCCCTTTTGCGCGCCATCGCCGATACCGGCTATACCGCGCCCACTCCCATCCAGGCCCAGGCCATCCCGCAGGTCCTCAAGGGCGGCGACCTGCTCGCCGCCGCCCAGACCGGCACCGGCAAGACGGCCGGCTTCACCCTGCCCATCCTGCACCTGCTGATGCAGAACAAGCCCGCGCTGAAGAAGCCGGGCCGCCCGCGCTGCCTGATCCTCACCCCCACCCGCGAGCTCACCGCCCAGGTGGCCGAGTCGGTGCAAACCTACGGCAAGCACACGCCCCTGACGTCGATGGTGATGTTCGGCGGCGTCAACATCAACCCGCAGATCAGCGCCCTGAAGAAGCCGCTGGACATCCTGGTGGCCACGCCCGGCCGCCTGCTGGATCACTGAGGCCAGAAAACCGTCGACCTGTCCGGCGTCGAGATCCTGGTGCTGGACGAAGCCGACCGCATGCTCGACATGGGCTTCATCCGCGATAT